>OJKW01001449.1_pt1 | contig 13492 bp, 10 predicted proteins | sample 1596591 | NCBI WGS metagenome assembly OJKW01 (sample SAMEA4350166, study PRJEB24818) | metagenome | biome: human; feature: gut; material: faeces | place: Denmark | collected 2013-09
GCTCCACAGGCAGCTTCAGATAGCGCACCGGTCCCTCCAGAAAATACGGCATATTTTGGGGAACAAATTTTAACGGGCGGATGCCGCCGTCCTTTAACTTTTCATACTCCGGCACCTCGTAAGTAAAATACGTCGGGCAGATCTCCCCGGAGATCCGGCGCGCCTTTTTGATTCCGCAGGTAACAATCTCCAAGAATCCTTCCAGAATCGCCGCAAGCTGCTCCGTGTGATAGACCATCTTCTTACCGGATACGCCCTGATAGGTCTTGTCGCGGTAAATCTCCTTCGCGTCATTGATCCGGTTCCAGAAGGACAACAGTTCCTCGTCCCGCATGATATTGTCGTGCTCCAGCCGCGTGATCAGATTCAGTTCATCCAGGAAACATCCCAGTTCCTCTATGAGTGCGACTTCTCCCGGATATTGCTTTAAGGCCTCTATGGTGTAGGAGAGCATGCGCGCCAGCTCGTAGGTCTCCGCCATGGAAGAACCGAAAAGTCCCGGCATACCGTTTAGGGCGTCATACCATCCGGGCTTTCCGCCCTCCATCTCGATGCCCATTGCGTAGGCATCCAGTGTGGCATACTTGATGGCGCATAAAAGCACCAGCTTTTCCATCAGGCAGGACCGCAGCGGATTTCCCTGCGCATCAACTTCGACCGTCCCCGCTGTGCTGTTTTCGAGGGGGTATGTCGCATTATATTGCCTCAATCCGTTTGGTGTTTCCCTGTACCGCGCACAGCGTTCCGTTATGCCGGCGCGCGCCGGATACCATGTCAGGGTTTCGTCGCAAAGAAGTTTTTCTTCCCTGTCCGGCCACACCGTGAGGTAGTCCTCGATCAGATCCAGATCATAAGACCAGTGGTCTGACCAATACCCCTCGCCGAAGCTTGCATGGATCTGCTTTTTCGCTGCGGCGATGATCTTTGCAAAAGTCAGCTCTCGCTCTTTTGGGGAGGCAGCATTACGCTCTAATGCGCGCCACAGCTGCCCCGCAGAGAATCCGCTTGAAAGCACGCCGGAAAGCCCATGGATCACCGGGCAATCCTGTGCGAGTGCGCTTTGTTCCTCCTGTGCAAGCACAAAGGTTTCCGGCTCGATCTGCAGCGGGTTATACCCATCCAGCTGCAGCAAATCAAAGAACAGATCAATGTTGCTGCGGCCGACAAAAGGCGACAGCGAAACATCACAGCGGCGGTTCTGGTTGATATCCCGGAAATTTCCGTTGCCCTGCGAGTAATATTCCGGCTTAACGGTAAAGTAGTTATAATCGCGTTCCAAATCCCCGTGCTTGCGGGAGAACGCATAGAACACCTGCTTGCCGCCCAACAGCAGGGGAAAGCCACCGCGCAGGCAGTTATCAAGGTAGGTATAACTGCAGTAGGCGTCGAAGATCGGGTTTGCCGTGTGTGTTTCCACGCGCTTTCCGATGGTATCCGTCAGCACCCTTGCCTCCCGGAATGCATCGGCAAAAAGCTGCGGACCGATCGGCTCACGGCAATACTGCACCAGGTCCGCTCGTTCCTCAACATAGCCGTACATTTCAAAAAGCGAGCATTTCTGGTTTGGCTCCAGCGTACGCCGCAGTGCATAGAAACTACAGGGAAACTGGTTTTGCCAAACCTGCTTTTGCCTGCGGAGCTTTTCCAGCCCGCCATCCCGGAAAATCACGGCCTGATCCAGTGCAGTATCATAGCCAAAAACAGCGCGCGGATCGCAGATTGGCGTAAGAGGCTGACCATCGTCATCCACCGCAAACGAAAAATTACCGCCGTGGATCTCTTCCACTTCGCTCGTATCCGCCATGCTTGCGTTCACATGGAAAAACGCAGCGTTTCCGACCGCCTCAACTTTCATCCACGCCTTGCCGGTCTGCGTCATATGCTTCAGCGTCCAGTCGTTTACGCCGTAGGGCACCAGTGCCGGCATACCGTCCAAAACCTCAATCTCTTGTGTGTTCCGGGTCAGGTTTTGGATCGTGACCACACGAAGCAGCGCCCCAATGGGTGCATTGGGCAGCAGGCAGTAGCGCACTTTTGTTTCAAAGCCGTTTGCCTCATCGTGGTCCGTCACGACGATGGTATTCGGTGCCACTGTAAACGTCTGCTTTTCGTGTGCCTTACGGAACGGCTCATAGGTGCCGCTTTGGGTGCGGATAAATGTCCGGAAGCCTGTGCGGCCAACGTTTTGATACGCCGTGTGTGCCGGGTAAAATTCCATGATGGGATGGTCTTTATCCTGCGCACCGAAACTGACGATCCCCTGCCCGCGATTTACATAGTAGCACCAGAGCGGTATGCCGTGTACGCCCGCGATCCCCGGTAAAAATCCCGAAAAGGTGGGCTTACGCGCATAGTCAGCCTGAGAGAACGAGTTGTTCTGGCCCATTTTACTTTTCTCCTTTATGCCCGATCACGGCATGATCTGCTTGTTCTTTCGGTAATCGGCCGGTGTTGTGCCGGTCACCTCTTTAAAGGCACGCGCATAGGTTTTATAGCTGTCATATCCAACCGCACTTGCCACCTCGGAAATGCGCAGCTCGGTTTGTTCCAGCAGCTTCAGGCTGGCCTGTACACGGATATCCCGCAGGTATTCCAAAAACGTTTTGCCCGCATAGCGGCGGAAAGCATCCGAAAAATAAGCATAGCTCAGTGAAACGTGGTTGGATACCGCCGCCAATGTCAGCTGCTTTTGATAATTGCTTTGAATGAAAGCCTCGGCTTGCTCCATCGCTGCGTTTTCACTTGTCAACGAACGGCGCTGCCGCACTTTTTCGTTTAACAGAGAAAATTGACGGCATAGATAGAGCAGGTATTCGCGCATGGAATCAAAGGCGAACAGCTCGTTTACCCGGCTCATTTCTGTTTGCGTATCGTCGGGCACCGGTTCAAGAGAGGTTTCCACCGAGCGCATACAGCGGTAAACCGTATCGCAGAGCGCCAACGTATATCCAATGCGGTACTGCGACAGCGTCTTGCGGTCGAACAGCTGCGCCAGAGCGGTCTTGATCTCGTTCTCATCCATGGCACCGAAGCGGTTCTTCAGCTTGTCGATCTCCTTATAAGGGATTGTAAAATCCTTGCGCAGCGGACGGATATCGGACCATTGCAGCAACACCTTTTGCGGAAAAAGCAGGCGGTGGCAAAAAATCTCCCTCGCCTCACGGTAAGCTGCCGGCAGAGCATCCAGATTTTTCGCCGTATCCGAAATTGCCGTTGCCTGTGCGCCGCGCCCGGCAAAGAGTTCGGCCACAGAAACGGCGGAGGTTTGAGCAGGGCAGAGCGTCAGCACTTCATCTCTTTCCCCAAGGATCAGCCCCCGGCTGTCGGTCAGCGCCAAAAGGCTTTCTCTCAGGGATGGGTCCGATACAAGATCCGCGGTGCCGTCAAACTGTGTGTAGGCAACATAATACGTCGTTTCCGTCCCGATTTTTTGTGTGCGCCATACGGGAACTGCATTGTCAATTTTTTCCTCCCCGCGGGCATAGTGCAGCAACAGCTGCCGCCTTGCAGTATGGGGATCACCGCCTTTTTCACGCTTTTCCGCATCGATCCTGCGGATCGCCGCATACAACGCCGCCCGGTCAACTGGCTTGAGCAAATAGGCTTTTGCCCCATATTCGATGGCTTTTTGCGCATACTTGAAATCGTCATAGCCGCTTAAAATAATGAACGGCACATCCCTGTGCTGCACACTGCACCGGCGCATCAGCTCAAGGCCATCCATGATCGGCATGCGAATATCCGTGATGAGCAAATCGACCGGTTGCTGTTCCAGCATTTTCAACGCTTGCACACCGTTGTCGGCAATCAAGGTCCGCTCGATCTGTATGCCATCCTCTTTACAGCTGGACAGCATCACGCTGAGCCCCTCTGCGATCCGCCGCTGATCCTCAACGATCAGGATGTCCATCCTCATCACCATCCTCCCAAATTATCATCGGCAAACGGCATTGTTAAAAGGGCCTCGGTATAAGCACCCGGCTCACTTTGCAGTGTCAGCCCATACTCCATGCCATAGCGTACCTGAAAGCGCTTGTGCACATTCACAATACCGATCCCATTTTTACCAATCTGCAGCCCGGATTCCAATGTGCCGTCCAAAGCGCTTTGCAGGGCTGCCATTGTTTCTGGCTTTATGCCAATGCCATCATCCAAAACGCGAATGGCAAGCGCCCCGCTGCCACACACTGCTTTGACCGAAATATGAATGTTGCCTCGTCCCGCGGGCAAGCCGTGAACGATGCTGTTTTCCACCAACGGCTGCAGGGACAGCTTTGGGATCTCGGCTTCTTCGCACTGAGGCGGAATATCGATATCCAGGACCGCCTGAATGTTATGAATGATATTGATCAGATAGATATATTTTCTGATATTGTCGATTTCGTCCTTTAACGTGACGTTTTGTGTTTTCCAGCTCATGTTGTAACGTAGCAGACTTCCCAGCGCATACAACGTATCGGAAAGCTCGGTTTCGTGTTTTGTTTCGGCCATCATGCGCACACTTTCAAGCGCGTTATACAGGAAATGACTGTCTATTTGGCTTTGAAGTGCGTGCAGCTGTGCATCCTTGGCTGCCAGGCGGCTCTGCACGTTTTGTTCCATCAGCTGTTGGGTGCGATCCAACATTGCGTTGAACTGGCGGCTCAGTGTGTCTAGTTCATCCCCCGGCGCGTTTGGCTCCGGAATGCGAATGGAAAGGTCGCCGTTCTTTTCGACAGCCTGCATGGAGGTTACCAGAGTTTCCAGCCGCTTTAAAATGCTGCGGTACATGGCCTTGGAAAAAAGAAAGACCAGCAAAAGAAACGCGATCAATATACAGCCGACGATCAATATAATGCGCGGGAGGTTTCCTGTTAACGTATCCGCTTGCGCATAACAGAGCATATAAGCTGAAATTTCCGGCAGATATTCATAGGTCAGCCAATAGACGGTTTTTCCCACACGCAATTTCAAGGCATTGGCCGCCAGCTGATCGTTCACGTTCTCCATTAGCTGTCGGATCACTTCTTCGTCATCATCCGCCGGGGAAAAGCAATAATCCGCATCAGGGGCGAAAACGGCAAAATGAAAATCAGAAATCCTGCTTTGCTCACAAAGCTCGTCGAACAGCGTTTCATCCGAAAAGCGAAGTTCTAAGACACCGATCTCTCGGATATCCAGAAACACCTTTCGGTACAGCGCAGGGCAATCATTTGCATCTTTTGTGATACCGCGCAGCAAAACGGCTTCGCTTTTCCCGGCGGGCAGGATCTCGGCCCGCCGGTCCGATGCGATGCGCGTGGAAGAATAAATCGTATCCCAGATCTCGCGCACATTCGGATTGTCAAAATAGAAGCTGGCCCCGGAAAGCTGCGTGTTGCTTTGAAAGATCCCATCCATGCGCTCCAGCTCGTTTTTGCTGAACTGCACCAGCCTCAAGCCGTCGGCTTCCATATCGGAATTGCAAAAGGTCAAAAAATTCCTTTGGTCAAGTGCGGTCGTTATCGTATTGCCGGCCTTAGACAATACGCTGCGAACCCCCGCATTGATTTGTGCCAGCTCCGACGCGCTTGTTGTTTCAAATGTGCGATAGGCCTTACCGACCTGATTCTCTGTCCAGATCACGGTCACGACCAACAGCGGCAGCACCAGGACCGCGGCAAAAATCAACACGGTCTTGCGCGGGATCGTCATATGTTTATAGCCTTTGGTAAGTGATTCTTTCCAATTCATAGCGACCTCACCTCCCCTCTATTATATCCGAAGGCCATAGCGATTACAATTACCGCAAAGCAGAAAACGGAGGGCGGCCGTTTCCCGTACCGCCCTCCGCAATGCGATGCAATGTATTATTACGACAGCATTTCCTTGCGCGTATCCAGCAGGTTCTGTTCGTATTCAACGACCTGCGCGTAGCCGTTGTTTTCGCGCCACTGTACATAATCCGCCATGATCTGGTCGAATTTCTCGTCGCTCTCCGCGGTGATCAGCTGCGGCAGAACTTCTTCCCATTTCTGGGAGATCGAGGTTGCCGCGATGCCTGCATCGTTATCGCCGGTCGGTTCCAGATTGTTGTAGATACCGCCGTCAAGGTCCGCATGCGCGTTGGCCCAATCGCTCATCTGTGTGATATAGTCCGGGTTCTCCATACGCCACTGGTCAACCATCGGCTTGTTGCGCAGCATCCAATAGGTATCATACAGGCCGTAATCATTCGAGAAGGAGTCAAAGTTGCTGGAATAGAGTTCCTGCAGTTCCTCTTTCAGAACGGGCTTTCCATCGACCATGTCGTAGGTTTCGCCCTCAACACCCATGAACATATCCATCTGGCCCTCTTCGCTGCACAGATAGGTCAGGAACGCGATCGCGCGCTCAGGGTTCTCACAGTCCTTGCTGATGAAAGTCGTCATCCAGCCGTCCATCGAGCCGGGGAAGATCAGCGGATCATCCTTGGCGCTGTTCATCGGGCCGTCTACCGCAATGTAGATCGAATCGGGATCGTCGCTACTTGCCAAAATGCCGTTGGCCTCCTGCACATCGGTGTACTCGCGCAGCATACAGAAATACTGGCCATTGTTGGTCTTTTCCTTGACCTGATCATTCGAGTCGACAAGGAAATCGACATCGATCAGACCTTCCTCGTAAGCTTGGCGGAACATTTTCAGCCATTTAATGTATTCAGGGTCGGATGTACGGTCGTTGATCTCGCCGTCCACCTCATACGGAACGGCAAGGAAGTTTTGCAGCATCTTGCTCATGCCATAGGTCGTGGCCGCCTGGGCATAGAACGGTGTGATGGCCATGCCGTCATATTCCTGATAGTTCTCATGCAGAGTGCGCAGCGCATCCAGGAAACCTTCCGGCGTGGTCATGTCGGGGCTGCCCATTTCCTCGTACAGATCCTTGCGCACAAGGAACGTCTGCACAGCGGCAGTTTGCCCGGTTTCTGCCATCGTACTGGGGGCATAGGCATCATTGGGGATGCAATACACGTTGCCGTCGTCCTTGGTGTGCCACTTGATCACATCGCCATCCACGACATTATAGAAGTACGGATCATATTGGTCGGCCAACTCGTTCAGCGCATAGACATAACCCTGCTCATACAGTGAAGTATAGCAGCTCTCCCAGTTGCCCAGCGTGATGATGTCCGGCAGATCGCCGCTGACCATGTAAAGCGAAAGCTCTGTGGAAACATCGTCGGTCGGTGTCGTAATGGTTACATTCACGCCCGTCTTTTCGGTGATGTTTTTAGAAACGACGCTTTCGCCCCAAGTGTAGCCATACCACGAAGCGCCGACGAACCATTCCAAATCAACAGGGCTGGTGTCGTTCTTCCATGCAGGGCCATCCGCAGCGGCGGTTTCTGCCTCACTGCTCACACTTTCAGCCTCCGATGCCGATTCGGAAGCAGCGGCAGAGGAACTGCTGCTTGTGCCGGATCCGCAGGCCGTCAGCAGCGCGGCTGCCATTGCGAGGCTGCCCACCCGGAGCAATCTAGTTTTTTGTGCTTTTTTCATGGTGATTCTCCTTCTTAAAAAATTGTTGCTATGTTCAAGTGCTATGCTGTCTTATCCCTTGATAGAGCCAATCATGACACCTTTGACCAAATACTTTTGAATGAACGGATAAATAAACAGGATTGGAAGCGTTGCGACGACCATGGCCGCGAACTTGATCGTAGAGGCTGACGTTTGCCCACCCAAAGCTACCATCGCTGCCTGTTGCTGGGAGCTCATCGTCGTTTCGGCCAGCAGCTTGTATAAGATCGTTTGCAGCGGCTGCAGGGTTTTATTGCGGATGTAAATGACGCCCAGATAGTAATCGTTCCAGTTGTACACAGCGGAATACAAACCGATCGTTGCCAGTACGGCTTTGCAGTTGGGCAGCAGTATCTGCCAGTAGATCCTAAACTCGCTGGCACCGTCCAGACGCGCACTTTCCAGTAGGCTTTCGGGGATTGTTTTGAAGAAACTAATAAAAATGATCATATTATAGAAAGTAAACATCCCCGGCAGTACGAACACCCAAAATGTGTTATAAAGGTGGAGCTTATTCATCAGAATAAAGTTGGGGATCAGACCGCCGTTGAAAAACATCGTGATCATTGCGATCTTCATGTAGATCTTTTTGCCGATCAGATTGGGGCGGCTCATCGCATAAGAAACAAACGAGGTAAACAGGACGTGTGCCGATGTCGCCACGATTGTGCGGAGCACCGTGACCGTGAAGCCGGAAACCAGATATTTATTTTCAAAAACAGCGTGGTATCCGTCAAGGCTGAGTTCACTGGGCCACCATGCCACCGCGCCGCGGGATGCAACATTATAGGATGCGAAAGAGTTTGCAAACACATACCAGAACGGATAGACGCAGGCAAAGCTCACGATGACCAAAATCACAATCAGCACAACATCAAATGTGCCATAGCCTTTCAGCTTTTTCGTCATACGCTCGCCTCCTAGATAATAGACTCACCGGTCAGCTTGACAGCCACCAGATTGCACAGCTGCAGCAGGGCAAAGGCAATGATACTACGGAAAAACAGCACCGCTGTCGAGAACGAATAGCGTCCCATTCCAAGCCCCATGTTGTAGATGTACAGGTCGATCGTTTCCGAGCGGGAAATATTCGCCGAGTTGGTCATCATGAAGATCTGGTCAAAGTTGCTGCCAAGGCAGCCGCTCACCGCAAGGATAAACAGAATCGAGATGGTCGGGCGGATGCACTGCAGCGTGATGTACCACATCTTTTGCCAGCGGTTTGCGCCGTCCAACTCCGCCGATTCATAAAGACCCGGATCGATGCCGGCGATCGCTGCCAAATAAATGATCGCGCTCCATCCTGTTTCCTTAAAGGTATCTGTGATAAAGGAGATCGTCCAGAAGTTGTCCGGGTCTGCATTGTACAGGATCGAACGGCTTTGCAGACCAAGAGAGAGCATGATCTGATTGATCAACCCGGTGGAGGACATCCAGTTCAGCATAATGCCGCCAAAAATTGCCCATGAAATAAAATGCGGCATATAAGAGAGCGACTGTACAACTTTTTTGAATTTCGGGTTTTTGACCTCGTTTAGCAGTAGCGCGAAAATAATTGGAACCACGAAGCCAATCGTGATCTTCAAAGCGCTGATACCAAGCGTATTGACAACGGAGCGCCAAAAGCGATCATCTGTCAAGAATGCCTTAAAATGTTTGAGCCCTACAGATTGATTTTCAAACAGAGGGATGGATACTTTATAGTCCATAAACGCAATCACAAGGAAGATCAACGGGATATAGCTGAAAATAGCCATCCATACGACCCCTGACAGCGCCATGAACTGGATCTGCCATTGCCGCCCCATCTTTTTCAGTGTTGTTTGGATGCGCACGGAGAGCGGCTGTGTTAATTTTCCCGGTTTCAAAGCGGCGTTGCTCTGATCTGCGTGCTTCATTTCATTCACCTCTGGTATTATCATAACAAAAGCAGTTGTGGAAATAAATCCCGGGATTTACTATCATATCCCAAAATTTTAGGTTTGCTTGACTTAGCCCCCGCTTTCCCCTTACACTGTATCCATCATCATCTGCAAGGAGTGGTTTTCATGGCGGCCCTTTATCAGTTGGCTTGGGAGGATACCTTTGGCGGCACTGCTTTGGAGCGAGCCAAATAGAATGTTCGGATCGGCAACTGGTCGATTTCCGAGGACGGAACCCCACTTGCCCCCGGTTGGGGAAACAATGAACAGCAGTATTATAGGGATGATGCACAGAATTTGTTCGTTGGGAATGACCGACTTACGATCCGTGCGCTTCGTCAGACCTCTCCGGTTCAATTTGGTCAAAGGGTTCCCTATACTTCCGCCAAAATCGATACACGTGGGCTTTTCTCTTTTTGCTACGGAAAAGTAGAATTTCGTGCGCGCTGCCCTTTGGGCACAGGACTCTGGCCGGCTGTTTGGATGATGCCGGAAGATCATGTTTACGGCCCCTGGGCACGCAGCGGGGAAATTGATATTTTGGAGGCAATGGGGCGCTGCCCCGATCTTGTCTGTGGTACGATCCACTATGGAGGTCCGCCGCAAAACAAGACCGAGCAAAGTCATTCCTATCGGCTTCCGATCGGCACAACAATTCATGACTTCCATACCTACGCCCTGCTTTGGGAGCCGATGCGGCTGCAATGGTATGTGGACGGCATTTGTTATAGCAGCATATCAACTTGGGGATCCTGCCCCGGTGTTGAGCCGAAGCTCTCTTTCCCCCAGCCATTTGACCAGAAATTTTATTTGATTATCAATCTTGCCGTCGGCGGCTGGTTTGATCCAGAAGCAAACGGCATAGTGGACAACACCGCTTTCCCCGCCGATTTTGAAATCGACTATATCCGTGTTTATCAGCAGCATAAAGCATAAGAAAGCAGCCCCAAAGCGAAGTGCTCTGGGGCTGCACCTATTTAACGATCATGATAGCTGGTAAACGTGGACGTCATCGATTTGCACAGTATGCGCCGTATTGGATGTGGATCCTACATTCCCAAGCATAAAGACAAGTTTTGCTGAAGAATAGGATGTTGTTCCACTGAAAGTGTACTCTATTGTTGTCCAGTCTGTTCCAACATCGAATGTTTGGCTAAACGCAGGTGAAAGAGCGTCTTTTTCCAATGCAACAGTAATTTGCCTGGCTATGCTACTTTTTGCTTTGAAAGAGATTTTATAAGTTCCATTTTCCGGCAGTGTGATGTTCTGATACAGTTGCGCTGACCAGGTATTTGGCAGTGTCGTAGGGATCGTTGCCACAAAGGCTCCGTCCGTACAGTTGTAAGTGCTTCCATTTTCAGTCCATGTTTCCCAGCCTGTCAGCCCATCAGAAAAGTCCCCGTTGGTCACCAGCTCATCCGGCAAGGCCTCCAAGGTAATGTCATCAAGATAAATGTCATGGGCAGTATCTGTTGTTCCCGAAACGTTCCCCATAAAAAACAGCAGCTTTGCGGAATTGTTACTTACCGAAGGCGAAAACGTATAAGTATATGTTTGCCAGTCGGTTCCTACAGAGAAGGTTTCACTGAACAGCGAAGAGTTGTTAGCCCCCTCCAAACCGACCGTCAGATTTCTTGCAACGGAGCTTTTTGCCCTAAACGATAATTGGTACGTCGCATCCTTATACACAGGTACATTCTGATATAGCTGCGTAGACCATGTATTGGGCAAAATCGTATAAACATTTGCCTTAAAAGCTCCATCTTCAACCGTGAAAGTACTGCCGTTCTCTGTCCATGTGTTCCAGCCATCAAGCGTCGAGTCAAATGTCGAATTTGTTAGAAGATCAGTATAGGGAGTCTGTGTGCTACCACTTGACTCGGTCAAGCTTCCTGTATACTCATATACGCGCACATAATCAATCTGGAATTTGGTCGATGTCCATGTGGAGGTATCTGGATCCCCCGGAAAATATCCGCCAACCGCCAAATTAAGAATCAAATGGAAATCGTCATTAAATGGTGCGGGATAAGCGTATGTCGTTCCACTGCTATCCGTGCTGTACCAATCCTGTTGAATCTGATATAGCTCACCATCAACATACCAGCGCATTTCACCCGGGAGCCATTCTACAGCAAAAGTGTGGAAATCATCAGCAAAAGATGCGCCATCCGCCAAGTTATAATATCCGGTATTATATACCCAAGGGTTACCGTAGTGCAGAGTTCCAAGTACCGTGTCAGTGTCACTCCCCATATATTCCATGATATCAATTTCGCCGCTGATTGGCCAATCCAATGTGGTATCATCAGGGAGCATCCAAATAGCCGGCCACAGCCCAGTGCCGCTTGGCAGTTTTGCCCGGAATTCGAGCCTGCCGTATGTCCAGCTTTCTGTTGAGGTCAGTTTTGCAGATGTATAGTTCTCATCTCCGTTGCTTTCCTGCAGCGCTTCGATTACAAGACATCCATCTTGTATATAAGAGTTGCTGGCAGAATCCGTATAATACTGCTGTTCGTTGTTTCCGAAGCCTCCACCGCCAACGGTATAACTCCACTTGGTGGTATCTACGCTGCTACCATCAAATTCATCGTTCCAAACGCAGCTCCAAAGACTTTCATCGAGTGTTTCGTATTTAGTGCCGAGTTCAGTAGCCGATGCAGCATAGGCACCCGGAGCAAATGCCGCCAAAAGGCCTCCGACTGCAAGAGTACTAATGATTCGGTGATATTTGCGTGCCATGTGGTACCTCCTTGTTGTAATGTGATGTGGGGTGTTTATGTGTTGGGATTCCCGTAAGTCTATTATACCAAATGCAAGCACGCAAATACTATCCCTGTATTTTATATCATATCGCATAATTTTGGATTTTTGCTCATATGCATATGCAATAAGCAATAATACATAGAAAAGATTTTTCGGCAGCAATTTATTGATTGATTTTTTGCATTCATGCTATATAATAAAAACAAGTCATTCTTTTCTAATTTTATATTGGAGGTATTTATTATGCCGAGACCCAAGGGGAGCAAAAATAGGAAACCGTCTGTCCGCCGGAAAGGCGTTGCCAATGCCGAGAGCATTTCTGAGGCCAAAGCCGCTGTTGCCACGCAGATCGAGGCGCTGACCAGTGAGGTCAATGAGGCTGCCGCCGCGCTGAAGGCCAAGAAAGCAGAGCTGAAAGATGCGCAAAAACAGCTTGCCAAAATCGAAAAGCAAGAGGCCGCCCTTGCCGAGCAGGCCGCGCAAAATCAGCGCAAGGCCGATGCCGAAAAGCTAGCCACCGCGTTTTTGGAAAGCGGAAAAAGTTTAGATGAAGTATTGAGAGCATTACAGTAAAAACAGCCTCCCGCCCGATTCAACTCCGGACGGGAGGCTGTTGTATGCATCTACTTTATTTTTCAGCTTGATAATTGGGTATTAATACTTGTTCCATTCGTACTTTTGTCAATAACTGTCAGCCCGTTGTTCGAAACCAATACAACGTAACACCAGCGAGTACAGCTTACAATTGCCTTGGCACTTTGTGCGTGATATAATTTAATCACGGACAAACTTCGACTCCACAACAAAACTACATCTCTAAATGCGCCCATCTCAATTTCCCTCCATTTCTTTACGGATTTTCTCGCAAGCGTTGCGCCGGTGTGTACTCACGGTGTTCTTTTCGACACCCAGTTTGGCAGCCGTTTCGGACACAGAAAGCTGGTCCACATACAGCGAGATCATAAGATCAATGTTGTTGATGCTTACCTGATTCGCTGCCATGCGGCACAGTTGAAAATATTGGATGGCCCTCAGCAATTAGCAGCGGATGTGAACCGCGATGGAAGAATTAATGTTGTGGATGCCTATCTGGTTCGCTGCTATGCAGCGCAGCTAATCAACGAATTTCCGGCGGCGTAATAATCATGCGAATGATTAAATAGTACATAAATAAAAGATGCATCTTACTATAAATTGTGGAAGACATCTTTTGCTCTTATCGCACATGAAAAAACAATTAGCACAGTTATATTTTACGCGAACAAAATGCTTGGGATGTAACAC
>OJKW01001451.1_pt1 | contig 13475 bp, 9 predicted proteins | sample 1596591 | NCBI WGS metagenome assembly OJKW01 (sample SAMEA4350166, study PRJEB24818) | metagenome | biome: human; feature: gut; material: faeces | place: Denmark | collected 2013-09
CCACCACCATTCTCGACATTCTCTCTCCCACCACGGTGGATACAAAAAGCCGTGACTACATCATCGTAGACGACGTGTATCATGCTTATCTCTATATCACGGGCTACGGTTACACCACCACGGTTGGCACCTGCTGGCTTGCGCCTTTGGTGGAGGCTGGCGAAGGGATTAACCTGAGTTTTCTCGTCAAGCGTCAGCCCAAGGAAAAGATCCTCTCCAAAATCGCCCAGACCACTATGGTCAACCGCTCCCGGATGCGGGATGTGGGCGATACGCGGCAGGACTACGAGGAACTGGATAGTGCGATCAGTTCCGGCCTTTATCTCAAGGATGTAATGAACCGGCAAGGCGAGAATTTCTATTATATGCATACCTTGATTGAAGTGACGGCATCTGATCCCGAAACGCTGGAACAGCGCGTCACAGAGGTGGAGAAGCTGTGCGTATCCGTGGATATGATCGCACGGCGCTGCGACTATAAAAACGAGCAGGCGTTTCTCTCGGCTCTTCCCATTCTGGCGCTTGATCCGGATATTGAGCGTAAGGCACGCCGCAATGCGCTGACCTCCGGCGTGGCAGCAGCCTTTCCGTTCGTTTCCTATGAGCTGAGTGACCACGATGGGATTTTTCTGGGACTGAACCTCTATAACCGCTCCCCGGTATTTCTCAATCCCTACGATGATTATAAGTACACCAGCGGCAACTGGTGGATCGGCGGCTCTACCGGTGCAGGCAAGACGGTGACGCTGCAATGTCTCGGTGGGCGGCTGCGGGAACAGGGCAAGCGGGTCATCATCATCGTTCCCAAGAAAGGGCATGAGTTCCGCCCCCTCTGTGAGCGTCTGGGCGGGCTGTATTTGCGGATGTCGCCATCCTCAAAGGACTGTCCGAATCTGATGGCGATTCGGCGGAAATCGCTGGACTCCTACGCAAAGCTCAAAAATATCGCCGCGCGGGATGACTCTGTGCTGGCAGACAAGATCGCGCAGCTGATCATCTGGTTTTCTCTGAAGAAAAAGGATCTGAACGAAGAGGATAAGAGCCGCCTTGACTCCTCGCTGGTGGAGGTTTATAAGCGCTACGGCATTACCTTCGACAACAGCACCATTGTCGATGAGAACGGAAATTTCCGCACCATGCCCATTCTCTCGGACTGGTATGAGATTCTTTATCAAGAGCAGGACACGCGGCATCTGGCAGTAGTGCTCTCTCGCTATGTCACTGGCTCGGCTGCGGCAATGGCAGGCCGAAACGACATTGAACTTAACAATAAGTACATTGTCCTCGACCTCTCTGGTATGCCGGATGATATGATCGCGGACGGCACCTTCTGGGCCACCAGCATCGCCTACGACCTCATTATGAACTGTGAGGACGAACTCTCGGCGCTTCTGGCAGACGAGTTATGGAGTCTTGTGGGTGCTACGGCAAACCCGCAGGCGGCCGGGTTTGTGCTGGAAATGGTAAAGACCATCCGTGGCCTTGGCGGGATCGCAGTTACCAGCACCCAGGGAATGCAGGACCTTTTCAGTCTGGAGGGCGGGAGTTACGGCAAAGGAATCCTCGATTCCAGCCGCATTAAACTGGTTATGCAGATGGAGGAGCAGGAGGCACGGCTCATTCAGGATAAGCTGAACCTTTCCGAAGATGAGGTTCGGCAGATCACCCGCTTTCGGCGCGGCGAGGGACTTCTCTGCATCGGCTACAACCATGTTCCCATTGCGTTCCACACGACACCAAAGGAATATGAAGCCATTACCACTTCACCCACCGATCTGCGCATAAAGCGAACGGGGCAAATCGATGAATGATCTAAAGCGGGATATGATGCGGATTCAGGAGCTGATCGGCAATGCCTTCCGACAGACCGGCTCTCTGGTTGCCCTGACAGACGGCGGGCAGATGAATCCAAACAAGCTGCAAAAGACATTGGAGCAGACGATGGAACAATTTGAAGCAGCCACTCTGGAACTGCGAAAACTCTGCGAGCGGTACGCACCGGGAAGCGGGGGCTTTGCGAAAAAGCCGATTCTGCCATCCATGGACGTAACGGGCAGCGTGGAGGCCTTTGGCTATGGCTGGCTCCATATCACGATCAATACGCTGCTGCCCCATTGCCGGTATCAAAGCCCAAACTGGCTCAGCGATACCATTCGGCGGCTGCTGGACAGCTATGAGGCGTGTGGAAAGGAATTGCCGTTTTTTGAGCGGGCCATGCTGATCATTGATGAGCATACCGCCATGGAAGGCCGGCATATTTTCGATCAGGACAACAAGGGGTGGAAGGCGGTCAGCAACGCCATCAAAGGAAGACTTATTCCGGATGATGACCAGCATACGCTGGCAGTCGCCCTTCTTTCTACGGCAGTGCAAAGCCAGGAGTGCTGTCATATCACCGTCCTGCCCCTGTCCGATGCTCATGACTTTTTCTCCGCACATTCCAGTGACTATGCCCCCGGAAACTTCTATTTCGGTGGATGGTGCTGATGGGCAAAGCAGGTGAAAAAGCTGCGAAAACACCCAACAGATTGCTGCCTGATTTCAAGCGCCTTGGAGCTGCTTTGCAGCGCGGCTGGCCTGTTGGGTGTCAGCGGGCTTGGAAGGCTTGAAACAACAGCTTTTTTGAGAAGTGTTTTTGGCCGGTTTTCGCATACTGACCTGTCTACTATGTGGGGGCAACAGGCTGCGCCCACATAGCGGCTCGTAAGGACGCCGAAATTGTTCTTGCGCCGTTTTCGGCGCAAGGGCGATTTCGGCGTTCGCAGGAATTGGGAAGGGAGTGGTTCATGTGTGCTTATGAGCGTAAGAGATATGGATGTTCTGAGGCTTCTCTGCTGGTGTCAAAATGTGCGTCCCGATGATTTGAGCAGTATCTCTACAGAAACAGAGCGTGAAAACTTGATAACGCTGGGCTTGATCAAACGCCATCAACGAAGTGACACGCTGCTTCTCACAAACAGCGGTAGAGCCTTTTTGCAGGCAGCCTTAGAGGGTGATGTTCCAAACTTGACGCTCTCGTACCATGATGCGGCGATTGAGCGGCGTGTGCGGCTTTCCTCTCTGATGATGACTGCTTACCATGCGGGGATCAATGTATTCACAATAACAGCGAACAGTCTGGCGGAGCCTTCCACGCTGTTTATTACTGCGATTACAAGAAGCCGCGGACACAATCCATGGGGCAGCGCCCGCGTCGGGGCGATTGCACATCTGGGTAGCACTTACTACGCGGTACATTATATCTATTCTGGAATCGGCCGCATGGCGGTCAATGACGAACTGGCAGCGTTTCATAATCACACCAATTTCGGCAAAGACACGCAGCGCGCCTTTCTTTTTGCCGGAGCTTCCTACGCTGACATCATAGAGGAACTCAAGGCGCGTGATGAAAAGCGGGATGCCAAGTTGATCCGATACAGCGAAGCCTATCGGGGACTTCACTATCCCGTCCATCTGCTCTCCTGTGATGAAACAGGCGCGCGTCAGCTTCAAATTATGGCTGTTCCGGACTACCGCATGAAGCTTGCAAAGCTGATGCTGCGCTCTGCTTACCGCCCTCCGCCGGAGGATGATCCCGCGTGGGACGCCATCTACCAGAACCGCCCCTTCGTCATTGGAGCGGATATGAACCTGCGGCGGATCGATGCCGCCATCGCAAGCGCAAAAAAGAGGGGATGCCTGCCGATTTCACTGGCCGCCTTGGATGCTCAGGGTGACGCGGTGCTGCTGCGGCGCTATAAAGATACCGGCTACGCCGTCATCTATAAGGTGACGGAGAGCGTTCTGACGGAGCTGTTCGGCCATCCTCCGTCGCTCTATCTTCCCCCTTGCACACAATATCTGACGAAGAAAGGAGCCGTGGTGGATGCCCCGCTTATCCAAGTTGATCGAAAAGATAGAGGATCGCCTCGCAAATAAATGGGGCTGCTGGTATGAACGAAATAAGGCCCGCGTGCCGCTGTATGCGGTGCTGGGCGGCATCGGCTGGTATCTCTACGGAATGTTCCTCAATTCCCTCAAGCTGGGAAAGGAATCCGTATTCAACACCACCGGTGAAGTGATCGAGAGCATTTGGGTATTCAACCCCTTCAAAAATCTCTTCGCTGTTTTTACGCCCTTTGGCCTTGGCGTTTCCGCCTTCATTGCCCTTATGGTCTGCCTCATTACGAAAAAAGGCTACAGCTGGTTTTCAGGCTACAAATTTACCCGGGACGCCCGCGGCTTTGATATCCTGCCGGACGGCACTCACGGCACCTCCGGATTTGCGACAAAAAAGGGGCTTGCTGAGCATCTGGAGCTGGGCAGCGCCGAAGAAGTTACCGGAATGCTCCTTGGACGCATTAAGGCGCGGCCGGATGATCCGGAAAAATACGCCACCTACGTGGCGCACCGCATGAAGCCTGGGGAAAACAATAACATCCTCTGCATCGGCGCACCCGGCTCCTATAAGTCCAGAGGCTTTATCATTCCCTTCCTCATGGGCTGCGCGCAGCGAAGCAGCGGCGGACACCATGAATCCGTTGTCGTGACCGACCCCAAAGGCGAACTCTTTGAAAACCTTGCGCCGTATTTTCGGGAGCATGGCTTCTATGTCAAGGCGGTCAATTTCCTCGATATGGCGCACTCTGACGGTTGGAACTGCCTTGCGGGACTGGAAGCAAATCCTGACCTTGTAACCACCGTGGCCAACACCATCATTCAAAATACCTCCGGCCCCAAGGAGGCGGATGACTTCTGGAGCCGTGCGGAATTGAACCTCCTGATGGCACTTATCCACTATGTCTGCAATCTGAAGGATGCCCGCGGCAATCTTCTTCCGTTGGAGCAGCGCAGCCTCGGAGACGTCTATAAGATCCTCGCCTATAAAAGCGTCAACGAGATCAACCGCATCCTTGCGGAGCTGCCGCCGGAGCATCCCGCCAAAGGCCCCCACGGCCTCTTTCTGAAAGCAAGAGAAAACCTCTGGGGCAACATCATCATCGGCCTTGGCAACCGTCTTGCGGTCTTTCAAAATCCGCTGGTGGACAAGATCACCCGAAACCACGATGTAGACCTGCTTCTTCCCGGGCAAAAGCCCTGTGCGTACTTTGTCATCATCTCCGCCCAAGATAGCGCCTATCGATTTTTAAGCTCCCTCTTTTTCTCCCTGACCTTCCCGCAGCTCTCCAATTACGCCCGTCTCCATGGCGGGCGGCTTCCCGTACTGACAAACTTCTGCTTGGAAGAATATCTCAACATCGGCTACATGGAGGGCATCTCTGATGTTTTCAATTCCATCCGCGGCTTCAATATGTCGGTGCAGGTGGCGGTGCAGTCCCTCTCCCAATGGCAGGAAAAATATCCGGGGAAGGAATGGGAAAATCAGCTCGGCTCCTTTGACATGACCCTCTACATGGGCTGCAACGATATGACGAGCGCGGAATACTTCGCAAAAAAGTGCGGTAAGGTCACGATCTCCGTCACCAACAATCAGTTTCCCTTGGCACCGCTGTTTTCTCCCATCTACAGTACCACCCGCCCCTATTCCCAGACGCGAAGCAACACCCAGCGAGACCTCCTCCAGCCCGATGAATTCCTGCGGCTCAATAAGTTTCTCTGCATTGTGATGTTCAACCACTATAAGCCCGCCCAGCTCTATAAGATCATGCTGGAGGAACTGCCGGAATACAAAAAGCTGAAAAATGCAGCGTCTTTGACTATGTGCCGGAATGGAAAAAGAGAGAAGAAGATGGTGCAAAGCGTCGCACGGCAGGAAATCGCACATCGGCCGCTCCGCCCGCACCACAGCCGTCGCCTGCATCGGGGAAACGGCCGGATATGCAGCCCCAGACTTCTCCCACCGAAGAAGCCGCAGCCAGCGGAAGCTCCTGCGGAAATGACAACATGACGCCGGAGGAAATTGGTCTTGTGGAGATGACCTGCGAAGCTATTCTGGAAGGCGATGACCCGGAACTGGAAGAGATGGACGATCCAACGCGCATTCCACCCGGGCGCGGAATATGAAAAAGAGGTCGAGCAATCGGCCTCTTTTAAAGAAGATATTCCATTGTCAGCGTGCTGTCTGACCGTACTCTCGCTTTATGGCGTCAATAGAAACGACCCATTGCCTATATCGAAAAAGAAAGAGGAGGTGCCCATTATGAGGGCAGCGAAAATGAAGGAGCGTCCAACTTTCCAACTGATGTGCCAGACAGATGTGCAGAGTATTTATCATATGCAGATGCCGCGCTGGTTATTTTCTGATCCACGTTACTGCGAGATGAGCCTGGATGCCAAGGTGACCTACACCTTTCTCTTAAACCGTTTCCAGCTTTCCCGCAAAAACGGTTGGGTCAATGACCGCGGCGAGGTCTTTGTGATCTTTCCTCGCAAAGCGCTTGCCAAAGAGCTGCGCATCTGTGAGCAGCGGGTCACGGCAGCTTTTAAGAAGTTGGTGGAGCTCAAGCTGGTATGGGAAAAACGCTGCGGGCGAGGTGATGCCAATCAGATCTATCTTGCCCGTGTCACACCGATCGAAGATCCGGACTATTCCTGTGCGCCGTTTATCACGGAGGATGAATCGGAAGTACGCGGTTCAAGAACCTCGGATCTGGAGGGTCTTGCTGACGGGAAACCCTCAGCAGCATGCCAAGAACCGCAGAATCTGCTGTCCAAGAATCGTGAAGATCGCGCTTCAAGAACTGCAAAATCCGCGTTCCCAGAACCGCAGAAATTGACGCCAAGTAAGAAAGAAAAAAGAAAGATTGATCAAAGTCATATGGAAGTCCGTCCGTCTGTCAGAGCCCCAGCGCAGGACGGACGGACCGATGGGGACGCAGAAGAAGAACTTTTGGATATTTTGGACGGTTGCGAGCTTGAATGCTTCGCACCGGAAACCGCTCTGGTGTTTGAAAACGCCATTGAGCGGCTTTTTTATGCCGACAGCTTCCGTATTGGCAATGCCACGCTTCCGCAAAGCCGCGTGCGGGCAAAGCTCAGACGGCTGGACGGCATGATCCTGCGGGAGGCAGAGAGTAAGCTCCGCGCCAATCAGGAGCGGAATGTAAAAAACAGCACGGCCTACACCATGGCAGTGCTGTTCAACTGCATTGCCGAAAGTGAGAGCGATCTTATGATCGACCCATATCTCAACGCCATCTGCGCAGCAGTTTGAAGGGAGGAAGATCAATGCTGCTATCCAATCAGCAAAAGTATATTCTCGAAATACTCAAGGAGTTTAAGTACCTGCGTGTCCGCCAGCTCCATGCTCTGGTGCAGGCCCATTACCGTACACAGGGAATCAAAATTGACGAAAGGCGCATGGAGATCATGCTTCGCCAGATGCGCACAGGCACCAATTATGTCTGGCTGCGGGGTGATGTGGTTTCTTACGGAGACCGCAGGATAGACCCTCGGCTATTGGAAGCACTGGACGTTATGCTGGAGCTTACAAGGGTGCAGCCCGGATTTTACTCGAAAGACGGACTGCATGAACCATTTCTCCTGCGCTTTACCGGAAACGGAAAGGGGGCCGGATACCTTTTCAGCGTGGCATGGCTGGACGCCGCTACTCACATTGCAACCGTTCCCCGTATGAAGGGCGAGCGGATCATCTGGATTTCTGAGATCGGTTCCTTTGGAGAAATCGATCTGCCCCGACACCACTTTTTTGCCGCCCGTCAGGAGAACGGCACCCATCGCTTTTTTGGCTCCAATGAGCCGGAAAAAATATAACACTTAGGAGGAACATTATATGGCAAGGAAAAAAGTTGCCCCGGAAGAAAAGATCGTAAATGCTGTCGGTGAAGAAACTGCCCTGGGGAGCGTCCCTGCGGATACCGCGCCGCCTGATGAGACAGGCGCAGATAGCGGAGACTTTCCCGCAGAGTTGCCGGAGGGGGATTTGCCTGCGGAGGAAACGGCAGAGCAGTCGGAAACGCTTCCTGCAATGGAGGCAGCCGAGGCGAAACCGCTTGGGCTTTCCACAGAAGAGAAAACTACATCCCAAGACGAAAGCGATACCGCAGAGGAGAGAGCGGAAGAAGCGGAGCTGCACGAAGAGATGTCGGAATTTCCGGATTCAGAGGAGAATTTGATTTCAGATTTGCCCACTTCTGTTCCACAGGTTTCTGAGGCCGATGAAGCGGACTGGGGCTTTGAGGAGCCGGTCACGGAAGAAGCCGCTGCAGAACCTGCGGAGGATGAATACCTGGCAGCAGATAACGCCGAAACGCTTGATGCGTCGGATGAAAAGAGCGAGCGCACGCTCTTCTACGAGCTGGACTTCAATGAACTGGATCGGGGGCTGAGCGAAGAGGAACGGAAAGAATGGAACTCCATCTATGCCTCTTTCCGCGGCCGCAGCGCCATTACCGGAACGATCATCGGTGTGGATCTCTACGCAAGATACCTTCCGCGCAGCGAGGCAAGAATGCTTGAAAATAAGCGGGAACTCTGTGCCGTTGTGGTGCCGTATCGCATCCCCATTCTGATCCGCGAGTCCGAAATGTGGGAACTGGGAGAGGAGCGACCCGACTTCGTGCTTCGAAATATGGTGGGGGCCAGCATCGATGTGATCGTCACCAAGGTGGAGCGTACCGCTAACCGTGCACAGGCGTCCCGCCGTCAGGCTAGTCGCAGCCAGCGCCGCTTTTTTGCTGCCCGTGAGGATCTTCATGCTGGCGGTTCCCGTATTACCTGCAGGATGCTGGCGGTAGGCCCCCGCCGCTGCCTTGTGGACTGCTATGGCTACGACCTTGATATGACCCAAAGAGAGATCCGCTATGCGGCCATCCCGGATCTTCGCACGGAGTTCCACCCGGGCTCGGAGATCGACTGCATTGTAAAGGAGTATCACCCCCGTACTGGTGAACTGATTGTTTCCGCGAAAGAAACGGAAGTCAACCCCTTCTTTGGTGCGGAGGAGCGTCACCCTGTAGGCTCCCGCCGCTTTGCGATGATCTCCGGAAAATATGGCGGCGGCGTGTTCTGCAACCTCCCTGATGGCGTGACCTGTATGTGTAACTACTCCTATCAGCACGAGGATGCGGACTTCATGGTGGGCGAGCACGTCATGCTGATGGTACAGCGCTACGATCAGGAAAAGCTCCAGATGTACGGCAAGATCATGAGCAAGTGGTGATCTTTCGTAAACGTCTTGGATCTTGAAATCTGTTTGCAATTTGGTGATGCTGTTTTTGCTCTGTGTGCAGTACTTTCTGAACGTGCGAGGCGGAGGTGGTATCACTACCCTCGGAGCGTTTTGCATATTCTCGAAACGCCGGACGGCCGCTTGTCAAAGCGACTAACTTGCCATTTTCTGAGGTCGGGTGGTCATCATTGATTCCAATGGTGCAAAATGTGCTTGACAGGTACAGTCTACTTATGATAGACTTCAAGTATCAGAAGTCTATCATAAGTAGACCCGCGAAGAAAGGGGGCACACATGGACGGTTACAAACTGGGCGTTGTTGAGACGCGTTTTGCAGAACTCATCTGGCAGCACGAGCCACTGACCTCCGGCGAGCTGGTGAAGCTGTGCGAACAGGAACTGCAATGGAAAAAATCCACGACCTACACGGTACTCAAAAAACTCTGCGAACACGGTATCTTTCAGAACGAAAACGGCACGGTAACTTCCCTTCTCTCACAGGAGGGCTATAACGCCGTACAGAGCGAGAAATTTGTGGAGGACACCTTCGACGGTTCCCTTCCCGCGTTTCTTGCCGCCTTTACCACACGGAAATCTCTTTCGGAGAAGGACATTGCTGAAATTCAGCGCATGATCGACCGCTGCGGAAAGGAGTGAGCCTATGGCTGCCGTCTTTTTGAAGCTCTTAAATCTGAGCATTTCCGCAAGCTGGCTGGTGCTGGCCGTGCTGGTACTGCGCCTGATATCAAAGCGTTCGCCCAAGTGGGTGAATGTCCTGCTTTGGGGTATTGTCGCGCTGCGGCTGGTTCTGCCATTCTCCATAGAGAGCGCGTTGAGCCTGATCCCCAGTGCCGAAACGGTCAGTCCTGCAGCCGTGCAGTTTGCCCCCGCGCCGACCATCACCAGCGGCGTGAGCGTTATCGACAATGCTGTGAATCCCTCGCTCAGCGAGCATTTTTCCGCCGTGCCAACAGCCAGTGTCAACCCGCTCTATGTGTGGACGTATCTCGCGGGATGGGTGTGGCTCATCGGCCTTGGAGTCATGCTGCTCTATGCGCTCGTGAGTTATCTTCGGCTGCGCCGACGCGTGAGTGTATCGCTCTGTGTGCGGGAAAATATCTACCTTTGCGATGCCATTTCCTCGCCGTTTATCCTCGGTGTTGTAAAACCACGCATCTACCTGCCCTCCGGTCTGGACGAGGTGCAGCGGCAGAATGTACTCTCGCATGAGAGGGCGCATCTTGCGCGGCATGACCACTGGTGGAAGCCGCTGGGCTTCGCGCTGCTTGCGGTTTACTGGTTCAACCCCGTGCTGTGGCTCGCCTATGCACTGCTCTGCCGCGACATTGAGCTGGCCTGCGATGAGCGGGTGATCCGCACGATGGACGAGAGCGCCGTCAAGACCTATTCCACGGTGCTGCTTGCGTGCAGTATGCCGCGCAAGGCGGTCATCACCTGCCCGCTGGCGTTCGGTGAAATTGGCGTCAAAGAACGTGTTCGGAATGCGCTTCACTACAAAAAGCCCGCGTTCTGGGTGGTCGCGGCGTCGGTCGCCGTGTGCGTCGTTGTGGCGGTGTGCTTTCTGACCGATCCGCCTACGGATACCGACGCCGCCGGACTGGTCGGTTTCCATCGGGAACAGGTCACTTATGCCGATGTAACGGACGCAAGCGGCGCGCAGCCATCCAGCGTCCAGTTAACGGCGGAGGAAACGAACGCCGTCTACGCTCTGCTGGATGCCATGCAATATAAACGCCTTGGTGCTGCGTCAGCAATGCAGGGCTGCTATGCAAGGCTCTATTTTATCAGCGCCGCGGGCGAACGCTGTGAGGTCATGCTCTCTGAACGTGAAATGCTGGTCAACCCCATCACAGGCGGCAAGACAGCGCGGCTGTATGAACTGCGCTCCGGGAGTGCAGAACTGAGAGACTATCTGCTTGAATGTATTAGCGCAAGCAACGCGGCAGAAGAGGATTTTAGTATCAGCGGCACCGTCTTTTCCTATGGCGGTGAAAGCTGGGATCTTGCGGAGCAAAGTCCCGCCATCACCTCCCTCCTCGGCTGTGACGCAGTAGGGCAGTATGTAGTGATCACCGGCCACGGCGGACCGAAGAATGCTTTTTACTTCATTTTTGATACAGAAATCCGCCGATTTTCCAACGCTTTCGTCGGCACACACCTTGTTTGGCAGAACGACGATCTTTCTACCGCCGTCTATGCTTATGGTGGCAACATTCTCTCGATTGATGGGCGCACACTTGCCGAATTAGACCTTGCGGAAAATGAGTACGTCTATGACCTTGTCTATTCACAGGACGGTACAGTGCTAACTGTGAGCATCGTAAGCAACGAAGAAACGGAACGGGTTGTCCGTCTCAATCTTCCCAGTCAGAATAAGATTGACAATCTGCACGGCAATGCATCCACCCTGCTGACTGCAATCGATTTTGATGGGGATGGGACGGAAGAAGAGATATTTTTCGAGGAAGTTGCACCGGGGCAGATATACCGGATCTATGTCGAAGGCAACGGCAGTGAACGATGGAGCGCCGAACTGGGTCTCGCCCATGTGGGCTGGGACAGCTATTTCCTCTACCGCGACGGTGACACCAGCGCCATCCTGCGTTATAACCCAGCAATGTTTCAAGGCTTCTGCAATTATGACTATGAGTTGTTCTCCATTGGCGCAGATGGACAGAGGCTCCTCACGCAGCGTAGCGTGGAATTTGATGTCAATCCGGATTCCGACGATCCGTGGCCGCCCGATGCACAGGTCTTTGCCGATGAGGTGAACGCACTACTGGAAAAAAGTACGCTGCTTATCTCCACGCTGGACGGTGAGCTGCACTTAGAGGATGGGACCACCTTCCGCTGTGTTTCGCCGTCATAAAGCGTATGCTGATCGATTGCTTGCACAATTGTGTGATTACACTTGACCCAGTTTTGACCCAGAACAGGATCAGAACGGGCAGGGCTGGACGGAAACAACGGAAAATCCACCGAACGAATGGTGGCAAAAAGCACAAATCGGAGCCGAAATGACTCCGATTTGCGCGTGAGACAACCTACGGACCAGAAGGCCGGGGGTTCGAATCCCTCACGGCGTACCAAAAGTCCTCGAAATCGTATGATTTCGAGGACTTTTGCTTTTCATAAGTTCCGTTTTTAGTGTGCCGCTTTTTCTGACCCAAACGCTGACCCCAACGGGAGCGGGTAGCGGAAAGCATCAGACAGCACGGGAGAGGATATTGCCCATTGTTTGCGCCGCCTTGAGCTGGGCGTCAGTGGTGACGTGGGCGTAGGTGTCCAGCGTGAAGCCCGCCGAGTAGTGACCCAGCATGGAGGACACCGTTTTCACGTCCACGCCGTTTTGCAGGGCCATCGTTGCGAAGGTGTGACGGAGATCGTGGAATCGGATGCGGGGCAGCGCAGCCCGTTTCAGCACCCGCTGGAGCATATGCAACACGCTATCCGGGGACATGGGGCCTCCGCTTGGCGATGGGAATACCCATTCGCTGTTTCCGACTTTGCATTTCTGCATTTTCAGTACGCTTATCGCGTCTGCCGACAACGGCAGTGTGCGGTAGGCGTTTTTCGTTTTCAGTGGGGCCTCGACTACCTTGCCGTTCTGCCGTGAGATGGCCCGTTGGATTTTCAGCACACCACGGTCGAGATCAACGTCCGTCCATTTCAGTCCCAACAGTTCGCCGCGCCGAAGTCCGGTGGCGAGGTCGAGGTAGTAGAGCTCGTACACGCCGCTGTCCTTGGCCTCTTGGAAAAAGGTGCTGAGTTGATCCGAGGTCAGCGTTTTCATCTCTTTGTGTTCGACTTTCGGCAGGGCGCAGCCCTGTGTCGGATTCTTGCTCACCAATTTCTGCTCGATGGCGAGGTTGTACGCCGAACCGATCATCTGGTGGATGTTACGAACCGTCTTGGGCGCTAACCCTTTCGGCTTTTTCTTGGCCTCGATGCGGTCTACTCGCCCGCCGTCCAGCAGGTGCTTGTAGAACCGTTGTAAGTCCAGAGAAGTCAGGTCTGCCAGCGGAATGCTGCCGATCTGCGGCTTGATGTGGTTTTTCAGAAAACCTTGGCTGGTCTTGAACGTGGACGGTCTGAGTTTCACCTTGGCGTAGTTCTCCATCCAGACCTCCAGCCATGTTCCCACCGTGTAGGTCTTGGCCCGTCCGTAGTCGATGCCCACGTTTTCCTCGATGGCTTTCTTCAGCTTTTCCTTGACTTCCGCTTGCGTCTTGCCGAGGACGTTCTTGATGATGGCTTTGCCAGTTTCCGGATCGTGACCGACAGTGGATCTTCCCTCCCATCGACCGTCCTTTCGTTTGCGGAG
>OJKW01001461.1_pt1 | contig 13427 bp, 15 predicted proteins | sample 1596591 | NCBI WGS metagenome assembly OJKW01 (sample SAMEA4350166, study PRJEB24818) | metagenome | biome: human; feature: gut; material: faeces | place: Denmark | collected 2013-09
CGGCACTCACGATCTGGCTCTGTGGAATACTGATAAGATAACTGGCTATGACTTCTACACAGATGCCAGCTACGTAGACATTGCATCTGTTCATGTGAAATAATGTCCAGCAGTGTGGCTGAGGCGGTTACAAAAGAAAGACTTCATTCTTCAGGAGAAGACTATCTAAAAGCCATATTTATTCTTGAAGCGCAACATGGTTCAGTTCGTTCAGTAGAGGTTGCTGAGTACATGAATGTATCTAAAGCGAGCGTTAATCATGCAGTTAGGCACACGCGAAACCAGGCACATTATTCTGAATAATCAGGTTGTCAACTCATCCAGGGCGCTCCATTCACTCAAACACACCGTGCCAAAATCACACAAAAATATTGCCATACATATGGTAGATCACATTAGAAGATTGGGCGTTTTCCCAGCTAACTACGCATTAGATTTAGGCGAATTTATTGACAGCAACGGTAATTCGTATATAGACATTGTAGAGTTAAATCCCATATCATGTTCTATGTGCTATGTAAATAATAGCATCTATGCTGATGTGGTTCCTGAGATTGGCGAATGTCAGCGCCAACTGATGATGGGTGCTGAGTTTTGCTACGATGCCATCGCAAATCCAAAGAATTACGATATGCTGAGAATATCCAATAAGAGTTATACTTATACTTCGGATAACCAATACGCTCTTTTATAGTTTGCATATCATAGAGGGTTTTAGAGCAATTCTGGAAGTGACGCTTGTTTCTTTCTCTGTGTTAAATCTCCGATAGAGTGAGTCCTTCTGGGAGGTCCATCATGAACCTCCCCTGGGTTCAGCAAATGGGCGCAGTCCTCCCTTGTGAACCGCACCCCGTCAAGAGGACAGTGAAAAAATATAAAGTTTTCCGGTCAGCAGCCAAGTGCTGCTGGCCGTTTTTTATGCGGCGAGGCAAAGCGCATGCTTTTCCATCGGCGTCAGCACGCCCAGATTACGCTGAACACGTCTTGTGTTGTAATAGCGAATATACTGCTGGATCATCTGAACAAGCTCGTGCTTGCTGGTGAACCGTCTGCCGTAATAGCGTTCCCGTTTCAGGATGCCCCAGAAGCCCTCCATCGGACCGTTGTCAATGCAATGCGCCACGCGGGACATACTCTGCGTCATGCCCGCCTGCACAAGCTTGTGGTGGAAGGTACGGTTGGTGTACTGAAACCCTCTGTCGCTGTGGAACAAAGGATGCGCGTCCGGATTGGCCTGCACAGCCTTGTCGAAGGTTTTGAAAACCAATGGGTTATCGTTGTGTTCACTGAGCACGTAGGACACAATGCGCCGGTCGCAGAGGTCTAAGATGGCGCTCAGGTAGAGCTTGTGGATTTCGTTTCCCTCGTACCACTTGAATTCTGTCACATCGGTAAGCCACTTTTCGTTGGGCTTTTCAGCATAAAACTTCCTGTCCAGAAGATTTTCGGCAAGGTATTGCGGATTCTTTGCGTGTCTGGTGCAGCCGCGGCTTCCGTACTTGATCGTGGAGCGGATGTCTTTGACCCGGCAGATGCGGAGCACCCGCTTGTCGTTGACATGGATGCCGCAGTCATGGCGCAGGTCATCGTTGAGCCTCCGGTAACCCTTATCCGGACTTTCCTCGTGGATCTTCTCAAGCGTGTCCGCAAGGCGTTCGTTCTCTGCAGCCCGCTGGCTCAATTTACCGGAAGCCCATTTGTGGTAAGCCGAACGCGCTGCGTGGAGCAGTTTACAGGCCACTTCAATGGGATAGCCCGTTTCCTCGTGTGCTTCCCGGATTGCTGCATAGGCGCGGCGCTGTCTCACTTCCGAAAGGCATCTCTCCTCTCGATCTCGTCCAATTTTTTTAGCAGGTCACGCTCCATTTCTGCCAGATACAGCTTGTGCTTGAGCTGTTCGATCTCGATCTGCGCTTTCTCCAGCTCGGTTCTGGGTACTTGGTCCTTCTTCCGCTTTCCGCGCCGATCCTCCAGGCCGCTTTCTCCCATCTCCTCGAACCGCAGCGTCCAGGTGCGTACCTGTTGGTAGCTCACCTTGTACTTCAAGGCCATCTCGCCGTAGTTTTTTCCACTGGCCAGACAGTCCTTGACGATCTGAACACGTTCTTCCTGCGTGGTGCTTCGTCCCTGCTTCATGTAGCTTCCTCCTCCGGAAAACTTGACTGAGTTGAAAGCTCCATGCGCATGATACACCTTTATCCAGCTTCGGAGTTGACTTGTTGACCGGATCTCGTATTTTTCGCAGACAGATTCCAAACTACCGTGGCCGGAGAGGTATTCCTGCACCGCTTTCCACTTTGTATCCTCCAGATATACCTTGTTCCTGCTGTTTGGCAGGAGTCCAGCCGCTCCGTTTCCCTTATACAGATGTACCCAGTGTCGGAAAGATGCCGCACTGTTGTTTGCGCGTTGGATGCTTTCTTTATATCCCACCCGTCCGTCCAGATAATCTCTTACAATTTCTACTTTTTTCTCATACGGAATTTTGCTTTTGGACATAAATATCTCCCCCTATGGATACAGTGTTTTATTTCACTGTCTCTCATAGAGGGAGCATATCATTGGCGGAGGACTGCGCTTTTTTTACGGCCTTACTGCATGGAATACAGGTTGGATGTGCTGCTCCCATTGTCACGGTAGCGTGGGATCTTTTGCAGGTATCCAGCATTTCCGCAAAGCCCTTGGGATCTTTGATCTGATACTGCATATGGTTGAAATTCTGAAACACGGGGAAATGACCGTGGGGATAGGCTTTCATCACAGCATCCCGGTATTTGAAATGCTCCTCGATGCTGCCGAACTCGAAAAATGTATGCTCTTGCAGTTCTTCCGGGAATACGGGGAACGGCTTGTCCTCCAGACTGCACAGCATCTGGCGGCGCTGATCGTCATAAGTCAACGCTTTCCCTGCGGCGATAAAATATGGCTTGATGGCATACCTCTGCATGAGAAACGGCGAGGAATGCGGCTTTACCGCTTCTGAGTTCCGGACGGCACAGAACGAGGGCTGGGAGAAGCAATATCCCTACAAGGTCGGCAAAAAGAAGGTGTATATGACGCCGCCTGCTGCCGAGGCGCCGGGCAGACAAGCATCCCAAGAGCACCCGATAATCCTAACCTTTGTCGGATGCCGCCACTGTATTTTGTTTACACAGGTCTTACATAGAATACGGGTTTTCATCCGCATCCCTGCAGAAAACAAAACCCTTCTCGCGCCACGCGAGAGACTCATTCATGTGGCTAAACGCCGATGAGGCGCTCAGAATCCCGGAATGAGAAGTGATGACCTGCTTGACCTGTTTTTCCTCGCAGACCGCTTTCAGCTCCTCCGCGGATCGCTTGTTCAGCTCGGAATCCGTGGTCCGGAAGTCATAGAAGTAGTAACCGCCGTTTTCGTTGGCAATGATGCAGTCCCTGGGAAACAGCCATTTTCCGTTTACGATGTATGAAGCTGAAGATCCCGAATAAGTAACAAGCGTAATATAAGCCCATCGAGGAGATTTTTTCTCTTCGGTGGGCACGTTCTTTATATATGGGGCTCAGTTGATATTTTACTATGAAGAGTGTGCAGAACCGCCTGAAACAGGTAACAATTTAAACGATTGAGGCATCTTGACCCAAAGCCGCTGACAAATCCTACAAAGCATCGCGCTAAAGCCGCCCTCAACCGGCGTAGCTGTAAGTTACTATTCACGGGGAAATCGGTCGTGGCTATCAAATTTATTTTCAAATACTGTGTTCCTATTGACAAATGTAAATCTCCCTGATATAATAACATTGTTATCGAATAACGCTGTTACCGAATGGAGATGGACAAATGCAATTACGAAACGATCAGCTCGCCGAAAGAATACTGGAGGCAGCGAAGTCCGAGTTTCTTGAAAAGGGCTATCGTCAGGCATCGGTACGCAGCATTGCCGCTTCCGTCGGCGTAACGACCGGTGCGCTTTACCGCTACTATGCCAACAAAGAAGCGCTGTTCGACGCTCTGGTATCCGGCCCTGCCGACTACCTGTATGACCAATGCAAGTCCTTCAGCGAAGCATATTCCCGACAGGAGTTGGATGAGCAGCTGGCGAACCTTCCCGAGCTTACCCGCAATTCAGACGGCGGTACGAGTGATTTTCTGAAATATATTTATCAGAACTATGATGCCTTCAAACTTATTGTCTGCTGTTCAGCCGGAACAAAATACGAAGATTATCCGGAGCGCCTTATTGCGATCGAGACGGCATCCAGCGCCGCATTGGTTCATTTGATGCAGAAGGCCGGGCGACTCAGCTCTGACTTGGACGATACGATGATCCACATTGTGGTAAGTTCCATGTTCACCGGCATATTTGAGATCATTGCACATGATGCACCAGTGGATGTTGCCCTGCGGCATATCTCGATCTTGCAGGATTTTTACACTTCCGGATGGTACAAAATTTTGGGGATCTTATGATCCTTAAAATTTTATGCATCAGTTAGAGTAGGCTAACCAGCGCCAGTTAAATCAAGCCGCGCACTCTGCGTAAGCGGGATTTATATAAATTCAGGAAAGAGAGGAATACTCCCATGCAAAAGCTAACCGACCTCAGGGAGGGACAGAAAGCCAGAATCATCGGCATTACCGGCGACCGGCGTTACCTTTCCCGCATCACCTCTATCGGGCTGAACATCGGCTGCCCGTTGGAAATGCTCCAAAATGTTAAAAACCGTCCCGTTCTGGTTTACGGACGCGACACAATGATCGCACTGAACCGGGCGGAATCCGAACGGATACAGGTGGAGGTGCAGGCGTGATGGCAAACGAAAGAAAAATCGCCCTTCTCGGTCAGCCGAACTCCGGCAAATCCACTGTTTTCAACACCCTGACCGGTGCACACCAGCACGTCGGCAACTGGCCGGGCAAAACCGTGGAGAAGGTCGAAGGTGAGTTTACGCGAAACGGTGTCAAATACCTTGTCGCTGATCTTCCCGGCACCTACAGTCTGTCCGCCAACTCCGATGAGGAGATCGTGACCCGCGATTATATCGCCTCCGGCGGTGCGGAGCTGACCTGCATCCTTGCCGACGCCTCGCAGCTGGAGCGCAGCCTGTTCATGCTGGCGGATTATGCAGGCATCAATACCCCTGCCATGCTGGTTCTGACCATGACGGATGTCTCCAAGGCGCAGGGCAAGTCCGTGGATGCAGAAAAGCTATCGCAAAAGCTGGGCATCCCTGTAGTTTCCCTGGTGGCTCCGGACAAAAAGAGCTACGGTTCTTTTTATCAGGCATTGGAAGAATCAATGAAAGCTCCGAAGCGGCTGTCGGCGAATGCGCTTACCGCATTATATGAAAGCGGCGGACAGAAAGCGGCATATGAAAAGGCCCTTTCTCTGGTACCCGCAGACGGGATCGATCAGTATTCGCCGGCATGGCTGGTGGCAAAGCTGCTGGAGGGAGACAGCGTCGTGGCACACAAGGTGTCCGCAGTTTCCGATAAGGAAGCTGTCAAAGCGTTTCTTGCAGGAAATCCCGATGGCAGCCTTTATACCAGTGACTGCAAATTCGCCTGGATCGAGAACATTCTCTCCGGCGTCGTGACAAAAACGAAGAAGGATTCCCAGCTTCTCACCAGATTTGACCGCGCTGCTATCTCCAAGCGCTGGGGCAAGGCAATCGCCATCGGCATTGTGTTGCTGGGGATTATCCTGTCCATGGTGGTCGCCGCGCCTATCATGACTGTCGGCGGACAAATTCCAACCCTTTTGTACCCACTCGTGGAAAGCATAGGGCTGCCTGCGTGGCTGACCTCGTTCATCAACGGCACCATCGTTACGGCGCTGGGCTGGGTATTCTCCATGGCAGGCTTCGTGTTCGGCATCAATCTCGTGTTCGGCCTGCTGGAAGAGGTCGGCTACATGGCGCGTGTGTCCTATGTGTTTGACAATACCATGAACAAGCTGGGACTCCAGGGCAAATCCATCATGCCCATGCTGGTCAGCTTTGGCTGCACCATCGGCGGTGCAGCGGGAACCCGTGTCATCGATTCCTACGGTCAGCGAATCCTGACCATCGCCCTTGCATGGGCGGTGCCCTGCGGCGCGACCTTTGCCGTGATCCCGGCGCTCGCCTCCTCGATCTTCGGCGGCATGGGCGCGATTGGAGTCATGCTGCTGATCTTTGCCATTATGTTTTTACATATCATGATCACCGCCAAAATCTTCGGGCGCAAGCTCAGCCCGGTGGAGGATCGCACAGGACTGATCATGGAGCTGCCGCCCTATCATAAGCCCCGCTGGGGAAGTCTGCTTCGCACCACTGTTGTACGTGCATGGGACGTGTTCAAAAAGGCGTTTGTGGTGGTGGTCGTTGTGGCCGCCGTTTTCTGGGCGCTGACCTATTCCGGCAGCGGCGATATGACAGGAAGCGCACTCTATAAATTCGGAAAAGCCATCGAGCCTGTGACGAAATTTTTCGGTATGGGTTGGCAGACCTTCCTTGCCTTCGTATCCTCTATGATCTCCAAGGAAGCGGTGCTCGGCGTGACCAGCGTCCTATTCACCGGTGCGGGTTCTATCTGGGAAGCAACGGCTACCGGTGCGGCAGATGCCAATATCGGTCAGATCATCGCCGCATCCATCTCCAAGCCGGAGGCACTGGCGTTTATTCTTGCCGTCAATTTTAATGTTCCCTGCCTAATGGCGCTGAATGCCACGCTGCATGAGACACATTCCGCAAAATGGACGGTACGCATTGCCCTGTACTACATTGCCACCGCGCTGATCATCTCCTGCCTGACCTATCATATTGCAGGGTTGTTCTTCTGAGGAGGCGGTAGCCATGTCCCTTTTGGAACTTCTGGACGCGCCGGGCATTCATTCCACGGCGCAGCTTGCCGCCGAACTCGGTACGACGCCGGAAATGGTGGAGGCGAAGCTGGAACGGTACGCACAGCTGGGCTATGTAAAGAAAACCGTCATGTCCGCCGATTGCGGCGGGAACTGCAAAAAATGCCATGGGTGCAGCGGGCTGAAAAGCAGTGCTGCTTCCGTAGTTTACTGGGAAAGGGTGAGATAAGATGCAGGCTGTCTGGATCGCTTTGACGGTTCTGATCGTTGGTGGGTGCATATGGTCGCTGCTCCGGCGGTTCACGAGCAAAAAGACCTGCTGCGGAACGGAAAAGCAGCCGCGCATCCGGGTCAAAAAGCTCTCCGCTCCCATTGGCAGCCTGACCGTAAAGATCAGCGGGATGCGCTGTGAAAACTGCCGCCGCAGTGTAACGGCGGCACTGGATGCACTGGATGGTGTTGCCGCAAAGGTCAGTCTGGAAAACGGCACGGCAAGAGTCTCCTTTGAGCGTCCACTCAGTGATAAAGAACTGGCACAGGCCGTTGAATCCGCCGGCTTCGATGTGTTGGAGATCCGTCACTGACGGCAATAATACGAACCATGCAGGAGGATCCGTCGGGTGCTCCTGCATAGTTTTGCTCGGAAAGATTTATAATATTTGACAACTAAAACGATAGCCTGTCTTGTGGGCACTGACATTGGTTTTTGCTTCCTATAGTCTGCCGTTCTTTCTCTGTATTAAATCTCCGATAGAGTGAGTCCTTCTGGGAGGTCCATCATGAACCTCCCCTGGGTTCAGCAAATGGGCGCAGTCCTCCCTTGGCGGAGGACTGCGCTTTTTTTACGGCCTTACTGCATGGAATACAGGTTGGATGTGCTGCTCCCATTGTCACGGTAGCGTGGGATCTTTTGCAGGTATCCATGCTGTTCCAGATCCGTCAATGCTCGTTTGACCGTGGAGCGTGACAATCGCATGTCGGACGCAATCGTCTTGATTCCTGGCCAGCATTTTCCCTCGCTGTCTGCGCGGTCACGCAGATACATATAAACTGCCCTCGCTCTGGAGGGCAGCTCGGTGTCGGCATAAATTGTTCCAAAGTAACTCATAGATCCTCCTCACCATAGGTTTTCATCTGCTTTCCGCCTCTGCGCCGGGGCTTATCTACAGCAGGCTCATGGGCCATGCCGCCGCGCCCGGAAACGGCATAGGCTCCGCTCACATCCACATCTTCCGCCTTGTTTGACTTCGGAAGGTTGTGTTCCAGATCCTCACGGTTGGCATAGGCTACCGCACGATCTGCCCGCTCCGGCACGATATAAGGCTCCTCGAAGGTGATACCCCATTCCAGAAAAAGTCGCAGGCGGGTACGCATAGGATGTTGTCCCGTCTTTTGGACAATAAAATTTCCCTTGGGAATAGACTTCAGCTCATCTGGCGTCAGCAGCGGACGCTCCATCATCTGCAGGCTTTGGCTGGGATCGTTCTTTCCCCGGCTCACCGATCCGGACAGGACAGTACGGTTTCCGAGTGCCTTGGACAGCACCTCCGCCGTTTGACTGTTTGGTGCGAAGCCACCGAAGATGGTGTCCTGGCAGTTGTCCTGAATTATTTCGCTTCCTTCTTTTCCGTAGTTCTTTTCAAGCTGTGCCAAGGACTGAATGATCGGCACCAGCGTCAGGCGGCGGGAACGGCCTGCGGAGAACAGCGGGAGGACATCGAAGGGCGGCATGGTGCCAAATTCATCGCAATACAGTACCACACGGTTTTGCAGCTTTCCTCCGTTTTCATCCGCCACAGCAAACAGTTCACGGCTCAGATTTTGAATCATCAAGCCCGCCATGAAGTTTTTGGTGGTGTCCTCCTCCGGAAGAATGAGAAAGATAGCAGACTTTTCAGAGGCAAATTTCTCTGCATCAATGGCGCTGTCAAAGCAGAGCACCTGCTCCAGTTCCGAGTCCAGAAACGCATTGAGGCGAGAAAGCACCGTGGACATGACAGAGGCCATGGCCTGTTCAGCACTGTTGAGCGCAGCGCCCGCAAACCATCTGGCTTTGTGGTCAGGCGGTAGCTTGCCCATCAGGAGCTGGAAGTGACTCTTGCCCTTTACTTTGCTGGGTTCCAGCAGATCCTGCACCAGCTTGAAGACAGAAACGATGTGCCGGCGCTCCTGTGGATGCTCCTTATCCGGCGGCAGAAACTCCGCCAGCATCAGGATGACTGAAGTGAGCAGCCCCTCCGCCGCATCATAGAAAAAGGCGTTCTGTCCGCGATTGCTGTCATCGCCATCCGGATTGACAATGGTTTTGGCAAGGATCTTAGCGTATTTCTCTGCCTTAGCTCGAGCCGCCAGGTTCTTGGGATCTTTCCTTGCGATATCCATGTAGCGGTTGACCAGTGTCAGCAGGTTGTTGCCGTCTGAACGGGTCGGATTTCGCAGGTCAATGACGGACACATTATAGCCGTAGCAGTTTTTGGCAATCGTGCCGTAATTGCGGGCCAGGTCACCCTTGCTGTCCAGCGCCAGCCAGCTCATACCGGAGGCGCAGGCATATTCCAGATTGGGATACAGGAAGAATGCAGTTTTGCCGATACCGCTGGCGCCGATCATAAGGCAGTGAATGTCATCACTGTCTACCAGTGCGGTGAGCTCCTGTGTTTTCCCCTTGCAGCCGAGAATCAACCCCTGCTCCGTGGGAAGGTTCTGTCCTCTGCGCCATTCTCTGACCTTGAAGGGCACATGGGCATAGGTCTGCTTGATTTCCTTGTCGGTGGCCCATCTGGCTGTACCGTGCTGCCCGTCGCCTACGGTGCGGGATTTGATATTGCCAAGAGTATAGTGATGAGACATCATGGACAGCCCTCCGATGACAAGGAACATCGCCGCTCCCGCTGCGATCAGGATCCAGACGCTTGCGTTCAATATTTCACCTCATTTCATTCATAGAAAAACCCTGCGCATTTCCCCCGCTCAGGGTCAGATCGTCATTCCAGTCTTTGTTTTCCGGGATAAGGCGCTCCACGGAATAACGTGCATCCAACTGCTCCCGCATCCGGCGGCTGGCCTGATGACCAGCTTCATCGTTATCGAGGCAGAGCAGGACGGTGTCGAGCTGCGGCACTTGTTCCAACATCTGCAATACCGGCTGAATGGATGTGCCGCAACAGGCTACATAGCTGTGCCGCTGCCAGTTCTCCGGATAAAGGGTGATGAAGGACAGCATATCGATGGGTGCTTCAAACACATACAGACTTCTGTCTGTGCCGACATAATGGAAGCTGTATCGTGGATCACTGCCCTCGACGTTCAAGCGGAAGGCTTTTCCGTAGCTGTTGGCGCTGCGCTTGTGGGCGTGGCGAGGGATACCTTCTGTATCCGTGCCGACAAACACGGCGTTGTGATACTCGGCATCCTCATACAGAAGCCCAGCCTTGGCAAAGTGCGCCACCACATCTCTTGCGATGCTGCGATGTTTGATGAGATACGCAAACACTCTGCGCATATCTTTGTTGGTGGGCGGCAGTACAAATGGTTTCGCCGGTTCCTCGGTGCGCTCCCCGGCAGAGGGATACGCTGTTCCCAGCTCACCACCCAACAGTAGTGTCACTGCGTCCGGGTAGCTGAGACCATAGAAGCGCTGCACAAAGCTGACGGCATGTCCGCCTCGCTCCTCCGCATGGTCATACCATTCGTTGCCTCGGACGGTCACGCTGTGGTCACTGGCAAGGCGTTTTTCTCTGCCGGAGGAAAGCAGCTTTTCACCGCGGCAGCGCAGGAACTCCTCCAGATCCACTGCGGCGGCGCGCTGTTTCTGTTCTTCGGTGAAATGAATATAGCTTGACATGGAGTTCTCCTTTTTTACATACTCTGCTGATACTGCGTCTGCGCCTCGTGATCATCCGCCCTGTGACCCATAGCCATACGTTTCTCCATAAGCCGTCTGCGGCGTTTGGAGTCGATACGGATCCCCGCTGGGTTGCTTGGCGGAACAGAATTGCTTTGGAATATCCTGCTCATGTGATGGAGCAGCTTGGTTGCCGCCAGCATGACAGACGGATCCCGGAACTGGTCAAAGCGGTCGAGAAAAAATCGTGCATACGCATTGCCTTGTGCCGCGGCTCGAATCAGCCATTCTCTGGCCTGCTCACGATCCGGAGGAACATCCCTCCCAAAGAGATACAGCTTGCCCAAGGCGTACTGTGCAAATTGATTTCCCTGATCGGCAGAGGCTGTCAAGTATGCAAGCGCCTTTTCCGTATCTTTTGGCACGGACTCGCCGACAAGATAAATCTTTCCGAGCCGATACCGTGCAAATTGGCTGCCATGGTCTGCGGCCTTGCCAAGCCATTCCATCGCTTCATCCCATCGTTTTTGCGTGAGGAGCAGCTTCCCGAGGGCGTACTCCGAGAAATCATTACCGGCTTCTGCCGAACGCCGAAACCAATGCTCCGCTTTTTCGTGGTCACGCAAGGTGGAGAGATCATCCCGATAGAACTTACCAAGCTGATGTGCCGCAACGGTATATCCCTCCTCCCAGAGCTGCTCCAGCGCTTTGACCGCTTCTGCGTGTTCCGCATCCAGCGCATAGATGTCCTGCAGAACAACCTTTGCGGCGCGGTAACGCTGCGCCTGCTCATACACACTGTAGGACTGATGCTCCTCCTTCTGACTTTCCGGCTCTGGCTCATCCTGCATTCCTTCGTCCTCAAAGGTCGGGAGGCCGAGACGAACGTTCTCAGCCTCCCGGATAATGTCGTTCTTGATTTTGCGAAACTCCTTGCGTTGAGATAGCGGTAGTCGTTCCCACGGGGTACTGTGACCGTAGCACTCGTTCAGTTCCTCATGGATCTGATTCCACACCTCATAGCACTCAGAGACCTCCGGCAGCTCCGCCAGCGCATCTACGACGGTATCGATGAGCTGCTTCAGCGGCTTCTTGAGATAGCCATACTGTTTCTTTCCGGTGGTGCTTTCCAGCGCCTGCACAAGCTGACGCATATTATCCTCGATGATCGGACTGTCACAGACCTGACGCTGCATCCGGCTGATCATTTCCCGCATGGCATTCTGCGCTGCCTCCACCAAATCTGAATAGGCCACATCCTTGCGCTCATAGATTTGCTGCATCTCATCCCGGAAGATGGCATTGGTCAGCTTGGAGCGCATCGCCGCGATCCCGTCCTTGGTCAGGAAGCCTTCCTTGGGATCATCGGACCAGACCATCATGTGAATGTGAGGGTGATGCCCTTCGTCATGGAAGGCGGCATACCAGTGGAAGTTATCGAGCGATATTTTCATTGACTTTGCCAGCGTCGGTGCGTTCTCCATGAGGAGCGCGCGCCACGCATCGGCGTTGTCGTATTCCAAACGATCAGCATCCTCACGACGCAGAGAGTAGATGATGGTCCACACATTTCCCTCATGCGCTTCCAGCTCTGATATTGCCGAGGCGAGATCTACGGCAGTGGCAGAACTGAACAGGCCATGAGTACCTCGCTTCTGCACACGGGGACGGGTAGCAATGTACTGCATGTATCCGCTCTCCGAGTCTATTTCGTGAAGGTTAGCATCCAGTGCCATACTGATAAATGCGGAAGCCGTACCAAGCGTGGGCGTTTTGCAGTAGTCCTCGTACTCGAACAGCTCCACCGCATCCGGAAAGTCATGGAGCAGTTCCTGGATGAGCTCACGCTGACCTTTTGTGACCGCACCGTTTCCGGCCAGCTTCTCCACGCCTTCACGGGTGGCGATGTAGCGCATATACCCGCCAGCTTTTCCGGATTTGATATAGCCGCTTTTCTGTACGAGCTTCGCCATCGCTTACACCGACTTCTGGAAGTCCAGCGCATCTTTGAAGGAGATGCGGCCGTTGGTCCGCTTCATATCACGGATGGCCTTGCCGCGCAGGCGCTCATATGCTCCTTCGTCGATGTCGGTATCATAGGCAATGATCTGCGCCATCAGGTTGATGTCCACGCCCTGCTTGAAAAGCAGAGAACTGATGCGGCCTGCGAAACCATCCAAAGTTCCGGTCAGCATTGTAGAGAGTGCTTCAGGCAGAAATGCACTGGAGTTTTTCGTGTTCAAGAAACCAACATAAAACTTGAGCGCATTCATCACGAACTCGCTTCGGCTGCTGCAGTTATCCAGCTTCAGGTGTGCATCGATCTCTCTGTCCATATCCTCGGTGATCCAGAAAGCCTTTTTGATCTTATTGTTGTGTTCCATTGACAAATTCCTCCTAATTTTCGTGTTGTCCCCGCTGGAAACCCTTGTCCCACGGGGATATTTCGGTTTATAGGGTCCAGGCCGCCCTGCAAGGTGCTATTTTGTCCCCAGCCTAAAAAGCCGAAAACTGCCCGCACTGCGGGCAGAAGTGGTTCGAGCCGGGGTGCTTTGTCCCCGGCTCTTTCTCCTGCTTTTCTTTCGTCGGATGCTGATATCCCCACAAAGCGGTTCAAAGCCCGCCCAAATCCCCACGGTGGGGTACTCGCTCGGGCTACCTGTAAAAAGCGCACACAGCGGCCCACAGGGGCGGACACGGCGGTTACATCTGCATCTCAGGAGCCTGCGTTTCACTGTCCCGAAGCTGTTGGGCGTACTCGT
>OJKW01001469.1_pt1 | contig 13400 bp, 19 predicted proteins | sample 1596591 | NCBI WGS metagenome assembly OJKW01 (sample SAMEA4350166, study PRJEB24818) | metagenome | biome: human; feature: gut; material: faeces | place: Denmark | collected 2013-09
CGGAACCAGCTGTCCAGGCAGGTGGATTCGGCCTTTTCCACGGCGCTGACAAGGCCGGTGGAACGCTGCAGCTTGTCTGCTGCCTGCTCCAGCAGCTCGCCCCGATGGGCCAGAATGAGCACCCGGTCCCCGGCGCGTACCTGATCGGCGGCCACAGACGCAAACACGATGGTCTTGCCGGTGGCGGTGGGCAGCACCAGCAGGGTGCGGGTGCGCCCTGCTTCCCACTCGGCATGGATGCGGTCACGGGCCTGCTGCTGGTAAGGGCGCAGGGTTTGTGTCTCAGCCATTTAGAATGCCCCCTGCTTCCAGCCCTGGGTGGGTGCAGCCTTGGGCTCGGGCGGCGGCAGGAAGCGCTGAACCTCGTTGCTCTGGCCGGTCTCACCGGCGTGCGGGCCGCTCTGCTTGGTGTACTCGCGGACGCCCAGCTTGCAGATGCCCTTGGCACCTACCACGCTGCCCCAGCGGGGACGGAAGGTCTCACCGCGCTTGCACTGTCCGATGCTCTCAAAGAAAGCGCCCAGCAGACCCTGCGTCTTGGTGTGCAGATACAGGCGGTGGGTCACGGTGGTGTCGCCCTTGGCACCACCGTAAATGCGCAGGGTCAGTTTTGCCATCTTGCAGGGCGGCAGCTTGGCGCTGCCTTCGAAGTGGGCGCGTTCCATCTGCGTCACTTCAAAGGGGTACTCGCCCTCCGGCAGCAGTACGAATTCCTGCTGTTCGTTGGTAAGGTCGTCGTCCCAGTCCAGAGCAAAGCCTTCGTTGTTCATTTCGTTCATAAGTAAGTCCTCCTGTCAGTTTGTTAAAAAGGAATGTCACGGTTGTCGAGCACCATCTGGTACACCTGCGGCCATGCGCCGATCAGACAGCCCTCCACGAAATCGGCGGGATAGTCCTTGATGGGCATGTCTTCCGGGAAGTAGCCCCGCTTGCCCACAACGCCCTGCAGTTCTTCGCTGCTGACCTTGTTGGCGCTCATGAGAGCGGCCAGCTTTTCGGGCACGCCCAGGCTGAGCAGCACGCTCTTTTCGGAACTTTCCATCGGCGGCGTGGCCTGCGGCTGGGGATGAGAGACAGGCTTCGTTTCCGGCTGCGGGCTGGGCAGGATATCCGCTTCCGGCGCGGGAGCCGGAGCGTGCTGCACGGGCGTCTGCGTGGCTGTCAGTGTGCTGCTGCCGGGCAGGCAGTGGGCAATGGCGGCGTAATCGAAGGAAATCTCATCCGGCAGGTCAAAGCGGTTCTTGGCATCCCAGCAGGCATGGTGGGTGGTGTACAGCACCCGCTTGCCGCCGCTGGCCTTGTTCTTGGCGTTGGGGCTGCTGCTCGCCTTTTCCACCACGGTCTTGTAGTTTGCGAACAGCAGCATGTCGCACCATTCCCGCAGCAGCGGGGCTACCTGCTTAGAGGTCTTCATGGTCCAGCGGTCGTAGTTGCCCACGGCGTCGGGCTGCTCAAACTTGGTGATGGCGGCATGAGCCAGCACCACCACGTTGTGCCCGGCATTCAGCACTTCTTCCAGCGCGTCCAGCAGCTTGCTGAATTCCTCCTTGACGTAGGTGTAACCCTTGCCGTAGCCAAAATCCTCAATGCCGTTGACTTTCGCTTTGGCGCACACGGCCTGAATGCACAGCCGTTCAGCCCAGTCGGCGGTGTCGATGACCAGCGTGCCGCAGGGGATATTTCCCTTGCGCACCTCGGCTACCTCGTCCAGCAGCATGGCCCAGCTGGTGGGCTGGGGCAGGCGCTTGACGTTCAGCCGCTTGGTGCCGCCCTCGGTGTCGATGAACACGGGGTCCGGGAAATGGGAGGCAAAGGTGCTCTTGCCGATGCCCTCCGGGCCGTACAGCACGGTCTTGACCGGGGCGGACTGCACACCGGCAGTAACTGCATACTTGCTCATTTAAAACGCTCCTTTCGTCCAGCTTTTGGGCTGGGGCTTTTCGGTGACGGGCGGCGGGGTGATGTCGGTATCCTTCACCATGCCGTCCTCGATGATGATCTGGCACTCGCTGCCGGTGGAAACACGGGTGGCGATGGCCTGCAGACCTTCGGCTTCCAGCCAGGCGGAGAACTCCTGCAGGGTGGTCATGTCCATCTGCTCGAGCTTGTCCAGCAGAACGAAGCCGCAGTCCGGGTTCAGGCGGCGCACAATGGCAGCGGCTACCCGCAGCTGGTCGCTGCCGGACATGTCCCGCCAGTGCTTTCCTTTATAAGTAAGGGCACCGTCCTCGACGCTCAGGCCCCGCAGCGGCAGGTCTGCGCCGTTCAGCAGGGCCATACGGTCAGCGCGCTTCTGGGCGATCTGCTCGGTCAGGCGCTTGTACTCGCTGTCATACTGAACAGCTTCGTCTTCAGCGCGGGATTTTTCAAGGTTGGCGCGGACTTTGCGGTTGGTCTCCTCAATGTCGCGGATGGAGGCTTCCAGCTCGGCGGTAGACTCGTCCTGCAGATCGGCGGCTGCGGTCTGGGCGATTTTTACATCGGCCTGCATCGTGTCAAGCCGCTGCCTTTCCGTACTCAGCTGAAATTCAAGGTCAGCAACAACTTTTTTCTGCCGCTCGAGCAAATCTGTGAGCTGAGCCAACTGACTGCGCTTGCGCTGGTTTTCTCCATTGTGAGCGAGAATATCCTGCTGCTGGCGGATGAGGTCGGACGCGCTCACCGGTTCATCCGGCGCTTCCGGGTAGGAAATGAGTTCCTCGGCAAAGTGCTTTTTCTGGGCAGCCAGCTGGCCGGTGAAGGTGCGCTTGTCGTACAGGGCCTTGATTTCCATATCCCGGGTGTGCAGCTCGGTGCCGATGCCGATGATCCGCAGCAGGATGTCGGCCTTTTCCTTGTCGCTGGCGTCCATGAAGCGGGGCAGGTCGAGGGCCAGAGGTTCCACAAAGGCGTTGAGCAGCTGCTGTCCGCTGCGGCGGCCCGTGGGGTCGGTAACGGTCAGGCTGGCATTTTTGCCCTTCCGCCCCACCACCACGCCGTTGCAAAGCTTGACCCTCAGGTGGGCCGGGGCCAACGCGCCGTCTCGCCGGGCCGCGTCCGGGCGGAAGCGGTCGCCGCCGAGAGCCCACGCCAGCGCGTCCAGAACGCTGGTCTTGCCCTGATTGTTGTTGCCGCCCACGATGGTGAGCCCGGTGGGGGCCGGCGTGAGCGCAACGGCCTTGATGCGCTTGACGTTTTCGGCTTCCAGAGCCGTGATCTTTACAGACATGCGGATACCTCCCCTTGAGCGGATGCGAGTGTGTGAACCAATTGGTTGATCGCGCTCTCCCGCTGATCGTCCGGCAGTTTGCGGAACTGCAGTTTTGTGGATTGAACGATGCCGGTGATGGAGCGCCCGGCCAGAATGATGCTGTCGTAAGCGTCGCGGGCGTCCTGCTCCTGCTTGACTTTGTAGTCGGCGGTCATACCGGCGGCGATCTCGTAGGCTTTTTCGCCCGCCCGGCGGTCTACTTCTTCTTCGTCCACCACAGCTTCGATGGGCTGCTTTTTCAGGGCATCGTTCTCCGCCTTGAGTTTGTCGGCGCGCAGCTTGGCCGCTTCGGCGACCTGCCGGGAGCCGGAAAGCTGGTTCTCGACATCCTTGGCGCGGGCCTCGGCCTTGTCTGCACGGTCCTTCTCCTGCGAGGCTTTCAGGCCCAGCCGGTTGCAGTCCTTGGCGGTGCTGATCTGGTCGGCCCGGGCCTTGTCCCGTTCGGCTTCGGCCTTTTCCGCACGGGCCTTCTCCCGCTCGGCCTGATTCATAGCGTTCACCCGGTCGGTGCGCAGCTGCTGGTTCTCCTTGAGCAAGTCCTGATAGGCTTTATTGCTGGAGACCTCGCCGTTCTTGACCTTCTCCACCAGTTCCGGCGGGGCGCTGGGCTTTGCCACGGCATACAGCAGGGTCGGAGGCAGGGATTCCAGCACGGCCCGCTGCCGGGGGCTGCTGTCAGCCAGCAGAGCGGAGACCTGCAGCAGTCTGTAAGCGCTGTCTTTAGTAATGCCGATGTGCAGGCACCAGGCACGGAAAGTATCCTCTTTTTTAGCAAATCTACCGTTGTCGCATTGTGCGACAACGGTGCTGCACAGCTCATCGTGGGCCAGCGCAATGTTATCGCCCATGTAAACAAGGCCCTTTTCGGCCAATTTTTTGCCGTGAAGATACCCGCTTTCTGCAAGATGCAGGGTCGCCACGGTCTGCTCCGGCAGGTCGGAATAATCAAACTCCGGGCATTTGTCCTGCTGGATGAAGGTCAGGGGCTTGTCCTGCGGGGCTGTCGATAGCAGAGACGCAGAAGAAGCTTCCGCCGATGCGGCAGGGCCCGATTCGCAGCTCTGCGGAGACGCAGCGGGGACTGATTCGCTTGCATCCGCCGCGCTCTCCGAGGTGGTCTGCATTTCCGCCGTGGCATTCGGCACAGCACTCTCTGCCGTAGTCGCAGCAGCATCCGCATTCGGGACAGTCGCACATGTGGGGTCCTCCTTTGCTTTTTCAATGTCAGCCAGGATTTTTTCCATCTCCTGCTGTGGGGTTATGTCCTTGCGGCTGCCGTCCGGGTTAAAGAACCGGGCGAACAAAGCTGCCTTGGCAGCAATGCCCTTTTTGTTGGAAGCGCAGACGAATGTACAGCAGTAGCGGCCATTGTGGGAGTAATCAGTGGGGCGAATCTCGTCTCGAGAAAAGTTGCCGGTGATTTCGCCCAGAGGGAAAGTATCTTTGACCCATGCACTGATCTGTTCCAGAAAGTCGAAATCCAGGCTTACCACAGAGCAGGTGCATTTGTCTTTGGTCGAGCCGATAAAGTGGGAGTCATATGAGAGCGTTCTGCTCGTCCGACATTCGTACCCCTTAATATCCTGCACGAAACGCTTGGCAGCCTCGTCCCACTTGTTGCCGCCCCACGGCATGGCGTAGGGACAGCCATAGCATTCATGTCCCGGGCCGTATCCTTCCAGACGATTGCCGGTGTTGTCGGCATTGCTGGATTTCTGCACCCGCTGCCCGCATTTGCAGATGTAGGTGGTCATACCCGCACCTCCGTGTCCTTCAGGCGGTCGAGCATCTCGGTGAGCAGAGCGCCGGACAGCGGTTTGATGTCACCGCCGCGCCAGCCGTAGCAGAAGATGGTGCCGCAAAGAGGCTGGCCGCGCACAACGCGGTTGACGGGCTGGCCTGCCGTGCGGAAGAACAGCACCGCCGGGGTGCGCGGGAAGATGTAGTGCTCCACCGTGCCGCCCAAACGGGACTCCATGGCGGAGAGAGTATCCGGCAGATTTGCCGGTTCCGGGGCCTTGCCCGGCTCAATCAAGATACCTTTCATACTTGTAAAAACCTCCAAAGTGTGTTATTCTTCGGGGTGATGGGGAGTAGAGAATCCATCACCGTTTGGGCTTGTCCGTGTTGGCGCACGGGCAGGCCTTTTTGTGTCTATGGGGTGCCGGTGGAATCAGACTGTCCACCTCGCTGCGGAGGATGTACTCCCGCTGGTAGATGTACTTGAGATGTTTCTTGCCATCCTTGAACCAGTGGCAGACGGCAGCTGAAAAGCTCACGGCGTTTTTATAGCCCAGCTTGGCGGCACACATGGCAGACGTTCCCGCCGCCACCAGTTCACCGGTCTTGGCGTCCCAGACGGTGTACCACATGACATGGTGATAATATTCACGCGCGCTCATGCTCCGCGCTCCTGGTCCTCCGGGTATTCCGGGTTGCGGGCGTGCCGGCGGTCGATTTTGCCGTAAGGACTCCGGCGCTCCTGGGCATCCTCAAGCGCGAAGCTCAGACGGCCCAGCGCAATCGCTGCCAGAATCAGCACCATTGCGGTGACGAACTCGCTGTCGGTGATGGGCTGGCCGACCTGTGCGCCGCCCTCGATGCCGAGAGCGTACAGCAGGCCGACCGCACCGCAGGCGACGGCGGCCCATTGCAGGACTACAGGTTTAAGCTTCATGCTCCAATCTCCTCTCCCAGAAGGTCCTTGATCTCACAGGTCTCCCACGGCTCGCACCAATCAGAGGCAAATGCCTTGACCGGGTGCCACTCGCCATCTGCGAAAACCTGCAGGCCGGTGTGGTGCTCGTCTTGAGTGCGTCCGCCCAGCTGATAGCAGCCGGATGCCCGGCTTCCATCCCAGCGGAACCATTTGTTCCAGAACAGCGGTGCAACGTATGCGCACCCGATGGGGGCCTGCGCCCGCTCACGGGCGGGGATAATTGTGGTGGTCATGTGGTTTCTCCTTACTTGTAGCTGCGCTTCTGGACGCTGGTGCGGCCGTAGCGCATGAAGTAGATAAAGCCCAGACGCGGGATGCGGATGGTGCTGCCGTACAGGATCACCGGGAAGCCCAGGGCTCCGGCGTCGATCTGCGCCTGGCTGCGGATGGACTGCACGCTGCAGCCCAGGAACTGCGCCACCTGTTCGGCGGTCAGGGTCTGCTGGGGGTAGGTCTCCAGCTCGTCCAGTGTGGTGGGGAATGGGGTCTTTTCCATGGTCAAGCCCCCTTTACGCCACAGGCCGGCCGTCCAGCTTTTTCAAGCTGTTGACCAGGTTGATGCTGCGGGCTGCGGTCTCCATCTGCTCGAAGGCATCGTCATCCATGCCCTTGCACAGGTCATGGATGCGGATCAGCCGCGTTGCTTCCTGCACGGTCAGGCCGTAGGCGGCGGGGTTCAGGGTGTTATTCTTATTGCGTGCCATGGTTATTCCTCCTTCTTGGCGGGCAATGTGCCGATGACGGCGTTCATAATCTCGTCGAAGCCGGGCAGGCCAAAGGCCACGATGCTCAGCTGGTCGATGCGGCTGTCCAGATTGGACTGCGCTTTGGTCACAAGGCTTTCCGCCTGCCGCAGGCTGTCGCAGATCTTGCCGTAATCGGTCTTGGCCTGCATATACCGGGCTTTGTAGTTGTCGCGGTGCTTGATGAAGTCGTTGCGCAGATTGATGACGTCGGCCAGCTCTGCTTTCGCGCTGCTCACCGCCTGAATGGCGGCGTTCAGCTGGGTGTTGGTGGCTTCCAACCGCTCAATGTGCTGCTGTGCCTGAAAGCTCTCGTAAGCGCCTGTTTTGCGGATGGCGGGCAGCACCTCGCTGGTCACCCAGCGCTTGAAGGCCTTGGCCTTGGGCATCTTGCTGGACAAAATCAGGCTGTACAGGCCGGACTCGTTGATGAGGGCGGTCTTGGATGAGGGGGACACATTCCCATTTTGGGAATCTGCCTCCTGCGGCAGCATTTCAAGCCGCTTGTCCTCATCATCGACGTGGGCGATGATGGCCTTGCCGGGATTCTTGTACCCCAGCGCCACGGCAACGTCCTTGCCGACGAGCCACGGTGTGCCGTCGATCTCGACGGTGCGCACCTGCCCGAACTCGGGATTTGAGAATGTGGTTAAGTCGTTCATGGTAAATATGTACCTCCTTGTGGGTGGCTCCCTTCTCGTGCTATACTGGTGCAGGAAGGAAGTGTAAAAATGCTTGATGCAAAAACGCTGAAAGTGCTGGAATTTCTGAATGAGCACTCAGATGAGCAATTTTCCATCTACCAGATGAATCAGCATGGCATAGAAGCCAGCTTTGAAACGCTAGACTGGTTGCACAATCGTGATATGGTCTTTCGGTATGAAGATGAAGAAATGTTCAGTTTTCCGTATGAAGATCCTGACTATCTGTATCAAATCAACGCTGGCGGGCGTTCGGAACTGCGCAGACAGCAGCACTTTGAAGAAACTGAGAAACGTGCGCAAAACGCAGAAATTCGCGCCCAAAGAGCAGAGGTTCGCTCAAGAATCAGCCTTGTGATATCTATCATTGCAATCATAGCCGCTTGGCTAAAATAATCAGAAGAGCAATGATGCTGAACGCCAGCGAAAGGTAAGACATAATATCTGCGTTTCTTTCTGCCCTTTCGATGCGTGCCCAGCGTTCGGCTTCTTCCTCTTTCATCTTGCGGTCAAGCTCTTCGGTTTCACGATTGAGCTGTTCCCATTCTTCGGGTGTGCACGGGTAGTGGTTCATGTGGTTCGCCTCCTTCGACTTGTTGTATTCGCAGGACGTCGAAATGTATTTGCGACGTACTGTGAATACAGTATAACGCCTGAGTGTGGTACTGTCAATACCTAAAATGCAAAAAAATGAAACGAAAAGTATTGACAATACGTGCGACGGCCGATATAATGATTACAGGAAAGGAGGTGAGGGCTGTGAATACGAATGCGAGGGTAAAGGCCGTGCGGGAAGCCGCTGGTCTATCTCAGGACGAGTTCGCAAGGAAGCTTGGTTTTAAGTCCAGAGGTGCGATTACAAATATTGAAAGAGAATTGACCGTCCCATCTGAAAATTTTTTGGCGCTGGTAAGCTCGGTCTTTAATGTGCGTGAGCAATGGCTGCGTACGGGCGAGGGCGATATGCTTATCAATCCTGATTCCGAAGGAGAAAAGATTTCCGCTTTTATCGCCCAAATCAGCAAAGATGATGATGCATCCTTTAGAAAGCGTTTCGTGGAAATGCTGTCCGGACTTGACCCGGCAGATTGGAGGTTGCTGGAGGGAATGGCTGAAAAGCTGACAAAGACAAAAAAAGAGGAGAACCCGTAAAAGGTTCTCCTCAGGATGTGGTGCGGTTACCCAAGCAAGTTGATCGTGTAGACCCACACAAGCCGCAGCTTGCGGAAATCGGCTTTTTCCAGCAGCCGCATGATATCGTCGATATAGTCCTGTCGTGTCATCATAGTAGGTGCATCTCCTTAACAGTTGTAATCTCTGCGTATATTATACAACTATTTGGAGTTGCTCGCAACAACTTTCGACTACTGTTTTCGGTGAGAAAATCCACAGAAAAATGGGGATTTTTGCACAGAAAAAAAAAATAAAACGCCCGCCGGGCGTACCGGTGGGCGGATGTGAAAGTTCATTGATTTTTTGCGGCAAATGAAACGATTGTTTTGAAAAATCTTGACGTTCATTAACGGAAATAGTATAAAACCGTTAATGAAACTATGATTTGACTGCTTTTTTATTGTTTTTTGCGTAAAAATGAATGTGAGGTGATAAAATGCAGTACGAATCACTCTACAAGCTCCGTTACAAAGCACCGCAGGAATATGAATCGATCTATCATGAGCGTTTTGCGCAGCAGGATACGATTCATCTGGACTTTATGATCGGAGAGCACCCCGCCTTTATCTGCCAGAACATGGAAATGCTGCACATGATCATCCGCATCCACAAGGCAGATAAAAACATCCGTGAGCTGCGCACAAAGCTTCCGCCTGCTGCGATCATGCAGTTTACAATGAAGTGCCTGATCGACGAGATCGTGCTTACCAATAAAATTGAAGGCGTTAACAGCACCCGGAAAGAGATCACAGAGGTTTTGGAAAAACTGAGTGAAAAGAAGTCGGATCGCCGCTTTCATGGACTGGTCATGAAGTACTCGATGCTTATGCATTGTGCATCTCTTAAGCTGGATACCTGCCAGGATGTCCGTGATATCTACAATGATCTTGTTTTGCGGGAAGTTGTGGAAGAAAATCCGAACGATGCGCCGGACGGAGCGATTTTCCGCAAAGAAGCGGTTTCCGTCACGAATGCAGCGCAAAAGGAGATTCACCAGGGCATTGTGCCGGAGAGTGCGATTCAGACGGCAGTTCAGGCCGTTCTTGACTTTATCAAGGATGATTCGATTGATTTGCTTATCCGGACCGGTGCGGCACATTATCTGTTTGGCTATATCCACCCGTTCTACAATGGAAACGGTCGGCTTTCACGTTTTATCAGCAGTTTTCTGCTGACACAGGAACTGGATCCACTCATTGCGTATCGGCTTTCCTATACGGTAAAAGAAAACCTTGCGCAGTACGATGATGCGTTCAAACTCTGCAATGATCCGCGCAACTATGGAGACCTTACGCCGTTTGTCCTTTGGTTCCTTGAGGTTGTGCAGGAAGCTATTGTGAAGCTGGATTCGGCCCTGTCCGAACGTGCACATGACCTTGAGCATTATCGCAGCCTTCTGAAGCAGAGCGCGCTTCTTAATACAAAAACGCTGTATGAGCTTTCGTATTACCTGATTCAGGCGAGCTTGTTTTCGGATGAAGGCGCTTCCACGAGTATGCTAATCGCGCATACAGAACTTTCTCGCACCACGCTGATGATACGCCTGAAAGAAATCGAACAGTATGGACTTCTTCTTGCGCAGCGTTCCGGTAAAGAAAAAGTTTACAAGCTGAACCTCGCCAAATTTGAGCAGCTTGCGAATGGTTAAATAAAAAACGCCCCCAGTGTTACCAGCACCGGGAGCGTTTACAGAATGGCTTGCCCCAGAGGGTACAATCCAACATGAACACTTGTATTGTACCACCTCCGGGCAGGCTTGTCAAAGTGTACCCTTTTGGAGGTGAAAAGAATGTTTGGATGCCCGAAATGTCACAAGGAGCTGCCGGACGGAGCGGCATGGTGCTGCTGGTGCGGCGCAAAGCTAGTGGCGACCCGGCGGGCAAAGGTTCGCTCAAATGGTGAGGGAAGCGTTTACCAGTACGGCACGGCTGGCAAATGGCGCGCGGAGATCAACATCTTTCGCGACGGTGTGCGCTACCACAAGATCAAGAGCGGGTTCAAGACCAAGCGGGATGCCGTGCAGGCCCTGCCGGAGATGCGGGAACTGGTGCTGAATGGGCAGGAGTTTGCCCAGGACGCCACCCTGCAGGAGCTGTGGGAGATGATCTGTGCGCAGACCCTGCCCAAGCTGAGCAAGGACAAGGCCAGCCATTACCGCACAGCCTGGACGGCCCTGGAACCGCTGAAGAATGCCAAGATCCGGAACCTGCGCTATGCGCACCTGCAGCCGATCGTGGACGCCCGAGAGGGCGGGTACTACCCCAAGCGGGATATCAAGGCCCTGCTGGGCAAGATGTACACGTTGGCCCTCAAGTACGAGTATGCCGATAAGGATTACTCCAAACTGCTGGATCTTCCGCCGATCAGCGCCAGCACACGCACCGCCCTGACCGAGGACGAGGTGCAGCGGATCTGGCAGGACTACGATGCCGGTCACGAGTTCAGCCGGTACTGGCTCATCATGGCCTACACCGGAATGCGCACCGGTGAGATGCTGACCATCCTGAAGGCAAACACCCATCTGGCCGAGCAGTACTGCACCGGCGGCATCAAAACGGACGCCAGCAAGGCCCGGCAGATCATTTTCCCGGACAAGATCATGCCGCTTGTGCGGGAGGCCTACCGCAGCGGCACCAAGAGGCTGTGTGAAGTGGACGAGAAAACCTTCTATGCCGAGTGGCACGACATGGCCCAGCGTGTAGGCCTGCAGCCAGACATGACGCCATATTGCCTGCGCCATACCACGGCCACGCTGCTGGCTGTGGAGAAGGTCGCCCCGGCCATTATAAAGGAGGTGCTGGGCCACACGGACTATGCGGTCACACTGGGCTACACCCACATCCCGCTGGAAGAAAAGCTGGACGCGATGAACAAGTTGAAGTGATCAGCCGCGTGCAAGATCGTTGTACAGCATTTCGAGGAACTGTACAGCACTGGGGCAGCCGTCCAACGGGTAGCCCGCCAGCTCCTGCACACGGGAAGGATTGGTGCTCCAGGCAGTCTGTGCGGCCCGGCGGATGGTGCTTTGAATCGCCGTCCAGTCACTGCAGTGCTTTTCGGCGACAGGTTCATAGATTTCTTTCTGGACGGCTTCCAGCCGGTCCTCCTGTTCCCAGATGAGCTGAAGGCAGTCGGCAAGGATGGAGTAAGAGCGCATACTGCGAATAATGCCCAGAGGCCGGAGCGTTTGAGCAACACGCAGCGAGAGCGTGGACGAATCAGTGATGGGCACTTTTAAACACATCCTTTCCGGTTTGTGGAATATCCAAGAAAGAGTGTAAACGAAAAGTGTCGAATTGTGCCAAAAACGCTGAAAAGCGTTGCAAAAGGTCGAGATTTGCCAAAATGCGACGGGGCATAAAATGAGGGATTTGCAATGGATGGCGAGAAAATGCACTTCCAAAACATTACATGAACACTCCTTTTTTGTTCGGCAGTTCGTTTGAAAGTGCTTGATTTTTCTCCCCTGCTAAGGGCGTAGGTCGTCTAAACAACGGCGCGAGGGTTCAAATCCCTCCTACTCCGCCAAGAAAAAGCTCGATGATTCATTGAAATCACCGGGCTTTTTCCATTTTTGCGGCTAAAATGGAGTGCGAGGGGCCCCAAAAGCCTGTAACGGCTGCGCCATCTTGCCGACCCATCTCGCGGCAATGCGAACTTGACTTTGCCCGGGTGTGTGATATTCTTGCCGTAGGAAGCTCGTAGAGCTGGACTGCAAGAGATGAAGCGCCGCGGCGAAAGGAGAGAAAATGAAAAATAACTTTCAGTTTTTGATATACCGCTCGGCAGAAGAAGATATTTCAGTGGATGCTTTTATTAAGGATGATACGATTTGGCTGACCCAAAAAGGCATGGCAAAGCTGTTTGACTGCACAACGGACAACATTTCGTTTCATTTGAAAAATATCTATGCAGAGGGAGAACTGGATGAAACGGCAACTGCCGAGGAATCCTCGGTAGTTCAAATGGAGGGCAGCCGCACGGATATCTTTGCGGAATGCAGTATCGACTATGACCGTGATTCGCCGCTGACCCATGATTTTTATGCCATGGTGCAGAATAAGTTCCATTATGCCATCACCGGGCAGACGGCGGCGGAGGTCGTGTACACAAAAGCGGATCATACAAAAGACCACATGGGCCTGACAACATGGAAGAATGCCCCGGATGGGCGGGTGCTCAAGTCGGATGTGTCGGTAGCCAAGAATTACCTGTCGGAGAAGCAGATCCGGCAGCTGGAACGTGCGGTGTCTGGCTATTTTGACTATATTGAAGACCTGATCGAACGTGAGAATACGTTTACAATGGAACAATTCGCTTCCAGTATCAATGAGTTTTTATCCTTCCGGCGGTACGATGTTCTGCCGGATAAGGGAAAGGTCACGAACCGAAAAGCAAGGGAAAAGGCTGAGGCGGAATATGCAATGTTCAACCCGACACAGAAGATCGTGTCAGATTTTGACAAGGCCGTGAAAAAGCTGAAACCGGAATAAAATGCGGACAGTGCAAAAGGAGGAGACCCATGGCGTTTGGGGTGTTGATGGGGCAGATCGCGGTGATCTTTCTCGAGGTGATGCTGGGCTATGCGGGGGCGCGCTGCGGCGTCATCACCGACCGGGACAGCCGGTTTTTGTCGGATTTTATCATGAAGCTGCTGCTGCCCTGCACGATGCTGGCGGGTGCGGCCATTGACGACGAGCCGGAGATCGTGCTGCAGGCAGGCGTGCTGTTCGTGCTGCTGCTGGCGTTGTTCATCGCCACCACCGGCATCTGCCGCCTGGTCAGCCGGGTGCGGCGGGATACGCCCGGCGCAC
>OJKW01001472.1_pt1 | contig 13384 bp, 3 predicted proteins | sample 1596591 | NCBI WGS metagenome assembly OJKW01 (sample SAMEA4350166, study PRJEB24818) | metagenome | biome: human; feature: gut; material: faeces | place: Denmark | collected 2013-09
CTTTGACCGTGGTCTGGTAGACGCGCGGGTCCTTGCCGAACTTGGCAAGGCACTCGGTCTGGCCGTAGTCCACTTTGAGCACCCGGGGCCACTCCGGCCACGGGTTGGAAGCAGCGCGCTCCTTGGGCGGCTGAGGCATCATTTCCAGTGCTACCAGATCGGTGCAGCCCTGCCGCAGGGCCGTGCCCTGACAGTCGTTGCCGGTGTCGCCGCCGCCGATGACCAGAACGTTCTTGCCCTTGGCGTCAATGGCCTTGCCATCGGCAAACTGGCTGTCCAGCAGGCTCTTGGTCACGCTGGTCAGGTAGTCCACGGCAAAGTGCACGCCGTTGGCATCCCGGCCCGGCACGTTCAGGTCGCGGGCCTTCTTGGCGCCGCAGCACAGCACCACGGCGTCAAAGCCGTTCAGCAGATCTTCGGCTGCCACGGCCCCGCCGATGTCCATATTGGTGCGGAACTCCACGCCCTCGGCCTGCATGATCTTGATGCGGCGCTCAATGACGGATTTGTCCAGCTTCATGTTCGGGATGCCGTACATCAGCAGGCCGCCCACGCGGTCGGCGCGCTCAAACACGGTCACGGCGTGGCCGCGCTTGTTCAGGTACTCGGCCACGGAAAGGCCGGACGGGCCGCTGCCCACCACGGCAACGCTCTTGCCGGTGCGTGCCGGCGGGGGAGCCGCGTGCAGCCAGCCCTTGGCATAGGCCGTCTCAATGATGGCGTGCTCGTTCTCGCGCACGGTCACGCTGCTGCCGGTCACATCGCCGCAGGTGCAGGCGGCCTCGCACAGGGCGGGGCACACCCGGCTGGTGAACTCCGGGAAGCGGTTGGTGGCCATCAGGCGGTGCATGGCCAGCTCCCACTTGCCGTGGTAGACCAGGTCGTTCCACTCCGGGATGAGGTTGTTCAGCGGGCAGCCGGAGGCCATGCCGCCGATCATCATGCCGGCCTGGCAGAAGGGGACGCCGCAGTCCATGCAGCGCGCCGCCTGGGTCTGCTGCTCCTCGCGGGAGAGCCAGACGTGAAATTCGTTGAAGTTTTCCATGCGCTCCAGCGGTGGCACATCCGTGCTGGTTTTGCGCGTATAATCGATAAATCCTGTTGTCTTACCCATAACGCAGCCCTCCTTACTTCTTCTTCTGCACCGTGTAGAATGCTTCGATCTGCGCCTGCTCGCCGTCCAGACCGCGCTCCTCTACGGACGCGATCACCCGCAGCATGCGGTCGTAATCGTAAGGCAGAACTTTCTTGAACTTGGGCAGGAACTCGCTGAAGTTGTCCAGAATTTCCTTGCCGCGGGGGGAGCCGGTGGCTTCCACATGCTCGCGGATGAGCTCTTTCAGGGTGGCAACGTCGTATTTGTGCTCCACGGGCTCGAGGCTGACGGTCTCCTTGTTGACGCGCTGGTAGAAGTCCCAGTTCTCGTCCAGTACATAAGCGATGCCGCCGGTCATGCCGGCTGCAAAGTTCTTGCCGGTCTGGCCCAGCACGACCACCGTGCCGCCGGTCATGTACTCGCAGCCGTGGTCGCCCACGCCCTCCACAACGGCGGTAGCACCACTGTTGCGCACGGCGAAGCGCTCACCGGCCATGCCGGAGATGAACGCCTTGCCGCTGGTGGCACCATAGAGGGCCACGTTGCCGGTGATGATGTTCTCCTCCGGCTTGAAGGTGATACCCTCGGGCGGGCGCACCACGATCTTGCCGCCGGAAAGGCCCTTGCCCATGTAGTCGTTGCAGTCGCCCACAAGGTCCAGCGTCAGGCCATTCGGGATGAACGCACCGAAGCTCTGGCCGCCTGCACCCACGCAGTGGGCGGTGTAGACGTCGTCCGGCAGGGTGTTGCCGTATTTGCGGGTGATCTCGCTGCCGAAGATGGCACCAAAGGCACGGTCCGTGTTGGAGACATCCAGATTCACGCTCTGGGGATTCTTGCTGTTCAGCTTGAACTTCTTCATCAGCACCTTCATGTCGAGGGTGTTTTCCAGATGGAAGTCGTAGGTATCAGCAGGCACAAAGTGCACGTTGCTGTTCTCGATGGCGGGGTTGTGCAGGATGCAGTCCAGGTCCATCTTGGAGGCGCGGCTGCCGGGTGCGGCAGGCTTGACCTTGAGCAGGTCGGTACGGCCCACCAGCTCGTCGATGGTGCGCACGCCCAGCTTTGCCATGTACTCGCGCAGCTCCTGGGCCACAAAGGTCAGGTAGTTGATGATGTATTCCGGCTTGCCGCGGAAATTCTTGCGCAGCTCCGGGTTCTGGGTGCAGATGCCCATGGGGCAGGTATCCAGATTGCACACACGCATCATCACGCAGCCCTCGGCCATCAGCAGGGTAGTGCCGAAGCCGAATTCCTCCGCGCCCAGCATGCAGCTGATGGCCACGTCGCGGCCGCTCAGCAGCTTGGAGTCGCTCTCGATGCGCACGCGGGTGCGCAGGCCGTTCAAAATCAGGGTCTGGTGGGTCTCGGCGATGCCCAGCTCCCAGGGCAGGCCCGCGTTCTTGATGGAAGTGCGCGGTGCTGCACCGGTGCCGCCGTCGTAGCCGGACACCAGAATGACCTGTGCGCCGCCCTTGGCCACACCGGCCGCAATGGTGCCGACACCGGCCTCACTCACCAGCTTGACGTTGATGTTGGCGCTGCGGTTGGCGTTCTTCAGGTCGTAGATCAGCTCGGCCAGGTCCTCGATGGAGTAGATATCGTGGTGGGGCGGGGGAGAGATCAGGCCCACACCGGTGGTGCTGTGACGGGTCTTGGCGATCCACGGATACACTTTGGCACCGGGCAGGTTACCGCCCTCGCCGGGCTTTGCGCCCTGTGCCAGCTTGATCTGAATTTCTTCGGCGCTCACCAGATACTTGCTGGTGACGCCGAAGCGGGCCGATGCCACCTGCTTGATCTTGGAATTGCTCTCGCTGTGGTAACGCTCCTCGGGCTCACCGCCTTCGCCGGTGTTGCTGCGTCCGCCCAGACGGTTCAGGGCGATGGCAATGGTCTCGTGGGCTTCGCTGCTCAGGGCACCGTAGCTCATGGCCGCGCCCTTGAAGCGCTTGACGATGGAGCTCACCGGCTCCACTTCCTCCAGCGGGATGCCGCCGTCCGGGGCAAAGTTGAAGTCCAGCAGGCTGCGCAGGTGCACGCCGTCGGTGCCCATGTTGTCCACGGTATTGGTGAACTGCTTGAAGGCCGAGTAATCGTTCGTGAAGCAGGCCTTCTGGAACAGGTGGATGGTCTGCGGGTTGAACAGATGATCTTCCTTGCCGCTGCGGAACTTGTGGGCACCGCCGTCGGCCAGCTCCATGTTGATGTCCAGACCCAGCGGGTCGAAGGCTGCGTTGTGCTGGGCTTCCACGTCGGCCTGAATATCTTCCAGACTGATGCCGCCCACACGGCTCACGGTGCCGGTGAAGTATTTGTCGATGACATCCTTCGAGATGCCCACCGCCTCAAAGATCTGGCTGCTCTGGTAGCTCTGGATGGTGGAGATGCCCATCTTGGAGGCGATCTTCACGATGCCGTTCAGGATGGCGTTGTTGTAGTCCTCCACGGCGGCATAATAGTCCTTGTCCAGCAGACCTTCGTCAATGAGCTGACCGATGGTCTCGTGGGCCAGATAGGGGTTGATGGCGCAGGCACCGTAGCCCAGCAGGGTGGCGAAGTGATGCACCTCGCGGGGTTCAGCGCTTTCCAGAATCAGGGCCAGTGCGGTGCTCTTTTTGGTGCGGATGAGGTACTGAGACACGGCGGAAACAGCCAGCAGGCTGGGGATGGTCACATGGTATTCATCCACGTCGCGGTCGGACAGGATGATGATGTTTGCACCCTCTTTGTAGGCACGGTCCACTTCCAGGAACACGCGGTCGATGGCCTTTTCCAGGCTGGTGTTTTTATAATAGTTGATGGACACCGTGGCCACCTTGAAGCCCGGCACGTTCATGTACTTGATCTTCAGCAGGTCGGTGCTGGTCAGAATGGGGTTGTGGACTTTCAGCACCTTGCAGTTCTCGGGCTTATCCTCCAGCAGGTTGCCGTGGGCGCCGATGTACACGCTGGTGGAAGTGACCACCTTTTCGCGGATGGCGTCGATGGGCGGGTTCGTCACCTGCGCAAAGCGCTGCTTGAAGTAGTTGAACAGCGGGGGATGCTGGTCGCTCAGCACGGCCAGCGGCGTATCAGTGCCCATGGCACCGGAAGGCTCTGCACCGGCCCGGGCCATGGAGAGGATCATGGTGTTCACGTCCTCGTACTTGTAGCCGAACACCTTCTGCAGGCGGGTGAGCTGGTCGCCGGTGTAGCTTTCCACCTTCACGTTGGGGATCTTCAGCTTGGCCAGCTCCACAAGGTTGCGGTCGATCCACTCGCCGTAGGGTTCGCGGCTGGCGTAGAACTCCTTCAGCTTTTCGTCATCCACCACTTCACCCTTCACGGTATCCACCAGCAGCATTTTGCCGGGGCGCAGGCGGTCCTTGACGAGGATATTCTCCGGGTCGCATTCCAGCACGCCCACCTCGGAGGACAGGATCATGCGGCCGTCCTTGGTGATGTAGTAGCGGCTGGGGCGCAGACCGTTGCGGTCCAGCACAGCGCCCATCACGTCGCCGTCCGAGAACAGGATGGCGGCGGGGCCGTCCCAGGGCTCCAGCATGGTGGCGTAATACTGGTAAAAATCGCGCTTTTTCTGGCTGATGTTCTTGTTGTTCTCCCACGGTTCCGGGATGGTGATCATCACGGCCAGCGGCAGGTCCATGCCGTTCATCACCATGAATTCCAGCGCGTTGTCCAGCATGGCGGAGTCGGAGCCGGAGGTGTTGATGATGGGCAGAATCTTGTTCATGTCGTCCTGCATGATGGAGCTGGAAATGCTCTCCTCGCGGGCCAGCATGGCGTCGGTGTTGCCCTTGATGGTGTTGATCTCGCCGTTGTGCAGGATGAAGCGGTTGGGGTGGGCGCGCATCCAGCTGGGGTTGGTGTTGGTAGAAAAGCGGCTGTGCACCATGCCGATGGCGGATTCATAGTCGGGGTCCTGCAGGTCGGTGTAGAACAGGCGCAGGTCGTGCACGAGGAACATGCCCTTGTACACGATGGTGCGGCTGGACAGGCTGGGCACATAGGTGCCGTTGCTGGCCTGCTCGAACACGCGGCGCACGATGTACAGCTTGCGGTCGAAGTCGATGCCCTTGCTCACCTTGGCGGGCTTTTTGATAAAGCATTGCCAGATGGCGGGCATACAGTCGCGGGCTTTCTGGCCCACGGCGTCCGGGTTCACGGGTACCTTGCGCCAGGCCAGAAATTCCAGGCCCTCTTTGCGGGTGACCACCTCGAACAGCTTCATGGCCTGGGCCCGCAGGTGTTCGTTCTGGGGGAAGAAGAACATGCCCACGCCGTATTCGCGCTCGTTGCCCAGGCGGATGTTCATTTCCTCGGCCACTTTGGAGAAGAACTTGTGGCTGATCTGCAGCAGGATGCCCACGCCGTCGCCGGTCTTGCCCTCGGCATCCTTACCGGCGCGGTGCTCCAGCCGCTCCACGATGGCCAGTGCATCGTCCACGGTCTGGTGGCTCTTGCGGCCCTTGATGTCCACCACAGCGCCGATGCCGCAGGCGTCGTGCTCAAACTGTGGATCGTACAGGCCAAGGGTGTTTTTCTGCTCTGTAAAGTTTTCCATAGACTTTCCCATCCTTTATCAAAATCCTCACCGGATGCGGCACCCTCCGCATTCTGACAAAAAAGAAAAGCGCCCCGCAAGGGCAGAGTTTACCCTTGCGGAACGCCTTTGTTCCGGTACTTTCTATTATAGCGGGCGCTGAAAAATCTTCAAGTGACAGCTGCACCAAATATGATGGCGGCTTTCCACCGCTTCTTGTGCGAAACGCCGCGAACGGCCCGAACTGTGCACCGTACAAAACAAAACCGCCGCATCCGGCCGCCTTTGCGGGGCAGGGGATGCAGCGGTTTGTGTGCGCTCGTGTGGCTTTTCCGCCCTTAGTGCTTTGCAGCACGCTGTTTGCGGGTGAAGAACCATCCGCATGCCAGCAGGCCGAAGCCGAAGCTCATCAGCACGACAGCCAGCCAGCCGGTGGTGCCGGTCTGGGGCAGGGTGTCGGCCTTGGTGGTATCCTGTGCGGGGGTCTCAGCCGGCTGGGCAGGCACGGTGGTGTCGTCCTGAGCCGGTTCCTCGCCGGGGGTCTCGTCCTGTGCAGGTGCGTCGGGCTCTGCAGGCTCCTCGGGGGTCTCCGGGGTCTTGGGACTCTCGGGCTCCGTGGGTTCCTCGGGCTCCGTCGGGACGACCGGGACATCGGGGATGTCCGTGCCGTTCTTCAGGTTGGTGAAGACGATCTCGGCGGTGTCATTCTTGGGCACAACGCCGGTGTCTGCGCCGCTGACGCTCTGCAGGGTCCAGCCGGTCTGGCGGACCTCGGCGATGGTGTAGCCAACGCCTGCAGGCAGGTTTGCGATGGTGATGCTTTCGCCGCCCTTCAGCGAGAAGGATGCGATGCCGTTTTCAAACTGCACGCCGTATTCTTCTGCGTCTGCGGTGGTGATGGTGTTGTCATCCAGCATCAGCATAAAGTTGAAGACGGTGTCCGCGTCGTCGGCGTCCAGCTCACCGGCCAGCTCCTTGGTGACCACCAGGGAACCGGTTGCGGTCTGCTTTTCGTTGACGAACGCGATCTCGGCGGTGGCGCGGTAGGGCACTTTGCCCTCGGCGTCGCCGTCCACCCGGGCCAGCAGCCAGCCGCCCTTGGACTGCTCGGTGATGGTGTAACCCATGCGAACAGGCAGGTTTTCGATGGTCTTGCTTTCGCCGTCTTTCAGGGTGAAGGTCGCCTTGCCGTTTTCGAACCGGACGCCGTAGCGCTCGTCGTTCACGGTGTCGATGGTCTCATCGTCCAGCGTGAGCACGAAGGTGAACTCGGCGTCGCAGTCGTCCACCAGCTGTTCGCCGGTCGTCTGCTTGTGGACGATCAGGGTGCCGGTGGGGCCGTGGGCGGCCTTGAGGGACAGGCGGTTGGTATAAGAAGTGACGGGTTCGACGAGAACCATGTGCAGGTCCGCTACGGCCTCCGCGTGGGCGTTCCAGCGGGTGTTGTCACTGTCGTCGTACCAGCCGTCAATGGGGTGGTAGCAGTCCGGGTAACCGTCCAGTGCCCAGTCGCTGCCGGTAGCACCAAAGGTAATGGTGGCACTCTCGCCGTTCTCGATATCGTCACCGCTAACTTCTGCATGGTTGTTGTACAGCTGTACGTCATCCGAAAGGGTCGCAGTGGCATAGTTTCGGAGACCGCCGCCATCCTGAGAAGTGGTGTTATAACGAACACGGCCTGAAAGCAGAGTCAGCGTTGCACCCTTTTTATTGACAATGCCGCTGCTCTTGTTGTGCTCGACCTGCAGGTCAACATCTCTTTCTACAGTAAACGTTCCACTATTGGTGTTATAAATACCGTAGGAATTGTTGTTATCGGTAGAAACATTTGCACCGGTCGCTACAATAAACGTTCCGAGGGAATTACCAATACCGAAAGATTTATTGTTGTCGGCAGAAACATTTGCGCCATTTTCTATGGTGAAAACTCCACCGTCATTGTAAATACCGTAGCCTTCGTTACGGTCGGCAGAAACATCTGCACCGCTCTGAATCGTAAAGTAGTCATCTGCAGGGGTGGAGAAATTTCCGTAGACGGTGTTGTAAATGCCAGCAGACGCATTGTTGTTGGCAGTGACATGTGCGCCGCCCTCAATAAGGAAGAAACCTGTTGCCCACGCTAGATCACCACCGCCTGCATAGTTGTAGATGCCGACATCATTATTGTTTGCGGAGACATTGGCACCGCTTTTAATGGTAGTACGAGCATCGAAACTGTTTGCAAAACCAAGCTGGCTGTTGCCATCGATGATGACGGTTGCACCGCCTTCAATGTTCAGAATCCATTCGTTTAAAAGGCCGGACAAACCAACATTGTTGCGGGCATAGAGATACGCACCGGATTCGATGGTCACGTTGCCTTCGTAGGTGGCATCGTCATGCTGTGCGTGCACGACAAAACCGCCGGTGGCACCATAAAGGTCAGCCTTACCGTTGCCCGTGCAGATAACCCGTCCACGAATATGACTTTCACCTTCACGGCTGTTGCCAATGCCGACGCCAGAGCCGCCGCTGTCAGTAGCATACAACGTAGAAGCAGCATCCATATCAAGGACACCAGCATAAACGGCATAGCCATACCACCCGCCGGGGTTATTGGTTGCGGTGAGCGTGGAAGATATCATGGTCAACGTGCCGCCATAGCTTCCTACACCATAACAGCCGAGAGCACCGCCATAACCGTAGAGACCGTTACCAGTAAAATAGACATCGGCATTGTCCAGCGTGAGATTGATGGGGTCGATGGTCATTCCGTACCAGCCACAGTCTGTGACGTTCAGAGAAGACGAAGTGACCCAGATGCCGTGACCGTCTTCACTGTAACTCTCTGCGTAGATACCGCTGGCTTCTTCGGCAGCAAAACCGGAGATTTCGGCATTTGTATTGTCTTCAAAATACAAATCACTGTCGGACTCCAGGAAAATGCCGCTGCCCAAGATTTGGTCCGGTGTCAATGAGAATTCGACATGGCTCAAATGCAGCTCGCTGGAGTTGGTGATCAGGTTGGCCGTATTGCCTGCGCCTTCATAGGGATGCGTATGTGCATCAATGGTCAGCGTGAGATCTTTGAACGTGATATCACTGGAGTTTGCATAGATACCACTCTCCTTCAGCGTCAGCGTGTGGGTGTTACCGCCGGAAATGGTCAGCTTCTTGTTCTCAAAGCGAAGACCTTCCGTCAGTTCGATGTCCTGCAGCAAGTCGATCTGGGCGCCATTCTGTGCCGCAGCGATCGCTTCGGTCAGCGTTGCATAGGTTTTGCCATTGATCGCACACACAGCCTGATCGCTGCCTGTGCCGTCCGCAGAGCCGGGCGTGTCCGCGTAGAGATCGGGGATGGGGTCGTCTGCATACAGGTCTTCCACAAACGGCGTTGTCGCGGCCGCCGCTGTTTTCGCACTGTTTGCATCCGCCGCGCCCTTCACCGGGTCAGTCTCCACCGGGTCCTCCACCGGGTCCGTCTCCGCCGGGCCGGAAGCAGCATTTGTGCCGGGGTCCACAGCCACCGGGGTCTGTTCCTCTGAAAGATCAAAGGAACAGAGATCGGTGGAAAGATCTTCCCAGCCAATAATGGTGCCGTCCGAATCCGTGATGGGGTCGGAACTCAGTGCAAGCGCACTCAGCGGCATGACACAAAGCAGCAATCCGATGGTCAGTATCACTACGAACCATCTTTTTTTCATAATTTATTACCTCCTTCTTTCTAAAATATGGTGCATTTTGTGCACCATTCATATATTACCATCTGAATTCTGGAAAAACAAGGGGTCCGAAAGATTTTGCACCACAAAAAATTGGCTTTTTGCGCCGATTGGGAACGGTACCGGAGTTTCTCCGGCATGTGCTGCCGAAACGGTCCTAAAAACGTGCATCCATGCCGAAAAATACCGGAAACGTGCACGAATTGCAACAAATGAAAAACTCCCGGAAAATACCGGGAGCAAAGCGGAAATGACAGGGGAAATGTCCGGCGGGGTGCTCAGCCGCCCAGTATGGCGTGCAGGTCGTCTTCCGGCGTGGTGACGGCTTTCAGGTCATATTTTTGCTGCAGCACCTGCACCACCCCCGGCGAGAGGAAGGCGGGCAGGGTGGGCCCCAGCCGGATGTTTTTGATGCCCAGCGCCAGCAGCGCGATCAGGATGCACACGGCCTTCTGCTCAAACCAGCACAGCACCAGCGAGAGCGGCAGGTCGTTCACCCCGCAGCCAAAGGCGTCTGCCAACGCCAGTGCGATGCGGATGGCACTGTAGGCGTCGTTGCACTGGCCCACATCCAGAATGCGGGGCAGCCCGGTGCCGGGCACGTTGCCCAAAGGCAGATCGTTCAGCCGGAACTTGCCGCACGCCAGCGTCAGGATCACCGTGTCCTGTGGGGTGAGCTTGGCGAACTCGGTGTAGTACCGGCGGGAAGGCCGTGTGCCGTCGCAGCCGCCCACCAGGAAAAAGTGCCGGATCTTGCCGTCCTTTACCGCCTGCACGATCTCGCCCGCATGGCGCAGCACGGCATCGTGCGCAAAGCCGGTGACGACGGCCTTGCCGCCGTTCATGCCGGGCACGAGGGTGTCCTCTTTGTAGCCGCCCAGCTCCAGCGCCCGGCGGATGACGGGGGAGAAATCCCGCCCTTCGTCGATGTGCACGATGCCGGGGTAGGACACCACCGAGGTGGTGAACACCCGGTCGGCGTAACTCTCCCGCAGGGGCATGATGCAGTTGGTGGTGAACAGGATGGGCGCGGGGATATCCTCAAACTCGGTCTGCTGGTTCTGCCATGCGGTGCCGAAGTTGCCCTTCAGGTGGGGGTATTTCTGCTTCAGCTCCGGGTAGCCGTGGGCGGGCAGCATCTCCGAGTGGGTGTAGATGTGGATGCCCTTGCCCTTCGTCTGCTCCAACAATTGCTGCATGTCGAACAGGTCATGGCCGGAAACCACGATGAACGGCCCTTTTTCAATGGTCAGCGGCACTTCCACCGGCACCGGGTCGCCAAAGGCCCCGGTGTTGGCGGCGTCCAGCAGCTCCATGCAGCGGTAGCTGGCTTCGCCGGTCTTCTGCACCAGCGCCCACAGCTCGTCCATGGAAAGGCCCTCGGCGCTCAGAGTTTCCAGCGCGGTGCAGAAAAAGCGGTCCAGCTCCGGGCTGATGCGGCCCAGCACCCGGGCGTGGTAGTTGTAGGCCGCCATGCCCCGCAGGCTGAACAGCACGAAGCTTTTCAGGCTGCGCACGTCCGGGTCCGGCTCGTGCCACAGCCGCTGCATGTCGTAGTCCGGCGCGACGGCCGGGCAGGCGGCGTGGACCTTCTCGGTGAGGGCGTCCACGGTGGCGGCGTCAAAGTTGACATTGGTGATGGTGGTGAACAGCCCCTGCATCAGCAAAAGGGCCTGCTCCGGGGCCGGGGCGCGGCCCGCGTCCACCAGCTGCCCGGCATAGGTGATCAGCGCGCCGGTGAGCCGGTCCTGCGCGGCGGCTGTCTCGGCCGATTTGCCGCACACACCCGCTGCCCCGGTGCAGGCCGTGCAGCCCGCCGCCTGCTCACATTGAAAACAGAACATCCGCTCGTCCATAGAAAAACTCCCTTTCCTGCGTGAGATACCGGGAGTATGGCCGAAAAGCGCCGCCGTTATGCACACACAAAAAACAAGCGTGCACACGGGGCACTGCCCATGCGCACGCTCGTTTGGAAGGGAGCCTGGTTTTGGCTTACTGGATGCCGGTCACCTTGTAGTCCTGGTCCTCGACGGCCTTCTTCAGCACGTCGTCGGCCACTTCGGCGTTCAGGGTGACGATGGCGGTGCCGGCCTCGTGGCTCACCACGGCCTCGTCCACCTCGGGCAGGGCTTCCAGAGCCTTCTTCACGCGGGCCTCGCAGTGGCCGCACATCATGCCTTCTACGTTCAGGGTCTTCTTCATGGAATTGTCCTCCTTGGTACTCTCTTTATTTTCAACCGCTGCGGGCTGCGTCAGGGCAGCGGGCAGGGAAGATGCATTTTTGGGCGCATGGTCGCGCTTGGTGCTGTGCAGATCAAACAGGTTCAGGCGCAGGGCGTTGCTCACCACGCAGAAGCTGGAAAGGCTCATGGCGGCCGCGCCGAACATGGGGTTCAGGGTCAGGCCGAAGGGGATGAACACACCGGCCGCCAGCGGGATGCCGATGACGTTGTAGATGAACGCCCAGAACAGGTTTTCGTGGATGTTGCGCAGGGTGGCGCGGCTCAGGCGGATGGCGGCGGGCACATTCGACAGCTTGGAGTTCATCAGCACCACGTCCGCTGCGTCGATGGCAACATCGGTGCCTGCGCCGATGGCGATGCCGGTGTCGGCGCGGGTCAGGGCCGGGGCGTCGTTGATGCCGTCGCCCACCATGGCCACCTTGCCGGATGCCTGCAGCTGGCGGATGACGGCTTCCTTGCCGTCGGGCAGCACGCCTGCGATGACTTCGTCCACACCGGCCTGCCTGCCAATGGCGTCAGCGGTGCGCTGGTTGTCGCCGGTGAGCATCACCACGCGGATGCCCATGTTCTGCAGTTCCTTGATGGCGCGGGGGCTGTCTTCCTTGATGGTATCCGCCACCGCGATGATGCCCAGCAGCCGGTCCGCGCCGCCGAAGAACAGCGGCGTCTTGCCCTGAGCCGAGAGGGCGGCGGCCTTCTCCTGCAAGGCGGCAGGCACGGTGACCTTGGTCTGGATGAAAACGGCGTTGCCGGCAAAGATGTCCACGCCGTCCAGCTTGGCGGCCAGACCGTTGCCCGGCAGGGCGGCGAAGTCGGTCACCTCGGGGGCGTCCAGCTTCTGCGCCTCGGTGTGGGCCAGCACGGCCTTTGCCAGCGGGTGCTCGCTCTTGCGCTCCAATGCGGCGGCAAGGGTGAGCAGTTCGCCTTCGGTCACGCCCTCGGCGGGCAGGATGTCGGTGACCTTGGGTTCACCGCTGGTGATGGTGCCGGTCTTATCCAGCGCCACGATCTGGGTGCGGCCTGCGGCTTCCAGCGAAGCGGCGGTCTTGAACAGGATGCCGTTCTTTGCACCCAGACCGTTGCCCACCATGATGGCCACCGGCGTTGCCAGGCCCAGCGCGCAGGGGCAGCTGATGACCAGCACCGAGATGCCGCGGGCCAGCGCATAGCCCAGTTCACGGCCCAGCAGCAGCCACACGATGGTGGTGATCACTGCAATGGTGATGACGGCCGGCACGAAGAAACCGGACACGGTGTCGGCGATTTTTGCAATGGGAGCCTTGGTGGCGGCGGCATCGCTGACCATCTTGATGATCTGGGAAAGGGTGGTGTCCTCGCCCACGCGGGTGGCCTGGCACTTGAGGAAGCCGGACTGGTTGGTGGTGGCGGCGGAGACTTTATCGCCCTCGGCCTTGTCCACGGGGATGCTCTCGCCGGTCAGGGCACTCTCGTTCACGGCGCTGGTGCCTTCCAGCACGATGCCGTCCACGGGCACGTTCTCGCCCGGGCGCACCACGAAGATGTCACCCTTCTGCACCTGCTCGATGGGCACCGTTACTTCCGCGCCGTCCCGCAGCAGGGTGGCGGTCTTGGGGGCCAGCTTCATCAGGCTCTTGAGGGCATCGGTGGTCTTGCCCTTGGAGCGGGCTTCCAGCATCTTGCCCACCGTGATGAGGGTCAGGATCATCGCCGCCGACTCAAAGTAGAACTCCATCATATAGTGCATGACCAGCTCGCTGTTGCCGTCCACCTGGGCGCGGGTCATGGCAAACAGCGCGTAGGTGCTCCACACAAAGCT
>OJKW01001480.1_pt1 | contig 13301 bp, 29 predicted proteins | sample 1596591 | NCBI WGS metagenome assembly OJKW01 (sample SAMEA4350166, study PRJEB24818) | metagenome | biome: human; feature: gut; material: faeces | place: Denmark | collected 2013-09
GGACCAGCTGCTCTTCGATGAGGTCCGCGGCGGCGTCCAGCAACTCCCGCTTGCTCCGGCTCTCGGTGGTGCGCAGGGCATTGATGATCTCAGCTCTCGTCATTTTGCTCAAGCTCCTCTTCCTCGGGGTCAGAATCCCCGTATTCGTCATATCGCCGGGCCCAGCAGTCCGGCGGCTCCAGCGGCCGTTCCGGCAGCTCGCAGCGCTGCCCCGCCGCGTTGTAGTACCAGCTCATCCCGTGTCGCCTCCGTCCATCTTGGCCCCGCAGTGGGGGCAGTAGTTGTAAACACCATCAATAGACGGGTCAAGAGACCACCACCTGCAAAACGGACACCTAAGCTGACTGAGCGTGTTAAGCGTTTGCGGGATATATTCCCATTGCCCATGCACCACCGGGGCAACGTCGGCGGCTGGACGATTTTTGATAAACGTCTTCATTGAATCAACAGAAATGTACTTGTCTCCAACCATAAACGTCTCGCGGCGTTCAATCTCTCGAAGCGCCGCTTCCCGCTCGATATACTCAGTCATTTTCCTTCTCCTCCAACCCCAGCCGCATCTTCCAGCGGGCGCGTTTTTCGACGATCAGATGCAGGTTTTCTATCACACCCAGCTCCAGTGCGCAGTGCACCACGTCGGTATACTCTTCCATGAGGTTCTGGCGGGCTTCCTTCTCGGTCACAGGCGTGGGGTTCCGTCCATCCAGCACCCGGCGCAGCTTGAGGGCCGCCTGCGCCAGCTCGGCGGCTTCCTCGGCCAGCTGGGCAAGCACCTCTGCTTCGCCCAGAATGTCAGTGATTTCATGCATCGTCAACTCTCCTGTTCCATGCTTCGATTGCTTTTTCTTTCAGAGCTTTGTCAGTCGTAGCCCAGTCGGGAAACTGAGCGCAGCGTGTCCACGGGTCATCCATAACGCGACCACCAACAGCGCCACCACGCGCGTGGCAGGTGTTGCATCGGACAGAGTAGGTGTGCATTTCTACGCGCATATCAAGACCATTCCACCCTGCGAGACGAGACTTTCGTTCAATCTTGAGTTTTGCGCCGCCGCAGAACGGGCAACGTTTCAGGTCAACCATTCTCCATCGCCTCCAATGCTTTCTCCGCCTCCTCGCGGGTGAGGAACCAGCTCTTTCCAAACCTGCTTAATGGCAGCTCGACCGGAAAAATCCTCCCCTCTGCCATGACGCATACTCGGGCCGAAACCGCTTTATGGGGCTGTATGCCAATGCAGGTCTTGCCGTTATCTGTGTAGGTCTTAAACCATACCGTGTCGCCAACCTTGCACGGCAGTACCACCACGCGCCCGTCCTTGTCGGCCCCGGCCAGTTCGCGCAGGCGGGTATAGCTGCAAATACTCTCCAAATCAGCAAGACGCATCAGCTTCAGTGCAATCTCGTCTGCCTTATCTTTCTGCAGGACTTCCTCCGGCTCAAGTTCCTTGTCCTCGTAGGCTTTCAGCCGCCAATAAAATTCCATGGCCCGATCCCGCACAGCTTCCACATCAACAAATGCTCTGCGGATGGTGTGCTCGTCAACGCGCACGTCTGGGATTGTTAGCCGCTCCATCACGTTCCCTCCGTCCTTTCAAATCTGATCTTCATTTGTGCGGGGCACAAATCAACCTCCGGTCTGCGCTTGCCTGTCCATCGGAGACCGCCAGCTTGCCCGATGCACTTCCACCCGGCAGCACGTAGGCTGGCCCCATTTTCTGTGTCCAAAATGTAAGTCACAAGCCGTTTATAGCCCATAGCCCGTGCCGCTCTCCACGCAGCCGCATACAGCATAGAGCAGGCGTTGTGCGTGCCGTCTGTGCAAAGCCGATTAACCTCTAACGTCCAGCCATCGTCCAGATGCCGGGACACCGGACGCCCCACAATGGCAACGCCCACGATTTTCTCCCCGTCGGAACAGCCTATTGAAAACTTGTGCCCCACCACAGGCCCGTGGTGCCGGTGGTTTTGTTCAACGTATGCGTTGGCCTCTTTCAGCGTCATGGGGGTTATTTCAAGCACTATCTCATCCCCCCCTTTAATCCGGGATCAGGCTGCTCTCGCTCCAGCGGATCTCGTCATCCTCGAATAGTTCCTGCGCACAGCCCAGCCACTCGTCGTCGGTCGGCTGGTAGTCCTCGTCCAGTTCATCGTCCTCGGCCATGTACGTACCGAACCACGCCAGCACGTCGTCCCGGTCCAGATACACCTTGCCGGTGACGCTGAAATAACGGGTTTCACTGTTCATTTCCCTCTCCTCCAATTTCATTTCGCAGCTCGTCATAGAGTTCTGAAAAGCGGCGATTCCAGTGGCGCAGGCTCCAGAAAACCAGCACTCCCAAGACAATCCACTCAATTTCCGCGATGCATTCCAAAATGTCCTTCATACGCTCTCCCGTCTCCGTTTTCATCTTCGAAATACAGCAACCAAATTTGGAAACGGTGCAAAGTTCTTACTACCTCCAAATTTTAGTCGTCCCCGGACAAAGCGGATTTCAGTTTTCCCGTAAATATAATCGTGAAACCACGCTGTGTCTGTCCTGGCCGGCAAAAGCATAACCACTGTGCATTCTGCTTCCGCCGCTTTCTTCACCCATTTCCCGATTTCCCGTCCATACGGTGGATTGCACCAGCAGACCCCCTCCCACTTTTGAGCAGGGCCATTCTGCTCCGGCGTGTAAAACACCCGGCATTTTGCATTCTCTGGCACGGCACATACATCCAGCGTAAAATGGAACTCTGCGTCCAACGCACGAAAAAATGCTTCTGGCGTCTCCCACATATCCGTTTTGCTGGAAAACATAACATCCGTGTTCATCCTTGCCGCTCCTCCATCAGCCAGTCTGTCCACTCGACGACATTGCCTTTCTTGGCGTTTCTGGACGCCGCCTCCGGAAGTTTCAAATCGTTCCAGCACCCTTTTGCCTCCAGCGCGTCGTCTATGGCCATATACAACAGGCAGGACAGCCGTTGCGGGTCCTGCGTGTAAAACTCATAGTTTGTCAACTTCAAATCCCTCCAATACGTTCTGTCCCGGCAAAATTCCGTCCTCCATCCACCAATGGAATACGTCCACGCCGGTGTTTCCCCATCGTTCTGTCCACATTTTCCCCTTTTTGCGTCTCTCATCAAGCATCCTGTCAAACGCCCGGATATAGGCCATTTTGATTCTGGGGTAGCGTGCAAACTCCATCGCACGGGTCCTGCCTGCCATCGGACAGCCAATGCAGCCGACCCGCCGGAACCCCTCACAGTACAGCGGGTTCATGTGGATTTTCTCTGAGGCTATATAGTCCCAAATGTCTGATTCTTTCCAATCCACAATTGGGTTTACAACCCGTTTCCCTTTTAACTGGCAGGTCTCAAACATGCGGCGGCTCTCGTCGTTGTCGTCCATGAGCGTCAACCGCTTTTTGATGTCGGAGTGTTGTACCTCCAGCAGCCCGCGTTTTTTTCGGTCGGCGGATTCTGCCCAGCGGACCCCGGTCGCGATAAACCGGCCCTTGCCGCCTCCCTCTTTCAGCGCCTCACAGCAGTACCGCACCAGTCTTGTGGGCGGCATGAGCTTCCGTGGGATCAGGTTCCACATGGTCACGCGGGAGCCGTCCGGCTGGACGTGCTTATCTGCGGTGCATTTGATGCCATTGTCCTCCAGTCGGCGGAAAGTGTCATACACATGCCGTACCGTCTCCGGAGCGTCCGCCGTGGTCAGGCTGTGCAGCACCTCAAAGGGAATTTCGCTGACTTCGGCCAGATGCAATAGTACGTCGCTGTCTTTGCCGCCGGAATATGTAATTACCAGCGGCTCCCCGTATGATCTCAGCGAGATTTCGGACGCCGTCCTGAGCCGCTCAATAGCGGCCTGCTCTAAATCAGCCATATCGCTCTCGCTCCCATACCAGACCCGCTCCGCAGTCCTCGCAGAATCTTGGCTTCCGCTCCGCATGAGCCGGTTCAAACAGCTTCCCACAGTTGGGGCACATTGCGTACCCCGGCAGGCTTTTCAAATCAAATTTGCCCGCCACAAGGGCCACCACGCCCTTATTTGTCAGCACTGGTATTACCACGCCGATTCCTCCTCAGTCTTTCTATTTCCCGCTCGTATCCAACGGTTCTTTCGTACCGCCTGATCTGGTCTTCGGTCAGGCCAATAAGTTCCATTGCAAAACGGTCTGTCCCGCCGTTGTATCTGACCTCTGCCAGCTTGGCAATGGCGTTTCGTTTTTGGGTCAGTTCGTCGTTTTTCGGGCATTCTCCGTTGCATATAGGGCTTGTGCAGCACAGGCAGCGTTCCACGTTTTCCGGCGTGTCCATCGTCTCTGCGGGTGGGTACGGCTCCGGCAGCCTACCGGGCTTGATGGGCGGACGGCTGATGCCGTAAGGATCTCTGGTGATCACTCCACACCCTCCCGTATCTCGATTTCGACGCGAGGGCGCTTCTTGTCAACGCAGAAGTCATCCGAAAAGTTTTTGATATTGGCCCAGCCGTCGTTTCTCAGAGCGTGAACCTGCACAAAAGCATCCTGAATGACCTTGCGCCCAAACCCGCAGATATTGTCCTTGTCGCGCCGCCTGTCCCGCTCGATCCACATGTAGTCCATGATGACCGGTTCCCGCAGCGGGCGCTTGATCTGGTGGCGGATGGCCATAGCCACGGCATTGTCCCATTTGCGCTTCATGGCTCCGCCTTTTTTCGGGTTCTCCCGGCAGGCGGCTATGTACTCGTTCAGGCCGGGGAGGGAGAACGGAATCACGATTTTCATGCCCCGCCCTCCTTCGCCGCCTGCTCGGCCAAGAACTCATCCAGCCAGTCCATGTCTTTTTTCAGGCTCCCGGCAGATTTTTCCCGGCTCTCCTGCTTCGGCATTGGAGCCATTGCCTTTTTGCGTGTAGGTACGGAATCGTACTTTTCCCACGTCAGCAGCTTCTGCTTCCATGACCGCACCGGCCTGTTATTTGCGTCGTGCCAATTCCCCTCGCTGAAATAGTCGTAAAACTGCTTGGGGTCAACGGGGCTATTGCGTTCTTTGCAATAAGCCTGAACCTCTTCCAGCGTCGGCGGGCGGAAAGCGCTTCGCGCGTTTCTGGATTCCGTATTCGGATTGGATTCTGGATTCGGATTGGATTGGATTGGATTACGGGAACATTTGCTTGCAATTGATTTCATTTGATTGCAATTGATTTCATTTGATTTCAATTGATTGCAATTGCTTTCAATTGTGATTTCTCCGTCCTCGGGTGCGGGATATTTGCTTACTTTGTTTCTGATCGCTTGGTGTTCGCTCCAGTTTGGAAAACACAGGTACGGTTCTCCGTCTACCTCGTAGAGGATCACAGAGCCTGCGGTCGCCAATTCTGCAAGCGTCTTTTGAATAGTAACTTCTGTCACACCTTTACGGCGGGGGAAAACAAACCCTTTCAATAATTCAGGGTCGGCGCTCCCCCGACCGTAGTCATCAACATAAGTAATCAGATAAGCCCATAGCCGGAATTGGAAATCAGACATTGCGTTTATGCTCTTGCTCGTCCGTATACTGTCTTTAATAATCCGGTTCGGCATCTTGCTTCACCGCCTTAAAAAGGCAGTTCGCCGTCATCGTCGTCGATCTCTTCGAACTGAGCGCCTGGGATGTCATCCAAATCCATCTTCGGAGGAGTGTCGCTGTCCCGCTTGCTGTCGGCGAAGTAAACGCTTTCTGCCAGCACCTCGGCGGAACGACGCTTGTTGCCGTCCAGGTCTGTCCAGTCACGGAGTTGGAGCCGACCTTCTACCACGGCCTGACGGCCTTTGGCAAACTACTTGCTCGCAAACTCTGCGGTGTTGCGCCACGCTACGACGTAGATGAAATCGGTGATCTTCTCGCCGGTATCCTTGCTCTTAAAGTCCCGGTCTACTGCCAGCGTAAAAGATGCAACTGCGGTACCGGACTGCGTGTGACGCAATTCAGGGTCGCGGGTCAAGCGGCCCATAAGAACGATGTGATTCAAACTCATGCCATCTGCCCCTCCTTCGTCACAAACGCCCGCAGCTCGTCCGGACTGTAATACACCCGAGCACCAATACGGATGCACCGGATTTTCCCGGCGTCCCGCAGCTCAGTCAACGTGTCCACGCTGATGCGCAGCGCCTTTGCGGCTTCTGCATTGGTCAACAGTAAATTTTCCATCTCTTCACCTGTACTTTCTGTAGCATTTGTCGATCTCGTCCCAATCAGGGTAATGCTTCCGCAGATAATCGGCCACCTCCTGATGCAAAGGGCCGTCGCTTGCTTCGCTGTCAAACGCATCGTGGCACGTTTGGCAGCCCGTCCAGAGGTTTTCCGGGATTCCAAGCCCACCGTGGGAACGCCGAATATAATGGCAATGCGGGCCAGCGTTATGACTGCCGCACAGCACACACCGGCACATATCGCGCCGCCACACGATGGGCTTTACATCAGCCCGAATTGACGTTGCTTTTGTTTCTCTGTGCATCCCAGTCCTCCAACAACAGCGACCGTTCCCGGTCACTCATGGTCTCAATGCCTACCGCCTGACAATCCTGAATGACGTGGTCGATTAGCATGGACATTTGCCTTGTGTTATAGGTGGAACTGCCATAATAGGCCCGGAGCGCCACGCGATCACCGTCCGGCGTATAGTCTACCTGTTCCACCGGCCAGCCTATCCCGAGCCGTTCCCACGCCACCCGGAAGGTTTTGGCCTCGTCAGTGGTCATGGTGAACTCTTTGTAGGGGCCGATCTCCCGGACAATGCCCTTGTATATCTCAACGTCCGGGATGCCCACCGCCGCAGACAGTTCCCGCAGCATGGCCCAGCACTTAGAGTTTGCGTCAAGGCTTCGCTTCTGGCGGAACTGCTTTATCTCCGCTGTATGCAGCTTGCCGTTGAACTCCATCACAAACCGGCGGGCCTGCTGGCGGGAATCCGGCGGGAGCCGAAGCGCCAGCCAGACCGCGCCATCGCTTGTGTGGATCTCGGTTTTGTCAAAGTTAAGGGAGATCATTTGGCACCAGCCTTTAGACATGCGAGGCAGTAGATTTTTCCGTTTTTACGTTTTCCTTCTTCATGCTTATACAGCGCCTTGTGGCATTGGGCGCATTCTGCAATAGGCAGGTTCTCCACATGCTGAAAGTTCTGCGCCGATGCGTTATTTCCGGGCGTTTTATCGGTATATTTAGTTTCTGCGCACCCTCGTGCAAAATACACATCAGCGGCAAGTCCAAGCGCTTTAGCGGCAACAGACAAAGCGTCAGTCAAGGCCATTTTGTAGCACTCGTCGCTCATATACGGACCGTTTTTTTCGTTCGCCACAAACGATGCGCCGCCGGTTCCGGGGATTCCGTGGCTCTCGCAGCCGCTTTCAGGATCTATATAGTGCAGCGTGATGTCAACAAAAGCCGCGCCTTGTTTTGTCGTATCATCCCGCACAATCTCCTTCCGGTCTACCGTATACCACCAACCGACACCACATGGGCCAAATGCTTCTGTGAGAGCTTTGATACGCCACACCGGGTTTATGTCTGTCATGCCTTTTAACCGGCCTGCCGTAATGCTCTTTTTCGCTTCCTCCGGGACAGGCCGAAGTTTATTATATAAAGCAAGGTTATCCATCAGAGCACCTCACTTGATAACGGTAGAGCGTCGTTGCTCAAGTTGTACACCCGGGATATCAGCACCGGACTTTACTAAAGCCGCCACATTGCGCTTGTCCAACGTTGGGGCCGCATAAGTAACAAGGTCAAAATGTCCGTTGCTCTTGAGCCAATCAGCGGCAACGCCTGCGTCCGATACGGACAAAGCGGTGGAGTTCCGAAAAGACACCGCACACCGGGCCGTTTCAAATTTCTCGCCATCCAGCGCGAAACCTACATATTCCCGGAACCGCTTGGCCCTCGCTTCCTTCGCTTTTCGGCGTTCTGCCAGTCTGGCTTCCTCTGCTTTGATTTCTGCCGCCTCTGCTTCCAGATTTTTGATAAACAGAACCGTGTTTTCAATTTTTTCATCCCGCGCAATTTGCAACTCTGCAAACGCCTCGTAGTCTACCAGCTCGCCAGTTTCGGGGTTTACCAAATCCATGATGGCGCTGTCGATTTCATACAGGGTCATGTCAACCACTCCTTTTTAGTAATTCTCCGCTTCTTCTCGAGTGCAGAAAAAGTGGAAGCCGGTGGAACATTCTTTGTCGCTATAATCAAAGTCGGTAATTTCCACCTCGTCACCCTCATAATAGGTGGTTTTCCTGTCGTAATTGGAAATGCCGACAGGCTCACCAGCCACATAACCGATTACGCGGGTAATGACTGCCTTGCTGGCGCGGCATTTGTGTCCGTAAGCCCCGCGCACCTGCGCATCCGCCGGAATGCTGGCGCAAACTATGACGCCGCCAAAACATTTTTTGTATACCTCTGCGGGCGGTTCAATGGTTCGGATGATAGGGATTTCCTTACCCTGACAGGCGTTAATGGCTGCGGTGCGGACATCACAGTCCGAATCCTTCAACCAGCGCTCGATGACCTCCAGCGGTACGTCCTTGCCCTGACAGGCGTTCATGGCTGCGGTGCGGACACGCCAGTCCGAATCCTTCAACCAGCGCTCGATGACCTCCAGCGGTACGTCCTTACCCTGACAGGCGTTCATAGCTGCGGCGCGGACATCACAGTCCGAATCCTTCAACCCGCGCTCGATGATCTCCAGAGGTACGTCCTTACCCTGACAGGCGTTCATAGCTGCGGTGCGGACACGCCAGTCCGAATCCTTCAACCAGCGCTCGATGACCTCCAGCGGTACGTCCTTGCCCTGACAGGCGTTCATGGCTGCGGTGCGGACATCATAGTCCGGGTCCTTCAACCAGCGCTCGATGGTCTCCAGAGTCAATTCTTTTCTCACTTGCTTTTCCTCCAATCAATACAAACCAGCGCCCCAGCCGTACCGAGCACCATCATCCCCACGACCAGAAACGCCGCGATTCCTTTGTCCATCAGCCCGTCTGCGAAGCCAGCGAACAGCAGGACGAGCATAAAAGCAATCATGTCTTTCATTTGTGTTCCTCCTCGTAGCCCAGATACCGTAAGAACGGGATCCTCGGGATTCTGGTTCGGCTTCCAAGCCGGGTAACCGGAAATCCCAACTGCTCTGGGCAATCCCGCGCTGCCACTCGGATAAAGTGCGGGTCACATCCCAACACCGGAGCCACATCCGCCGGGACTAAAAACGCCTTGCTTGACGTTCTCATTTCTTCGAGTGTCATTTTTCCTTGCCTTTCCCCCACGGAAGTGCTATACTGTCCGCAGGAACATTGTGGTTGATGTTTCGTCTTTGCCCTGTTCGGTGCGTCTACACCGGGCAGGGCGCTTTTTATTCCTGCCCATCCTCCTTTAGCAGCTCGTCCACCGTACAGCCGAAATAAGCTGCCACCTTTTGGAGCTTGTCTACCGAGGGGCTGCACTGCGTCCATTTGGCAATAGTGCTATTGCCAAACCCCAGTTCTTTTTCAAGCCGCGACAAACTCACATTGTTTTGGTCACAAAGGCTTTTGATGTTAGCGAAAATCAAATTTATCCTCCTCCCTAATGGGGTATTATCGTTGTCAAGGGGACAACGATAATTTTCTATAGCGTAGCATAGAAAATTTTCCCCCTCTTATTGACAAGACAGCGAAAATGTTCTAAACTCAAGTTGCAGACATGAGATAGACAAATTCAGCTCGGCCCTGTGCCCAGGGCGTCTTTGTTGTGCCCGTGTGCATATCTCTATTATACGAATATCTTCGTAATTGTCAAGATATTTTTACGAAGTTTTTCGTATTTTTGGAAGAGGGTGATTCCTGTGTCATTGCTTAAACGTATTGGGCAACTTCGCCTTGAAAATGGGAACATGTCCGTGAACAAGTTGGAAAGAGAAGCCGGGTTAACACGCGGGTCAATGGCAAAATGGGATGATCACCCCCCGAGTTATGAAAAATTAAAAAAAGTTGCTGATTATTTTGGCGTTTCTGTTGCCTACCTGACCGGCCAGGAGCAGCAGGGCATAAAAAAAGACCCCACCCAAACGGGTGAGGTCGATCCGGAACTTCTTGAGATTTGGAACTCCATAAATACAGCAGACCGCCGGTTTTTGGTTGAGACAGCGCGGATGCTCAAAGCAAGGAGCGAATCCGAATGAGCATTGTCGTGAATGTAGTGTCGCAAGATGGCTCTTGGACTGCTTTTGACGGGAGAGGGCGCAACTCAGCGTCTGGCATGATCGTTTCTGAGGAAGTTGTAAAAGCAGAAAAGATCAATGATTATGTGTGCATCGGATATACAGGGACTTTTGAGGTCGCTTCGGCGGTTTTGTCGATGATAAAAACGCCAGAAAATGAAAACGGACTAAAAGTCGTTCGAGCTGATGAACTCGCCCTACTCGTGCAGGCGGTAAACAAAAAAGTTGATCGTCCAGCAGACATGGAGACTCAATTTGTTGTAACTGGCATCAAGCGGGATAATGCTTTTGCGTCATACACAATAGATTCAGAGAACAATATGTCCTGCTTTATCCCAGACGAACAATACCCCTTCAAAACAATCGTCCTTTCAGCCGGAGAACACGGGGTAGAATTTGAGCCGTATATAGTCTCTGAGCTTATAGCCAGAGGGCAGAAAACAAAATCAGTAAAGACCGCGATGAAAAAATTTATTTGCGATGTAGCTAAAAAAGACCCGAGTGTAAATAGCAACGTAAATTTTGTTACGATTCGGGCTTTTTGATCAGCATATCTTTTGAGATAGACACGGTTTCTATAACGCACTTTTCGCCCGGCTGTATCATCGGATGATCGTTGCGAATGAACACCTCGGCATCCGGGATATGTAGTTCGGCCTTGCCGCCGGAAGCGTTAAGTTCGGTCTTCATTTTATGCTCCTTCCAGATTCTAAGCAGCTCCAATTTTTCCGCTCTGGTCAAAGACAGGATTTCCATAAGGCCCGCTTCGGAATCAAACTCGGTATGTACCGGGATTTTTTCGCCCCCTATTATACCAGATATTTTCTCATTTGTCATTAACAGTTCCATCTTTACCCCTTCCCCGTTAGCCTATCCTTGAACGCATTGTAGCACATCTGTTCTACGGTGTAAATGCAACATCCAAATTTTTTGAAGGAAGTGATTGAATGGCTAAGAAAAAGTCAAAGGCCGTCCCGATTATTGCTGGTGTGCTTGCTCTCGGCGTTATAGGGATGGCGATGCCGGACAAAGATGATTCGCCGTCGCCATCTTCTCCGCCTGCGATAGAAGCATTGGCCGACGGCGAAGAAACTTCGACCGTTACGCCGGAGATCCTTCCGTCGGAATCTCCGTTACCCTCTCCTGACGTTACGGAAACGATTGAACCCACACCGACAACGGAGCCGCCAGCCCCCGGGGAAACATCGGCTCCGGAAAAAACCGCGGCTCCAACGCCATCACCCGCGCCGACACCAGAACCAACACCAGCTCCAACGCCGGAACCGTCTGAAAGTGAGCCACCAAAACAGACCGAAGCCACGGTTCCCTCTCAGGTCCCGGCGGAAAATCCGGAACAGGCGTTCCGCGATAGCTTACTGCAATATAACTATGTAGGCAGCAAGGAAAGTGACAAATACCATTATCCGAGGTGCCAATGGACAAGCAAAATCAACGACCAAAATCTTGTGCACTTTGAAACAGTAGAAGAAGCCGAGAACGCCGGATACAAGCCGTGCGGGACGTGTCATCCTAAATAAGCATTTGTGCGCCCCCACCGTCCTCTGCAACAGGCGGTGGGGGCTTTAGCAGATAACCACCTAACCACTCATGCCTATCTGCTATGGTTTTATTGTAGCCTTGCAGGGTTTGGCAACGCAAGAGCAACGACAGGCATTTTGCTGCCCAAAATAAGGCATTTGCCAGTTGGAAACGGTATGTCTGCGGTTTGCCGGAAAGGGGAAATAATGGAGTCATTTCAGATTAAAGAAAAGAAGTCGTTGCAGGCCATTTGCTATGAAGCCCGAATAGAGCAACGAAAAACAGCCCAAGACATTGCTGACGATTCTGGTGTGCCGCTTTCGACGGTAAACAATGTTTTTGCGTCGTCATCAAAAAAACCATCTGTTTACACCATGGGGGCGATTTGCAGGTCGCTTGGCGTGTCGTTGGACTGGTTTTTCGATATTATGCCCATTGGTGGTCTGGCCAAGCTTCAGGAAGAAATTATAGCCCTAAAGCTTCAGCACAAAAAAGAAATGGAACAGTTAACCGCAACCAACAAAATGATATCCCAGCAGCTCCAGCACGAAAAAGAAGTCAACCGGATAATCACCGCCAATGGCAAAAAGCAAAATCGTATCATTATGGCGCTGCTGGTGGTGGTGATACTGGCGCTGATTTACGGTATCACGTTGGACGTTCTGAACCCGTCTATGGGCATATTCCGGCATTGACAGTTGGAAGGAGAGTTATTATGATCTGCGTTAGGTGCAAAAAAGATATCCCGGATGGCTCGTTATTTTGTAGCTGGTGCGGGAAGAAACAAGCACCAGAAAAGCGGCGTGGGCGACTGAGGGGGAACGGAACTGGGACCGCATACCGCCGGGGAAAGACATGGACAGGGCAAGCGCCGGGGTACTCTTACGTCGAAAAAGGAGAGAATGGAGAAACGCGCCTGATTCGTAAGCGCCCAACGAAAGGTGGTTTTCGCACCAAAACCGAAGCTTTGGAATGGGCGGCAGCGCAACTGCGGGAAAGCAAAAAAGAAGCTCCAACTCTGCAAGACCTGTGGATTGGTTGGAGCAAAAATGATATGACGACGCGGTCAAAAGATAAGCAATCCGCCTATAAAAAAGCGCGGGAACGGCTGGAGCCAATCATAGCCCGAAAAATCGACACGTTGACAGTGGACGAATTGCAAAATGTCGTGAACGAAAAATCCAATTCTTACTATACCGCACGCGATATGAAATCTCTTCTCTCTCACCTTTATAAGCGCGCTATGGCAAACGGTGGCGCAAACGGTCCGGTAACAGTCAATTTGTCCCGTTTTATTGTTTTGCCAGAATTGGAGGAAAAAACGCCGGAAGCGTTTAATGAGGAAGAAGTTAATACCATGTGGAACGCATGGGAAAACGGCAATGTTTTTGTTGGTTATCTCCTGTTAATGATTTACACATCCATGATGCCAGGTGAGTTATTTGCTTGCAAAACAAATATGATTGACTATGGCAAACACGAGATTTACGGCTGCGGACGGAAAACAAAAAAGCGAAAAGATACCCCCATTGTACTTCCGGACTTTATTGCTCCTGTCACTTATA
>OJKW01001481.1_pt1 | contig 13299 bp, 9 predicted proteins | sample 1596591 | NCBI WGS metagenome assembly OJKW01 (sample SAMEA4350166, study PRJEB24818) | metagenome | biome: human; feature: gut; material: faeces | place: Denmark | collected 2013-09
CTATCTCAACTGGTTCAAGGTGAAAGAGACCGTGCTGAAGTTCTGCAATGACCAGGCAGATGAACTGCTTGGACTTTCCATGAACCATTATAATGTCAAGTTTGCAACGGTATAATTAACTAGAGCCGACACTGTTCCTATTTTGTTGATAATCAGAAGGTTGGACTTTTAATAAATGCAAAAGCCTGCTTCGATAATTTGTTGGATAACGAAACAGGCTTTTGCCTATGTGCTTATTCAAATACTTCTTCTATGCCGCCGGGCTGGTAATCGTCAAATTCTGAAGAACAAGGATTAAAGTCTTCAGGTATGTCGAACTTTTCATCGGGACTATATCCGAGCGACTTGTCAGCAAATACTTTCTGCATGTAATAAGCCCAGATGGGAAGAGCCATGTTCGCTCCTTGTCCCATGCGGGTCGAGTCGAAATGGATGTCGCGGTCTTCTCCGCCGACCCAGCAGCCGCTTACCAGAGATGGGGTAAATCCCATGAACCACGCGTCGGAATTTCGGTTTGTAGTGCCGGTCTTGCCGCCCATGTCGCAATTAATGTTATACCGGTAACGCATGCGGCTTCCCGTTCCGCCGTTCATCACCGCGCGCAGCATTTCAAGCATCTTGTATGTGCTTTCCTCACTTATCACCTCGTTCATGCGCGGCTGGAAAGTTGCTATGACATTGCCCTCGTTGTCCTCGATTTTAGAGACAAACATCGGGAAACAGTGTATTCCGTGGTTGGCAAAAGTTGTATATGCTGATACCATTTCGGCAACTGAGACTTCATTCGGGCCGAGGCAAAGAGCCATTGACGGGAATATGCCGTATGTATTTATACCGAAGTCACCGAGAATGCGCAATAAATCCTGTGGGTTTAGCCTGCTCATGAGGTATGCTGAAATCCAGTTGTTCGATTGTGCGAGTCCCCATTTCAGCGTTACCATCTGGCCGTATCGCGCACGGCTGCCGTTGCGCGGAGTCCAGTTGCCGTAAGTCTGCTGCACGTTTGGAGCTACATCGCATGGCGACATGCCGTTTGACATGCAAAGCGAATAAAGGAATGGCTTTATTGTCGACCCGACCTGGCGGCGTCCCTGTGTGGCCATGTCGTATGTGAAGTGGGTGAAATCGACACCTCCTACGTATGCCTTTACCGCTCCGTTTTTGGGATCCATGCTTACAAAGCCTGCACGCAGGAAAGACTTGATGTACCTTATCGAATCTAAAGGTGTCATCACCGTGTCCACCGCTCCATGATATGTGAATACCGACATCTCGACCGGTGTCCTGAACGCCTTTTGTATTTCTTCTTCCGTAGAGCCTTGCTCCTTCATGGCCCTGTAGCGTTCACTTTGGCGTATAGAGCGGTTCAATATGTTTCTTACTTCGGCAGCGGTCAGCGCGTTTGTGAAAGGTGCATTGGGCTTTGTCCTGTTTTCTTTGGAAAAAGCCGGTTGGAGATAATGACCCACATGCTTTATTACAGCTTCCTCGGCATATCGTTGCATCCGTGAATCTATAGTTGTGAAAATCTTAAGTCCGTCTGTATAGACGTTGTAATGTTCTCCGTTCTTCTTGAAGTTCTTGTTGCACCATCCATATAAAGGGTCTGTTTCCCAGGCAGTTGAGTCAATGCTGTATTGTATGCGGTTCCATGACGGGTAATCGTCAAGGTTGGGCTTTTCTGCCATAATATACCGCCGGAGGAAATCTCTGAAATAAGTCGCGATACCGTCCTTGTGGTCTATCCTGTGGAAGTTTAGTGCTAATTGCTCGTTTGACGCTTCTCTGTATTGTGCTTCGGTAATATATCCAGCCTTTGCCATTTGTCCAAGCACTACGTTGCGCCGTTCCACGCATCTGTCAGGGTATCTTACAGGATTAAAATAAGAAGGGTTTTTGCACAAGCCGATAAGTGTGGCGGCTTCATTTAAAGACAGGTCTTTGGGATTTTTCCTGAAATAAACATCTGAAGCGGTCTTTATGCCGACGGCATTATGCAGGAAATCAAAATAGTTGAGATACATGGTGATGATTTCTTCCTTGGTATAAAACCGTTCCAACTTTACCGCAATAACCCACTCGATAGGTTTTTGCATCACGCGTTCGAGTGTGCTTTTCGCCGTTGCCGAGTAAAGCTGTTTCGCCAGTTGTTGGGTTATTGTCGAACCGCCGCCGGCGCTTTTCTGTCCAAGGATGCCGCGTTTGACAATTGCTCTTGTCAAGGCAATGAAGTCAATTCCGGAGTGGTCGTAAAAGCGTTCGTCTTCTGTTGCCACGAGTGCTTGCACCAAATAAGGCGACAGACTGTTGAAGTCTACGTGTACACGGTTCTCCCTATTTATATTATATGTACCAAGTATCTTGCCGTCAACAGAATATACCTGTGACGCATATCGGCTTATTGGGTTCTGCAAATCGGCTATGTCAGGCATGTATCCTATCCATCCAAACCAAATGGAAGTAAACGCCACCGCTAAAAATATTACAGAAGTGCAAAGCACGCCCCACAATATGCGGACAAATGTTTTCCTCATTTTTTCTTGTTCATAGACTATTTAGCTGCAAAAATACTACTTTTCTTTTTATTTATCCAGCATAAATTAAAAATAATGCTTAACTTAGCACACGAATTTGTATTTACAATTAACAGCAATGGCAATACATAACTTTGTTACAATCGCCGATTTGTCACGTGAGAAAATCCTCTATATGATAAAATTGGCGCAGGAATTTGAAAAACATCCCAATAGGGAAATTCTAAAAGGAAAGGTCGTGGCTACGTTGTTTTTTGAACCGTCCACGCGTACGAGACTTAGTTTTGAAACTGCAGCCAACCGCCTTGGTGCGCGTGTAATCGGTTTTAGCGATGCTAAAGTTACCAGTGCTACAAAGGGAGAGACTTTGAAAGACACAATTCTGATGGTATCAAATTATGCAGACGTGATAGTTATGCGTCATTATATTGAGGGAGCCGCGCAGTATGCAAGCGAGGTGGCTCCCGTGCCCATAATCAATGCGGGTGACGGCGCACACCAGCATCCGTCACAGTGCATGCTTGACCTTTATTCAATATACAAGACGCAAGGAACCCTGGAAAACCTTGAAATCTGCCTTGTAGGTGACTTGAAGTACGGGCGTACCGTACATTCATTGCTCATGGCCATGCGCCATTTTAACCCTACATTCCATTTTATTGCTCCAAAAGAACTTGCCATGCCTGACGAGTATAAGCAGTATTGCAAGGATAACGGGATAACGTTTATAGAACATACGGATTTCAATGAGGAAGTGATAGGCAAGGCTGACATTCTTTATATGACCCGTGTACAGAAGGAACGCTTTTCTGATTTGATGGAATATGAAAAGGTGAAGAACGTTTATATTCTTAAAAACGATATGCTCCAGAATGCGCGTGCGAACATGAAAATACTTCATCCGTTGCCACGGGTTAATGAGATTGAATATGAGGTGGATACAAACGTGCACGCATATTACATCCAACAGGCACAAAACGGACTTTATGCACGCGAGGCTATAATATGTGACGTGCTGGGTATATCGTTCGATGAAATTGTGAATGACAAAACAATAATAGAATAAAAACTCCATTAAACAAGTCTTGGCAAAATGAATAAGAAAGAGAGACTGGTGGCGGCTATTGAAAACGGAACCGTTATAGACCACATACCTTCGGAGAAAACATACGAAGTGGCAAGCGTACTCGGACTGCAAAATCTTGATACCGTAGTGACAATCGGGTATAATTACTTGTCAAAAAAGATAGGCCGAAAGGGCATAATAAAGATAGAAAACAAGTTTTTCAGCGATGAAGAAATATCCCGCTTGTCTGTAGTTGCTCCCAATGTTGTGCTGAACATAATACGAAACTTTGAGGTTGTGGAGAAGAAAAAGGTAGAAACTCCTGATGAGTTGAGGGGAATTGTCAAATGCAACAATCCAAAGTGTGTTACAAACAACGAACCGATGGCAACCATGTTTACTGTTATAGACAAGAATGCAGGCATCATACGGTGCCACTACTGCGACAAAGAACAGGATATAAGCAAGGTGCAGTTAATATAAAAACGCAGATAAGTTTTCAAGTAAAATAAACATTCATACTATGGAAAGAGACCAACTGATTTTCGACCTTATTGAGAAAGAACACCAGCGCCAATTGAAGGGCATGGAACTTATTGCTTCAGAGAACTTTGTCAGCGACGAGGTGATGCAGGCTATGGGGTCATGTTTGACGAACAAATATGCCGAAGGCTACCCCGGCAAACGCTATTATGGCGGATGTGGAGTGGTTGACGAAGTTGAGACTTTGGCGATAGAACGCGTCAAAAAGCTTTTTGGCGCTGAGTTCGCCAACGTGCAGCCGCATTCAGGTGCGCAGGCTAATGCCGCAGTACTTCTGACAGTTCTCAATCCGGGTGATACGTTCCTCGGACTGAACCTTGCTCATGGCGGCCATCTTTCACACGGTTCAAATGTCAACACGTCAGGCATACTTTACCATGCTGTAGGCTATAACCTTAATAAAGAGACGGGGCGTGTTGATTATGATGAAATGGAGCAACTTGCTATAGAGCATAAGCCAAAGCTGATTATCGGCGGCGGTTCGGCTTACAGCCGTGAATGGGACTATAAGCGTATGCGTGAGATTGCAGATAAAGTAGGGGCGTTGCTTATGATAGACATGGCGCATCCTGCCGGACTTATCGCTGCTGGTTTGCTTGATAATCCGTTGAAATACGCTCATATAGTAACTTCGACAACACATAAGACTTTGCGTGGTCCTCGCGGAGGTATTATATTGATGGGTAAGGATTTTGAAAATCCGTGGGGCAAAACAACTCCTAAGGGTCAGATAAAGATGATGAGCCAGCTGCTCAACAGTGCGGTTTTCCCCGGAACTCAAGGCGGTCCGCTTGAGCATGTCATCGCAGCTAAGGCAGTGGCTTTCAATGAAGCTTTACAACCTCAGTTCAAGGAGTGGGCAAAACAGGTTCAGAAGAATGCAGCTGTGTTGGCCGACGAACTGATAAAGCGTGGTTTTACCATTGTGAGCGGAGGTACGGACAACCATTCAATGTTGGTGGATTTGCGTTCAAAATATCCCGACCTTACAGGAAAGGTTGCAGAAAGTGCCCTTGTGGCAGCTGATATCACCGTTAATAAGAATATGGTGCCGTATGATACTCGCAGTGCTTTCCAAACTTCAGGAATTCGTCTTGGAACGCCTGCCATCACTACGCGTGGAGCAAAAGAGGACATGATGTTGCTCATAGCCGACCTTATCGAGGAAGTGCTTGACAGTCCTGAGGATGAGAAAGTTATAGCCCGTGTCCGTGCGAAGGTTAATGAAACAATGTCTAAGTATCCTTTATTTGCGTATTAATTTAAGGTATCTGATAAAAATTAAAGCGTGGCAAGCATAATGGCTTGTCACGCTTTTTTATGTTTTTTAGTTACACCGTATAGCTATTTTATCAGTACAAAGCCGCCTTCTGGCTGTATTGTTACCGGCGTGTTATTAGGATTTTTAATGTCAATATGCTTCATTGTGGCTCGCCGTTTGCTGTCATCGTAATATATAGTTGCCTTGTCACCTTTGTTTATCATGTTTAAGTCAAGCTTTAGTTTCAGCGGTTCTTTTGTAGCGTTGATGCCAGCGATGTACCACTTGTCTCCGTGCCGGCGTGCCAATACGCAGTATTTGCCGGGGTAACCGTCAATGAACGCCGTTTCATCCCATGTTGTCGGCACGTCTTTCATGAAGTTTATTATTTCTTCAGGCGCATCGGTTAGATTGTTGGGAGCTATTGCGAAGTTTTGTACGGGGTTTTGGAACAGTACGGCGGTAGCAATTTGGAACACGTCAGTTGTTTTGCGCACACATCCTCCGTCATTGGTTCTGTTCAGCCTCTTGTTGAGCAGTGTTCCTCCAAACTCCATGCAGCCGACAGTGTTGCGGATGAATGGATGCAGACAGGCGTTGAATGCCTCGTTGTCATTGGCATGCTGGCTGAATATTAGGTTTTCTGAAGCCAGTACCGCCTCGCTGCCTACATAGTTCGGGTACATGCGTTCCCAGCCTCGGGGCAGGGTGCATCCGTGGAAGATTACCGTCAGTCCATAATCGTCGGCATCGCTCAATATTGCTTCGTAAAGGCGCATGGTTTCCTGCTTGTCGCCGCCAAAGAAATCAACCTTTATGCCTTTTACGCCGATTTCCTGCATCCATTTCATTTCACGTTTGCGTGCTATGGGGTTGTCCATTATGCCCGTAGGACTTTGTTCTATGTCGTTCCAATATCCGCTTGAGCTGTACCAGAGCATTACGTCCACGTTTTTCGATTTTGCATAATTTACAAGTTCCGTCATTTTTTCGCGCCCGATGTTCTTGTCCCACCATGCGTCTATAAGTATGTGTTCATAGCCCAGGCTGGCAGCAAGGTCGATGTATGTAACCTGGTCGTCATAGTTAGCGCTTCCGTCCTGCCACATTATCCAGCTCCAAGTGCCGCGTCCGTACTTGTATTTGTGTTCAGATGTGAAGCGTGGTTGCACCACGTCCCACGGTATGGTGGTTTCCACTATCGGTTTAAGCGTCTCGCCTACGGTTATTGTACGCCAAGGGGTTGCTCCCGGCAGTGCCATTCCTGGTGCTATGGTGCCGTTACCGTTGTTCTCTTCAGGCATGGGGAAGGCTATTGTGAATACGCCTTCAGCGGTCGCGTCGTTCAGGTGAGAGGCGCAGTACCTGCTGTCAACGCCGGTTTCGCTAATCAATACCCATCCGTCATTGCCTATATGGAACAGGCACGGGAATGTGAAGCCGTGTCCGAATTTGGAGCGTGCAGTCAGCGGAGCGTCTGCCGCATATTCCTCTTCATAACTCGGTTTAGTACGTTTCCAGCCAATCATCGCGTTGCTTTGCGGCGTTAGGAAAGTAGTAGTTTGTGCCGGCAGGTTGAATCCCGTTGTTTCGTTGTTTATGACAATGCTGCCAGTCTCGCCATAGCGTGGCATCTCATAGCGGAATGCAATGTCGTTGTTGCTTACCCTGAATGTTACGTCAACAGTTTTATTCTCTTTGTTGGCAAGGCTTACTTTCAGCTCGTTGGCCGTATAAGTTACAGCTGATTTCTTTATTCTGTCCAAGGTGTAGCTTTCGTTTATGCTCCTTGTTTTGCTGCCTGAAAGCGTCATGTCGCGGCTGAAGTCGCCAACATCGGCCACAAAGCCCAGCGGAGAAGGTTCAAGAAACACTTTCCCGTTGTATGTAACAGAGTATGACGGGCGGCCTCCGTCAATGGTGACGTCTACCTTCAATAGGCTGTCCGGGCTGTATACGGACGTTTTCTGTGCCCACATTTGGCTGCAAGCCATAGCCATAATAAATAGTAATTTTGCTTTTCTCATAAACGGTTTTAAGGTTAAATGTTGTTTATATTGGTAATAGTCTTATGCAAAACTATTGATTTTTCACGAATAATCAAAACATTTTTGTATAAAAGTGTAAATAATACAATATTTGTTTTATCTTTGCGGCGGATAATCGCAGCTTGGTGATATGAATGCGAGTATTGGCGATGTCCATGCGTGTTGACTTTTCTTTGATAATGCTATAAAACCAAACATAAAGTAATCATGAACAAACATTGTTTATTATTGGCGGCGTTGTTGCTGCCGGGGGGCATGCAGGTGAGTGCCCAGGACGAGAACGTCATGGTAGTGCAGGCTGACAAGATTGGTGCGGAAATCCAGCCTACCATGTACGGACACTTTCTTGAAGACATCAATTTTGCGGCAGACGGAGGGCTGTATGCCGAATTGGTGAAAAACCGTTCTTTCGAGTTTCCACAGCATTTCATGGGCTGGAGGACATTTGGCAACGTGTCGTTGCAAGATGACGGTCCGTTCGAGCGTAATCCTCATTATGTGCGTCTTTCTCCGGCAAGTCACGGCGCAAAGTTTACCGGCATAGAGAACGAAGGCTTTTTCGGCATTGGTGTGAAAGCCGGCGAGGGGTACCGCTTTTCTTTATGGGCACGTGGAGCCAACCAGAAGATAAAGGTCGAGCTTGTCAACACGGCTTCGATGGGCGAGACTCAGGTTATGACATCTGACGAGTTGGCGATAAGCTCTGCAGACTGGAAGAAATACGAGATGACAATCACGCCGAAAGAGACGTTTGCCAAGGCTCATCTTCGCATTTTCCTCGCATCAGACGGTGATGTAGACTTGGAACATGTGTCCCTTTTCCCAGTAGATACATGGAAGGGACGCAAAAACGGTTTGCGTAAGGATTTGGCGCAAGCCTTGGCCGACACTAAGCCGGGTGTGTTCCGTTTTCCGGGCGGTTGCATTGTCGAGGGTACTGATTTGGCCACCCGTTATAATTGGAAGAACTCCGTTGGCCCGGTGGAAAACCGTCCGTTGAACGAGAACCGGTGGCACTATTCGTTTCAGCACCGCCTTTTCCCTGACTATTTTCAGTCTTACGGAATGGGCTTTTACGAGCTTTTCCTTCTGGCGGAGGACATGGGAGCCGAGCCGTTGCCGGTTGTAAGCTGCGGCCTTGCGTGCCAGTTTCAGAACCAAGACGAGGATGCCCATGTTAAGGTTGACGACCTTGGTTGCTACGTACAGGACGCGCTTGACCTTATAGAGTTCGCCAACGGTGATACCGCTACAGTGTGGGGAGGTCTGCGCGCGCGTATGGGGCATCCGTCGCCGTTCAACCTGAAGTATATCGCCGTGGGCAATGAGCAGTGGGGCGAGGGATATCCTGCGCGTCTGAAAGTGTTTGTCGATGCTATACGCAAGGCTTATCCAGACATCAAGATTATCGGTTCGGCTGGCCCGAACTCCGAGGGAAAGGATTTTGAATATCTTTGGCCGGAGATGAGGAAACTTAAGGTTGACCTTGTTGACGAGCATTTCTATCGTCCGGAAGATTGGTTCCTGGCTTCTGGCAGCCGTTATGACAATTACGACAGGAAAGGCCCCAAGGTGTTTGCCGGCGAGTATGCCTGCCACGGTAAGGGCAAGAAGTGGAACCATTTTCATGCCTCGCTCCTTGAGGCTGCCTTCCTTACTGGCGTTGAGCGTAATGCCGATGTCGTATATATGGCGACGTATGCCCCATTGTTCGCCCACGTGGAAGGATGGCAGTGGCGGCCTGACCTGATATGGTTTGACAATCTCCGCTCCGTCCGCACGTGCAGTTGGTATGTGCAGTGGCTTTACGGTCACAACCGCGGAACTAACGTTGTACCGCTCACAATGGACAAGAAGGCGGTTAGCGGACAGCAGGGGCAGCACGGGCTGTTTGCAAGTGCTGTTTGGGACGAGCCTTCAAAGACATATATAATAAAGGTAGTTAACACATCAGGTGATGCAAGACGGCTGCGGATAGACTTTGACGGCCTGAAAAAGAAAGCAAGGTTGGGCGATGCCAAGTGCCTTGTATTCCATTCAGACAATCTCGACGCTGACAATACTCTTGACAATCCGTCGCTTATTGTGCCGCAGGAAAAGCCCATTACTGTTGACGGGCGTTCTGTTGAAACAGAAGTAGGTGCTTATACTTTTGCTGTATATAAGTTGCCAGTCAAAAACGTTTGATGATACTTTTTAGTACCGCATACATATTGACTGGTAAAGTCATGCTTTGCAAAAGGTGGCATATTGGAAGCCAATATGCCACCTTTTATATGATAAAAGGCCGTCTTTTACATCGTAAAAGGCGGCCTTTTGTTAAGTCGTTGATAATTAGAACTTTCCGTTAGAACGGCAAGGGACCGTCCATCGGCGAGCCACCTCCGTATGGAGGCGGCATAGGCATGCCGTCGTCGCCGTTGATTTTCGAGCCTATGATTTCACCTCCGTCGAACGGAGCATTGTTTGAATCTGTAGGATTGTCAAACCTTGTGAACTCGCCTCGGAAGTTAAGCAGCACGTCGCCGGTGCCGCCTTTGCGGTGTTTGGCAATTATTATCTGCGCTTTTCCATGCAGGTCGTTCCCTTTCTCGTCGGTGTATATCCGGTAATATTCAGGACGGTGTACGAAAAGAACCATATCGGCATCCTGCTCTATGGCTCCCGATTCTCGCAGGTCGCTGAGCAACGGGCGTTTCCCCTCTGCCCCTTCACGCCCTTCGACGGTTCGGTTCAACTGCGAAAGGGCAAGAACCGGAATGTCAAGTTCTTTTGCAAGTCCTTTCAATGACCGGCTAATGGTTGACACTTCTTCCTGTCGGCTGCCGAAACGGGCACCGTTGGCGTTCATCAGCTGTAAGTAGTCAATCATTATAAGCTGTACACCTTTTTCGCGTACAAGTCGGCGTGCCTTTGTGCGAAGCTCGAAAATCGACATGCCGGGAGTGTCGTCTATATAAATAGGTGCGGCTTGCAGTTTGCCCACATTCTTGTCAAGGCGTTTCCATTCCTCGTCGTCAAGCTGTCCGTTCAAAATCTTGCGTCCTTCAATTTCGCACACGTTGGATATGAGTCTGTTTACCAATTGCACGTTGTTCATTTCCAAAGAAAAGAAAGCTATGGGCCGGCCATAGTCTACGGCGATGTTCCTTGCAAGCGACAAGGCGAACGAAGTCTTGCCCATGGCAGGGCGTCCGGCAATGATTACAAGGTCGCTGCGCTGCCAGCCGGCGGTAAAGTCGTCAAGCTTGGCGTAGCCTGTAGGTATTCCGGTAAGTCCTCCCTTGTTGGCGGCGGCTTTCTGCAAGATTTCCACGGCCTGCTTTACAACGGGGTCTATCTGCGTATAGTCCTGCCGCATGTTCTTTTGCGAGATTTCGAATAGCGAACCTTCGGCCTCTTGCATCAGTTCGTCTACGTCTACAGTCTCGTCAAACGCCTTTGTTTCAATGACACTTGCGAATGAGATTAGCTGTCGGGCGAGATGCTTTTGAGCCAAAATCTTGGCATGATACTCAATGTGTGCGGATGAAGCGACACGTGAACTTAGTTCCAGAATATAGGCAGGGCCGCCTACGTCTTCGAGTGTTCCTTGCCTTTTGAGTTCCTCGGTGACAGTCATTATGTCTACAGGGTTCTCGTCAAGGCTCAGGCGCTGTATCGCGCTGTATACTTTCTGGTTGCGTGGTTCGTAAAAAGTCTCAGGGTGTAATATTTCACTGACAATTGAGAATGCGTCTTTGTCAATCATAAGTGCGCCAAGCACAATGCGTTCAATATCAATCGCTTGGGGCTGAATGTGCGCATAACTGTTGTCAAGTGCACGGCTTTTCTTATTTTCAGGCATATATTTTTATTGGTTTAGTAGTGCAAAAGTACAAATAAATATCCGGTTAAAGACGGTATGTTACGAATTAATGATTAAATTTGCAGGTATAAAAATATTCAGAGAAATGATAGATTTTCCTTGTGCCAAAATCAATCTCGGCTTGAACGTGACCAATAAGCGACCGGACGGATATCATGACCTTGAGACTGTTTTTTACCCTGTACGGTTGTGTGACAGGCTGGAAATTGAAGAAGTATCGGATAGCCAAAGCGTTGATGGCTGTTGCAGTCTCAGCCTGGACGGACTTTCCATAGCCGGAAACGCCAACGACAATCTTGTTGTGAAAGCTTATAATTTGTTGAAAGGAATATATCCTGAACTTCCAAGTGTTTCGATAAAGCTGACAAAAAACATTCCGTCTCAGGCCGGAATGGGGGGAGGTTCTTCAGACTGTGCATACGTCATTAGAATGTTGAATGAGATGTTTCGTCTGGGCATGTCTGTGGATGAGATGCGTGGGTTTGCGGCAAGATTGGGAGCAGACTGTGCTTTTTTTATCAACCCGGTACCATCGTTCGCTACAGGGATAGGCGAGAGGTTGACACCAGTAAATGTCGACTTGGCCGCTTATAGCATAGCAATAGTAAAGCCACAGTTGATGATTAGTACAAAAGAGGCTTTTTCACATATAACTCCGCGGCGGCCTGAAGTGTGTTGCCGTGATATTGTCGCCATGCCAGTTGATGAGTGGAAGGATGTTCTTGTAAACGATTTCGAGCAAAGTATAGAGACACTGCATCCTGAAATACGTGAAATAAAACAGGCTTTATATGGAATGGGAGCGGTATATTCGGCAATGAGCGGAAGTGGAAGCGCGGTTTTGGGGATTTTTGAAAATAGGCCAGAAGATTTGGAAACCGTGTTCAAGCGTTGTTTTACCGCAATCGTATAGCTATAATAAAATATTTCACTCATGATAGGAAGCATTATTGGGGATATTGTCGGCAGTATATACGAGTTTGACAATATTAAAACAAAAGATTTTCCTTTGTTTGGTGAACGGGTTGAATATACCGATGATAGCATTCTGACATTGGCTACGGCTGACTGGTTAATGAACGGTGGGGATAGCGGACTGTATTATTTGAAATACGCAGTGGATAATCCTTATCCCCTGGGAGGCTATGGCACTATGTTTGTGCAGTGGGTGCACATGGCACAGAGAGGTTTTGTCAGACCTTATAATAGTTGTGGCAACGGAAGTGCCATGCGTGTAGGCCCGGTAGGGTGGGCATGTTCCTCGAAAGAGGAGGTAATGCGTAAGGCTAAGGAGTCTGCCGAATGTACGCATGACCATCCGGAAGGCATCAAGGGAGCGCAGGCAACAGCTCTTTGTATATTCATGGCGCGAAAGGGAGAGAGCAAAGATTGCATCCGTAATGTAATTGCTGCGGAGTTTGGATATGACATCAGTATGTCGGTGGACGAAGTTCGTCAGCGTTATTCATGGAATGGTTTGGATGGAGCAGGTAACGGTGGAACGTGTCAGGATAGTGTGCCGCAAGCCATTATCTGTGCATTAGACGCAGATGATTTTGAAGATGCGGTGCGCAATGCTGTCTCAATAGGTGGAGACTCAGACACAATTGGTTGCATTGCAGGCAGTATTGCCGAGCCGTTGTATGGTGTTCCTGCGATCATTCGCGAACAAGCGTTACACTATATGCCAGAAAAGTTTAAGGAGTTGATACGGCTGTTTGAGGAAAGATACGGGAAAGAATAGTGATAGAAAACATGAAGTTAAGTGTTTAAGTTGTATATAATTAATGTGTAAGTTTTCTTGTTTTGTGAATGTATGTTAAAATCTTTCTATTTGGATAAATTTCTTGCCGTAAAGTTTGGTGTGTTCGTGTAAAGTGTGTACTTTTGCATCCGCTTTCGAGGGGCAAGCCCTTGTGAAGCGAAGTTCTTTGAAAAGTTGACACAGGCGAGGAGCAGCGCGGCCCGTACGTGGCCGG
>OJKW01001487.1_pt1 | contig 13238 bp, 10 predicted proteins | sample 1596591 | NCBI WGS metagenome assembly OJKW01 (sample SAMEA4350166, study PRJEB24818) | metagenome | biome: human; feature: gut; material: faeces | place: Denmark | collected 2013-09
TGGCCTCCATGATGGCCTCATAGAACCAGTCGGTCGTCTGCACATCCGGCCAGTCGATGCGGTCGGAGATCTTCATGTGCGCCTTCGACGGCTTGCGGCCGAGCGTGCGGTTGACGATGGCGCAGGCTTCGGCGCGGGTGATCTTGCTTTCGGGCTTGAACGAACCGTCGGAATAGCCCTCGATCAGGCCGGCATCCTTCGCCGCCGTGACATAGGGTGCAAACCAGTCGGTCGTCTTCACGTCGGTGAAGTAGTTGTACACGGCAGAGCCGTTATTCTGCGTGAAGCTCACGGCGATCTTCGCAAACTCCGCGCGGGAGATCGGTGCATCCGGCCGGAACGTGCCGTCCGCGTAACCGCCGATCACGCCCATGCGGCTCAGGGTCGAAACCGCGTTGTTGTACCACTTGTCAGCCGAAACATCGGAGAAATTATTCTCGGAAGACCAGTACTTCGCGCGCGTATCGTCATCCAGCAGCCGGAAGAAGATCGTCGCGACCTCCGCCCGCGTGATCTTCCCGTTCGGGCGAACGGTGCCGTCGGCGTAGCCGATGAGGTAGGAGTAATGGTCGTCGGTGTTGGCCTGCAGGGCCGGGAGCAGGACGGCGGTGATGTCGTCGATGTCGTCGCGCTTGGTCTCTTCTACGGTCTCTTCATAACCGCAGTATTTGCAGACGCGCGTGACCTTCCGCTTGTACGAGCCGTCAGACTGCAGGGCCCAGTCAGTCTCCGACTTGATTTTAAAAGCGTTGTCTTTGTAGCCATCGGTGTACTTGTTTGCAGTGCCCTCAGCTACGCCGTCGTCATAGGAACCGCCGGTGATATCCACATTGTGCTCGACCATCTTGCCATCTTTCCAGACAGTAGTACCCTCGATGTTGACGATCGTTCTGCCGGTGTTATTTCCTTTTTTCAATTTTCCGCCGAAGCCAAACAGGCGGGAACAGGTGATATCATCTGCGCCCACGCCGGAAACAGAATTGTCTCCAGAAATATTGATAAAGTACTTGTGCTCATCGCTCAGAGTGCTGTCGTTGATGTTCAGTACCGACTTCTTACTGATGCCAGTATTGATGGCTGTGCAATTCTCAAAATTAACGGTTATATCATAGCCGGAATCCCCATGACGATAGACATTCACGGTCTTGCCTGCAGAATTGAACGTACAGTTTTTGAACGTGTAGCTTTTGCCGGTATAGGTCCACAAGGAATAATCCACATTATCCTTACCAGGGATGCCGGATGCCACTGTACCGGGGGCGTTGAAGGTAACGTTTTCAAACGTAGTCGTTACATAGCCCCAGTAGTCGGCACGGCCATTGAAAATACAATTTTTCAATGTGATATGGTCGATATACGTCAAGCCCTGCGTATCCTTATGCCCAACAGGAGCCCATTTAGAACCTTCCGGATACACGCTGCCGATAACAGTCATATTCTGGAATGTGATACTATCGCTGTCCTTAAAGCTGTAGTCACACCAGCCGTCCCTGCCGTATTGCTTCAAAGCCCGGATCTGCCACGTTGTTTCTCCGGTACCGGCGCCCACAAAGGTCAGACTTTTCATCTTTTCTTTGCCTGGTTCGCCGAATGCCAACGCCGGGTTTTGTACCGTCGGGTTCGCAGCGTTGCCGCAGTAGGTTCCCTTGCCAAGATAGATGGTGTCGCCGTCTTCCGCAGCCGCCATGGCCTCGTCAAGCGTATCATACACATTGCCTGTGCTGCCAACTTTGGCCTGTCCATCAGACAAACTTTCTGCTGCGGAAGAATCCTCCGCCAGTGCCATGACCGGCAGCACGCCGATCAGCATGACCAGCGCCAGCAGACAGGCTAAGATCCGTTTTTTCATTGTCCATTCTCCTTTGCATCTGTTTTGCCAAAGCGGGACCGGCAAAACACTTCATCTGCATGTTTCTGCAGATGAAAAAGCGGGTACCCGCTTTTGGTTTTTTGGGGGTTGCGCCATAACAATACCACACGTTTCCTGCGGTTGCAAGGATCGGATGGAATTTTTGTGGAATTTTTATAAATGGGAGGCGCAAAAAAGCCTCCCCTTTCATGGGAGGCGGCTCGGCGGAACGCCGGGACGGAGAGGTTGCAGCAGATTTGCGACAACCTCTCAGTCACCTTCGGTGACAGCTCCCCTGGAAGGGGAGCCAAGGGGAGCCTTGGATGCGGGCTTAAAAACGCCTCCCCTTGTGAAGGGGAGGTGCCGAGCGAAGCGAGGCGGAGAGGTTATTCCTTGATCGCCTTGACAAACGCGGCTTTGTCTTCAGCTTTGAAGAAGGCGCTGCCGGCGACGAGGACGTTGGCGCCGGCGGCGGTGCAGAGCCTGGCGGTCTGGGCGTTGACGCCGCCGTCGACCTCGAGCTCGCAGGCCGGGTTGCGCGCGTCAATATACCTGCGGATCTCGGAGACCTTCGGCATCATGTCGGCCATGAAGCTCTGGCCGCCGAAGCCCGGCTCGACCGTCATCACGAGGATCAGGTCCACCAGCTCCAGATACGGCAGCACGGCCTCGGCCGGGGTCTTCGGCTTGACGCAGACGGCGGGCTTTTTGCCGCAGGCGCGGATGCGGCGGATGGCCTCAAGGGTATTTTCCGGCGTGTCGGCCTCGACATGGACCGTCACGATATCCGCCCCCGCCTCGCAGAAGCGCTCGACATAGCGCACGGGCCGGTCGATCATCAGGTGCACGTCCAGCGTCAGGTCGGTGATCTTGCGGATGCACGGGATCGGGGCCAGGCCGATGGAAAGATTGGGAACAAACAGGCCGTCCATTACGTCAATATGAACATACTCGGCGCCGGCCTGCTTGATCCTGCCGATATCCCGCCCGAGATCGGCAAAATCGGCAGCCAGGATAGAGGGAGATACACGGATCATGAAAATGCCTCCAATACATAAAATAGCGCCGCACCGCCCTGCGGCCGCGGGCATAGATATGGTTGTGCGGCCGTGCGCCGGCAGGATGCTTCCGCTGTTCTCCTGCGCAGCCGGTCCGGCCGCCCGCAAGGGCCGCTCCGGCGGCCTTTGCGCTATTATACCGTGCGGCCCCGGCGGTTGTCAATCCGCCGCGCGTGTTGACTTTCCCTTCTATTTGTACTACTATTATTTTGAAGAAGTATCATAAGTGCTCCGCCGCCGCGGAGAAAGGAAAACTATGGACGAACAGAAAAAGAAGAGTCAGAAAAAGCGCTCGGTCATCCCGGTCTACGCGATCGGCGCGGTGTGGCTGCTATATGCCGGGAAGCTCAATACCTTCCGGGGCATCGTGTCGTGCGCCGTCGTGTCGGCGATCGTATATGGCATCCTGCGCATCGTGCTGCGCGGCAAAAAGACCGACACGCCGGAAGAAGCGCCCGCCGCCGCGCCGGAGCCCCAGCCCGCCAAACCCGAGCCGCAGCCGCAGCCTGAGGCGGACAAGCTCCCGCCTGAGCTGCAGTCGGTCATCTACCAGGGCAAGACCTCCATCGCCAAGATCCGCCAGCTCAACGACGAGATCCCCGACGAGCGCATGAGCGCCCAGATCGACCTCATCGAGCGGCTGACCACGCAGATCTTCGACTGCGTGAAGGAGCATCCGGAAAAGCTCAAGCAGATCCGGCAGTTCCTCAACTACTACCTGCCGACCACGATCAAGCTCATGGAGCAGTACGTGACGCTGCAGAACCAGAGCGTCAAGACCGAAAACATCACCGATGGCATGCAGAAGATCGAAGACCTGCTCGACAAGGTCATCGTGGCCTTCCAGCGCCAGCTCGACGCGCTGTTTGAGTCCGACGTTGTCGACATCACCGCCGACATCCGCGTCATGGAGCAGATGATGGCCAGCGAGGGTCTGACCGAAAAGAAAGATTTTGCGTAAAACGCCACAAGCTATTATATAGGAGGAACACAACATGGACGAATATATCCCCCAGCTGACGCTGACCCCGGATCTTTCCGCGCAGGCGCAGCCGGAAGTCAAAAAGGAAGAGGATCTCATCACCAAGGCGCAGGCTGCGCCTGAGGCCGGGCCGGACCTTTCCGCCCTCTCCCCTGCCGAGCAGCAGGCCGTGCTGAGCTTCGCGAAGCAGATCGATCTGGAAAACGCGCAGCAGGTGCTCGAGTACGGCGCGTCCGCGCAGAAGAACATCGCGGACTTCTCCGACACCGCCCTGGCCAAGGTCAAGACCGGCGATCTCGGCGAGATCGGCACGATGCTCTCCGGCCTGCTCGTGGAGCTCAAAACGCTCGAGGAGCCGGAAAAGAAGGGCATCGCGGGCCTGTTCCGCAAGGCAAAGATCAATTCCGAGGAGCTCAAGGCCCGCTTCTCCACGGCCGAGGTCAACGTCGACCGCATCTCCGGGGAGCTGGAAAAGCACAAGGTCACGCTTTTGAAGGACGTGGCCGTCATGGATCAGATGTATGACCGGAATCTGCAGTATTTCAAGGAGCTGACCATGTATATCCTCGCCGGCAAGCAGAAGCTGGCTGAGGCCCGCAGCACCACCCTGCGCGAGCTGCGCGAAAAGGCCGAAGCCTCGAACCTGCCCGAGGATGCGCAGGCGGCCAACGACTTTGAGAACAAGTGCGTCCGGTTTGAAAAGAAGCTCCACGATCTCGAGCTCACGCGCATGATCTCGCTGCAGACCGCCCCGCAGATCCGCATGATCCAGAATAACGACACCGCGCTCGTCGAGAAGATCCAGACCTCGGTCCTCAACACCATCCCCCTGTGGAAAAACCAGATGGTCCTGACGCTCGGCATCGAAAATTCCCGCCGCGCCATGGAAGCCCAGCGGCAGGTCACCGACATGACGAACGCGCTGCTGCAGAAAAACGCCGACATGCTGCACATGGCCTCCGTCGAGACGGCGAAGGAATCCGAGCGCGGCATCGTCGACATGGAGACGCTCAAGCACACCAACGAGCAGCTCATCTCCACGCTCGACGAGGTCCTGCAGATCCAGACCGACGGCGCAAAGAAGCGCCAGGAGGCCGAGCAGGAGCTCCGCCGGCTCGAGGGCGAGCTGAAGCAGAAGCTTCTGCAGCCGCGCAGCTGAACATCTAATAAGGAGTAACCATGAAGTTCTTTCAGAAGACCGGCGTTGCGGTCGCCATCACCGTATTGGCCATCGCCGCGGCGCTTTTCATCGGGCTGTCCCCGGTCCTGAAGTCCGGGGCCGAGACTGCCCCTGTGCAGACCGTTTCCTCGCAGGACACGTCCGCCCAGACCTCCTCCGCCAGCCTCCCGGCTTCGGAACAGGCCGCCTCCGGCACAGCCGGAGACGAGACGATCTCCAACAAATACATCCGCGACGAGGCCGGGCTCTTCACCCGCAGCGCAGAGAACACCATCAAGGACTACAACGATAAAATTTATTCCAAGACCGGCTCGCACGTCGCCATCCTCACCACCGCGGATACCGGCGGCATGTCGCTCGAGAGCTACACCAACAGCGCGTTCGACGCCATGGGCCTGAGCGAGTACGACATGCTCTTCTCCGTCGACACCGATACCCAGACGTGGTATGTGACGACCGGCGCGTATGTGGCGGACTTTGCCGACAGCCGGCTCGAGTCGATCTTCAAGGACGGCTTCGCCGCCATCCTCGACACCGACGCGGATGAGGCGGCCAAGGACCTTTACAAGGACCTCTACAGCTGGTGCAAGTCGAACCTGACCGGCGCTGCCGCGCCGCAGGCGGAGGAGCCGGTCCAGCAGACCGGCTATGGAAGGAGAAAAAGCGTGATCGGCACCATCATCACCATTCTGATCATCTACTGGATCCTGAAGGCCATCTTCGGCTCCGGCCGCAGAGGCGGTGGCGGCGGCTTCTGGTCCGGCCTGTTCCTCGGCTCGCTGTTTTCGAACCGGCACCATGGTCCCGGCCCCGGCCCCGGCCCCGGCCCGCGGCCACGCGGGTTTGGCGGCCGTCCGCGCCCCGGCCGCCTCGGCCGAGGGCCGAGGCCGGGCGGCGGCTCGCGCCGCGGCCTTGGCGGCGGACGGGGCGGCTTCGGCGGCGGACGGCGGTAAGGTCCGTTCTGAAAAATTTTCCAGAATAGCGGCTTTGCTTGCGGACATACTAATTCCGAACCTTATGAAGGAGGAATATTTCGTATGAGTTTCGCAAACGAAAAAGCCAACCACGCCATCGAATGCCACGTGACCCAGTGCAACAACCACTGCGGCTGCGCCGACTACTGCTCGCTCGACAAGGTCTGCATCGGTACGCATGAATGCGACCCGACCGTCGACCAGTGCACCGACTGCCTGTCCTTCGTCAAGAAGTAAATTTCCCGCACCCCGCGCCGCGGCAACCGCCGCGGCGCGGGGATCTTTGTTCCGTGATCCGCTGTTTACGATCGCGCGATTGCGTCCCACTGTTCCCCTATCGCAAATTCCGCGCAGATTGCTCAAAAACGGGCGATGAAGTTTGTAAAAAATGGCGGGCAAAAAAATTTGCAGGAGCATTGAAATTTTTTTGCCCGCCATTTATAATGAAACTACAATCTAAGATTGGTAGCTGTAAGGAAGTGTTTCGCACACGGGCTGCAACTATCACTCGGCTGGCGCGGCAGAGTGTTTCAGATGAGAATCTGAAGCACTTTTTGTTATATCCGGCCGGTGATCAACGCAAAGGAGGATTCATCCATGTACTTACTCACAAACGGACGCGTCATCACCCGCGACGAGGGCGGCAAGGGCTACTACGAAAAGGGCGCCGTCGCCTATGAGGGCACCAAGATCGTGGAGGTCGGCGAAGAGGCCGCGCTGCGCGCGAAATATCCGCAGGCGGAGATCATCGACGCCAGGGGCGGCGTCATCATGCCGGCCTTCATCAACGCGCACACGCACATCTACTCCGCGCTGGCCAGAGGCCTCTCCATCGTCGGCAACAACCCCACCAACTTCTACGAAGTGCTCGACGGCACCTGGTGGGCCATGGACCGCAAGCTGACGCTCGAGGGCTCCCGCGCTTCCGCGGACGCGCTGTACATCGACTGCATCAAGCAGGGCGTCACCACCATCTTTGACCATCACGCGGCCTACTGCGAGATCCCCGGCTCCCTGTTCCAGATCGGCGAGAGCGCGAAGAAATTCGGCATCCGCTCCTGTCTGTGCTACGAGGTCTCCGACCGCGACGGCGAGGAGAAGTGCCTGCAGGCCATCAAGGAGAACGCCGACTGGATCACCTACTGCGAGCAGCAGAAGGATCCGATGCTCGCCGCCATGTTCGGCGGCCACGCGCTGTTCACCATCTCCGACAAGACGTTTGACCGCATGGTCGAGGCCAACAACGGCCGCACCGGCTACCACATCCACGTCTCCGAGGGCATGAACGACGTCTATGACTCCCTGCAGAACTACGGCCGCCGCCCCGTGCAGCGCCTGCACGACCACGGCATTCTGGGCGAGAAGACCATCCTCGGCCACTGCATCCACGTGAACCCCGCGGAGATCGAGCTCATCCAGAACACCCACACCATGGTCGTCAACAACCCCGAGTCCAACATGTCCAACGCCGTCGGCGTCTGCCCGGTGCTGCCGCTCTCGAAAGCCGGCATCCTCCTCGGCCTCGGCACCGACGCATGGACCAACGATATGATCGAGTCGCTCAAGGCCGCGCTCTGCGTCCAGCGCCTCAACGCCTGCCTGCCGAACGTCGCGTGGTGCGAGGTCACGGGCATGCTGTTTAAAAACAACGCGAAGATCGGCGCGAAGTACTTCCCGGACGAGCTGGGCGTCCTGAAGGCCGGCGCCGCCGCCGACATCATCGTCATGGACTACAAGCCGTACACCCCGTTCTCCGATGAAAACATCGACGGCCACATTCTCTTCGGCATGACCGGCAAGCTCTGCCGCACGACCATCGCAAACGGCAAGCTCCTCATGAAGGATCGCGAGCTCATCGGCATCGACGAGGAAGCCGAAAACGCCCACATCCTCGAAGCCGCCAAGAAGCTCTGGGGCGAGCTGAACCACAGAGAGTATTAAGCAACGCACTCTGTAGGGGCGGACGACTCTGTCCGCCCGCAGAATGCAGCGATTTTCCGGAAATCTGAGGCGAATTCGTAACATTTGTCGGGTCGACAGAGTCGCCGGCCCCTACAACGGAAGATAGGAGGGTTCCCAATGTACGAAACCACCCGTCAGAGAATCTGCAAGTGGCTTCTGCTTGCCGTGCTCGTCTTCTCCACGCTCGACGCTGCGCTGTTCGCCCTCTTCGATATCGGAATGGAACGGCTCGGGCTGCGGTGTCTCAATTCGTTCTTTGAGTACTATCTGCCGGAATTCTTTCCGGGAAAGCTGACCGTTTATGTTGCCGCGTTTGCGGGACTTGCCGCGCTCGTCGGCTGGATCCTTCTGGTCCGCGGAAACCACACGGGAACGGCCGTGATCTTTGCCGCCTCGATCCTTCCGGCGCTCAAAAGCTTTCTGATCTTCCTGACCAGCATTCTGGCCCTGTTCAGCGCAGCGGATCTCGGCGCACAGGCGCTGGCATTCGCAAAGGATCTCGTGACATTCGTCACAACCGGGCTGCCCATCGGATTGATGCGTTTCTGGAAGGGCCGCGGCTATTAAACTTAGGAGGTTTATCACATGTCTGAAAAAATGTATCCGATCCCGTTCAAGTCTCTCATGAACTGGGTCGTCACCGAATACGCCCGCGAGGGTGAGATCTTCGGCGTCCATACCCCGTACTACGCCGGCGGCAAGACGCTGCCCATCTTCGGCGAGACGATCGAAACGCCGTTCGGCCCCGCTGCCGGCCCCAACAGCCAGCTCGCGCAGAACATCATCGCCGCCTACTTCGCCGGTGCCCGCTTTTTCGAGGTCAAGACCGTGCAGAAGATGGACGGCGAGGAGCTGGCCCGCTGCATCCCCCGTCCGTGCATCCTTGCCAACGACGAGGCCTATAACCAGGAATGGTCCACCGAGCTGGAGATCCCGCAGGCGCAGAACGAGTATATCAAGGCCTGGTGCGCGCTGAAGGTTTTGTCCAAGGTCTACGGCCTCGGCTCGCCGGACGGCTTTGTGTTCAACATGTCCGTCGGCTATGATCTCGAAGGCATCAAGGGCCCGAAGATCGACAGCTACATCAACAACATGATGGACGCGTCGGGCACCGCGCAGTTCCAGGAATGCCTGGCCGTCCTGACCGAGATGTTCCCGGCGGAGAAGGACTATATCGCCGCCATCTCCCCGCGTGTCAGCCGCAGCGTCACCGTCTCCACCCTGCACGGCTGTCCTCCGCAGGAGATCGAGCGCATCACCTCCTACCTGCTGCGGGAAAAGCACCTGCACGCGTTCGTCAAGTGCAACCCGACCATCCTCGGCTACAAGACCGCCCGCACCATCCTCGATTCCATGGGCTATGACTACATCGTCTTCGATGAGCATCACTTCAACGAGGACCTGCAGTGGGCCGACGCCGTGCCGATGTTCGAGCGGCTGCAGGCGCTGGCCGATTCGCTCGGTCTGGAGTTCGGCCTCAAGCTCTCCAACACCTTCCCGGTCGACACCACGCGGAACGAGCTGCCCGGCACCGAGATGTACATGTCCGGCCGGAGCCTGTTCCCGCTGACCATTGAGATGTGCAATCGCATCAGCCGGCAGTTCGGCGGCAAAATGCGCATCTCCTTCGCCGGCGGCGCAGAATTCTTCAACTGCGACAAGCTGTTCGCAGCCGGGATCTGGCCCATCACCGTGGCCACCACCATCCTCAAGCCCGGCGGATACAACCGCCTGCACCAGATGGTCGAAAAGGTCGAGAAGCTGCCCTACCGCGCCTTCAGCGGCACTGACTCCGCCGCCATCAGCGATCTGTCCGCGGCCAGCCACACCGATCTTCACCATCTCAAGCCCATCAAGCCCCTGCCCGCGCGCAAGAGCGAGGACAAGGTCCCCCTCATCGACTGCTTCACCGCGCCCTGCAAGGGCGGCTGCCCGATCCATCAGGATATCCCGGAGTACATCGAGCTCGTCCGCCGCGGTCTGTACGGCCCGGCCCTGAAGCTCATCACCGAGAAGAACCCCCTGCCGTTTTTGACCGGCACGATCTGCGCGCACCGCTGCCAGAACAAGTGCACGCGCAACTTCTACGACGAATCCATCCACATCCGTGACGCCAAGCTTGTCGCCGCCGCACACGGCTATGACGCGCTGATGGCCTCCATCCGGCCCACCGAAAAGCTGCCCGGCAAGAAGGCTGCCATCATCGGCGGCGGTCCGACCGGCATCGCTGCGGCCTACTTCCTGGCCCGCGGCGGCGTGCAGACCACGATCTTCGAGCGCGAAGAAAAGCTCGGCGGCGTGCCGCGCTACGTGATCCCCGCGTTCCGGATCTCCGATGAAGCGCTCGACAAGGACGTCGCGCTCATGGAGCGCCTCGGCGTCGAGGTCAAGTGCGGCGCTCCGGCCCCGAGCGTGGCCGAGCTCAAGAAGATGGGCTACACCCACATCCTCCTGGCCACCGGCGCCTGGCAGGCGGGCGAGCTGGGCATCCCCGGCAACGTCCGCGGCGTCATCGCCTGGATGAAGGAAATGAAGCAGCAGGTCAAGCCGTGCCTCGAGGGCCACGTGGTCGTCGTCGGTGCGGGCAACACCGCGATGGACGCCGCCCGCGTCGCCAAGCGCATGGGCGCAGCCTCCTCCACGATCGTCTACCGCCGCACGAAGAAGGAAATGCCCGCCGACGAGCATGAACTGAAGCTCGCCATCGACGAGGGCGTGAACCTCGTCGAGCTGGCCGCACCGGTCGAGCAGAAGGACGGCAAGCTGGTCTGCAATCAGATGAAGCTCGGCGAGCCCGACGCTTCCGGCCGCCGCAGCCCCGTCGCCACCGGCGAGACGTTTGAGATCCCGTGCGACCTCGTCCTCTCCGCCATCGGCGAGAAGGTCGACGCGAAGCTCATGGCTGAAAACGGCATCGAAATGGGCCGCAAGGGCCCGGCCTTCCAGACCAACGTCGAAAACGTCTGGTCCGCCGGTGACGCGCACCGCGGTCCCGCGACCGTCGTCGAGGGCATTGCCGACGCCGCCGCCTTTGCAGAGGCCGTCATCGGTGCAGCGCACACCTACGAGATCCCCGAGCAGGCCTATCCCACCAAGGCCGACGCCATCGCCAAGAAGGGCACGCTCCACATGGCCGGCTGCGCCGGCTGCGAGGGCAGCCGCTGCCTCGACTGCAACACGGTCTGCGAAAACTGCGCTGATTCCTGCCCGAACCGCGCCAACGTCGTCGTGAAGCTGGCCGATGGCCGCCACGAGATCGTCCACGTCGACAAGATGTGCAACGAGTGCGGCAACTGCACGCAGTTCTGCCCGTACGCCTCCGAGCCCTGCCACGACAAGTTCACCCTCTTCCAGACCGCAAAGGACATGGACGAGAGCGAGAACAAGGGCGTGCTGTTCCTCGGCGGCGATGCGATCCGCGTCCGCCTGGACACCGACCGCACCCTCGACCTCTCCCAGCCCAACGACCTGCCGCGCGACATCGAGACCCTCATCCTCACCCTCCGCAGCAAGTACAGCTACCTCTATACCGAGTAAGCTCCCATCCCCAGCGCCCTTCCCGACCGGGAAGGGCGCTTTTTTTTGCGCGGGCGCAGCTCCATGCCTTCCCCTACGAGGGGAAGGTGGCACGGCGGAACCGTGACGGATGAGGTGGACTGACCTTCGTCTACGCAGCTGCCCCCACCTCATCAGTCGCCTCCGGCGACAGCTTCCCCTCATAGGGGAAGCCATTGGAGTGCGTTCCCCAAGGCCTCCCCTCCCAGGGGAGGTGGCTCGGCGAAGCCGAGACGGAGAGGTCGCCGCAAATTTGCAGCAACCTCTCAGTCACCTTCGGTGACAGCATCCCTACCCCTTTTGTCCCTTCGGGACATTTCCCCCTATCAGGGGGAAATGTCCCGAAGGGACAAAAGGGGTAGGGATGCTGGCGCGCAGCGCCTGAGAGGTTGCTGCGGATTTGTATAGAAAAACCCCAACCGCAAATTCAGTTTGCGGTTGGGCAACCGGCAGGCGCAAATTTGCAAGAGTCAATCCCTCAGTCTCGGCTGCGCCGAGCCAGCTCCCCTGGAAGGGGAGCCTTTTCTTTATTCCTCGCCGAAGAGGCGGGATTTGAGGGCTTGCAGGAGCTCGAGGGAGCGGAATTTGACGGTGTAGGCGGGGTCGGCCTGGGTCAGGAGGCGGATCTCGCCGGTGGAGAAGCCGCCGGCGGCGGCTGCCTCGGCGAAGCCATCCGCCGTGGCCGGGACGCAGAGCGACGGGAAGATGACGCACCACCAGTTGTGCCCCTCCCCCTGCCCGATCGTCACGCGCAGCGAATCATACACGCCCGCGGGCAGCGAAAAGGTATCATATTCCCGCGTCGGGAACAGCTCGCGGCGGAAGCTCACGCGGGCCAGGTCTTCGCTCCCCTGCCGCTGCAGCTCCGCGTTCGCCGCGGCCTCCAGCGCGGGCAGCTGCGCCGCGACGGCCTGCTTCGGATCCTCCGCCCCGTCCAGCACGCGCCCTGCCTCGCGCAGCACTGCGTCGCGCACGGCGAGCTTGACGGCCTGATCGGCGCTTGTATCGGAATTTGCCACCACGTGCAGGCGGATGATCTTGTCCGCCATGCGCTGGCTCTGGGCCTGCAGCACGGCGCAGAGCGTCACGGTCAGGGCGCTGGCGGCCAGAAGGATGAGGGATACGACTCGCTTTTTCATAAAAAACACCGTCCAAACTGGTTTTACAGACAGTTTGGACGGTATTTCGTTGGTTTAAACCGTTTTTGCCAGGAAGATCTCGCTGTATTTGTCCTTGAGCATCGTGCAGGCGACGGTCGCGTACTCAAACGAGTCGTAGATGCCGAACACGGCGGAGCCGGAGCCGGTCATCTGCGCGCCGTAGGCGCCGTAGGTGTACATCATGGAGCGGATATAATTGATATCGAAATGCTCCTGCATGACGATCGGCTCGAACACGTTGCACAGGCTCCCGCCGATGCCGAGCAGCTCGCCCTTCTGCAGATTCAGCTGCATGGACTTGTGGTCCGGCCGCTTCTCGATGAAGGTCTCGTCGAGCTTGCGGTAGAGCTCCGGCGTGGAGACGGAGAAATCCGGCTTGCAGATGACGAGGAAGAACTCGGGCGCGGGCGGCAGCTTCGTCAGCAGCTCGCCGCGGCCCTCCACGATGGCCGTGCCGCCCATTACGCAGAACGGCACGTCGGAGCCGACCTGCGCGCCAAGCTCGCACAGCGCGGGAA
>OJKW01001490.1_pt1 | contig 13226 bp, 15 predicted proteins | sample 1596591 | NCBI WGS metagenome assembly OJKW01 (sample SAMEA4350166, study PRJEB24818) | metagenome | biome: human; feature: gut; material: faeces | place: Denmark | collected 2013-09
CATTAGTTTCTACTTCAGGCTTCCCAGATATCCTTCCAATATCAGGCTCGCCGCGACAGCATCGACGGTTTTGCGATGCTGCTTTTCCTTTTTGCCCGCCGCGTGGAGTATCGCGTGCGCCTCAATGGTGCTGCGCCGCTCGTCCCAGAGCACGACCGGCAGTCCGCTGTCACGCTCGAGCATGGCCTTGAACTCGCGGCTCTTCTCCGCGCGTACGCCCTCGCTGCCGTCCATGTTCTTCGGCAGCCCGAGCACGAGAGTGCCGACCTCGCGCGCCGCCGCTTCCTCGGCTATGCGCTTTGACGCGCGCTCCATGTCCCATTCATTCATCGTCCACGCCTCGCCGCAGAGCATCCCCAGCAGGTCGGACACTGCAAGTCCTATTCGCTGGTCGCCGTAATCTATCGCCATTATCCGCATTTTTTCACCTCAGTATTTCTCAAAGCATGCGCGTATCTCGCCCACGGAATAGAGCGAGCCGACCGCGCAGATCATAGTATCCGGATCGTCCCCGGCGATATCGAGCGCCATGCTCACGCCGTCCTTTATGCTCTCGCAGACGGTGACGTCCTTGCCGTATTTTTCCAGGAACTTCCCAAGCTCCTCCGCCTGGAGAGCGCGCACTGAGTCCGGCGCGATGCAGACATACTCGTCCGCCACGGGGTCGAGCGCGTCGAAAATACCCGCGTAGTCCTTATCCTTCAGCACACCCACGAGCAGCACGCGGCGCGAATCCGGGAAGTAGCTCCTCAGATTCTCCGCAACGGTCTGCGCGCACTGCGGGTTGTGCCCGCCGTCAACGATGAAGCACGGCTCATCGTTCACAAGCTCAAAGCGCCCCGGCCAGCTCACGGCGTACAGTCCGTGCTCCACATCGCTCTGGTCGAGCGCCCAGCCGCGGCGGCGCAGTACCTCCACGAGCTCCAGTACGACAGCGGCGTTGCGCAGCTGGTTTGCCCCCAGCAGCGGCAGCGCGTAGACCTCGCCGCGATAGGTGAAGCTCTGACCGAAGAGACTGTCAAACTCGCTGTGCAGCTCCGAAAAATCCGCGACGTGCAGCCTTGCGCCGACCTCGTCGCAGCGCTCGCGCACGATCTCCGTCACGCTCTGCGACTGCTGGTACAACACGCAGTCCGCGCCGGGCTTTATGATCCCGGCCTTCTCTTCGGCGATCTGCTCGACAGTATTTCCGAGCACAGCCGTGTGGTCAAGGCCGATGTTCATGATAACGCAGGCTTCAGGCGCTTCGATAACATTCGTCGCATCGAGCCGCCCTCCGAGCCCGACCTCGAGCACAACGATGTCACAGTTCTGCTCCTTGAACCAGACCATGGCCGCGGCGGTCATAAGCTCAAACTCCGTAGGGTGATCGGCCATCGCGTCGGCCGCGATCTTCACGAGCGACACATCCGCCGCGAGTACATCGTCGTCGATCTGCTTGCCGTTTATCTGCATGCGCTCATTGAAGCGGTAGAGATAGGGCGAAGTGAAAAGTCCGGTCTTGTATCCTGCCGCCTTGAGTACAGACGCCGTCATCGCAGCGCAGCTGCCCTTGCCGTTTGTCCCGGCGATGTGGATGAATTTCATTCCGTTCTGCGGGTTCCCGAGCTTCTCTAAAAGCTCCGTGATGCGTTCAATCCCCGGCCTTGAGCCGAACCACTCGGTCTTATTTATATATTCAAGCGCTTCCTTATAATCCATACCTACCATATCCTTTGCGTTTTGTGTAATGAATATAACACCGATCCGCTCCCGCGGCAAGGGAAAAAGCGTTAAAAAGCGTTTATTTTCCTTTAGTTTACGTAAAAAAGTTATTGACCGCATGGATGTTCTATGTTATATTATGTATTACCTGTCGGATGAGAGGTCTATTTTTGTGCGCATTTTTGCGTGCTGTCAGAGCTGCCCATCCAATACAGGGAGGCAATGCCCGTCTCCTTTTACGGCGGGTAAATAAAATAGGAGGTGCCGAAAGAATGGCTGCAGGCGCAAGAGTAAAAATCACACTCAGATGCGAAGAATGCAAGCAGAGGAACTACAACACGGTCAAGAATAAGAAGAACACTTCAGACCGTTTGGAGCGCAGCAAGTATTGCCCCTTCTGCAGAAAGCACACCAAGCATGTTGAAACCAAGTAACTTCTGAAAGGACGCGTGAAAATGGCTGAAGAAAAGAAGGTTAGCACAGCTCCCGCCAAACCTGTCACCGCCGTTAAGAAGGACGATACCAAGCCCGGTTTCTTTAAGAGGATCGGCAAGTGGTTCCGTGAGATGAAGAGCGAGCTGAAGAAGGTCATATGGCCGACTCCCAAGACGCTCAGAAACAATGTCTTCATCTCCGTTGGCATGATGCTGGCTTCTGCGATCGTGATCGGGGCCTTTGATAAACTGGCTACCATGCTGGTTCAGGCGCTGCTCAGGCTGGTAGGTTAACAGGCATGGCTGAAGAAGCAAAATGGTACGTTGTTCATACCTATTCCGGTTATGAAAACGCAGTCGCTGCCGCTGTAATGAAGGCAGCGGAAAACCGCAAGATGACGGATCTGATAAAAGAGGTCAACATCCCGATGGAGACCGTCACCGAGATCACCGACTCCGGCGAGAAAACCGTCGAGCGCAAGGTGTTCCCCGGTTACGTGCTCGTCAAGATGATCCTTACGGATGACAGCTGGCATCTGATCCATAACGTCCGCGGTGCTACCGGCTTCGTCGGTTCGGATGGCAAGGCCATCCCGCTTACGGAGCAGGAAATTTTCGATCTGGGCGTCGAGCGCAGAGAGATCGTCGTCGGCTACGGCCTCGGCGATCAGGTCAAGGTCATTGACGGACCTTTGGCCGGTTTCTTCGGCGTCGTTGACGAGCTTGAGCCCGAGAAGGACAGAGTTCGTGTTATCGTGTCGATGTTCGGCAGGGAGACTCCCGTCGATCTTGAGCTCGATCAGGTCGAAGTACAAAAAGATTAATAAGAAAGAGGTGCTTTAAATGGCACAGAAAGTAGTTGGATACGTTAGATTCCAGGTTCCCGCCGGCAAGGCAACTCCGGCTCCCCCTGTAGGCCCCGCACTGGGTCAGTACGGCGTTAACATCGGTCAGTTCACCAAGGACTTCAACGAGCGCACCAAGGGCGATATGGGCATGATGATCCCTGTCGTCATCACCGTGTACTCTGACCGCAGCTTTACCTTCATCACTAAGACTCCTCCTGCCGCTCTGCTCATCAAGAAGGCATGCGGCATCGAGACCGCTTCCGGCGTTCCCCAGAGAGACAAGGTCGCCACCATCAGCAAGGAAGACGTTCGCAAGATCGCCGAGCAGAAGATGCCCGACCTCAACTGCACCGACATCGACTCCGCCATCAGCATGATAGCCGGCACCTGCCGCTCCATGGGCGTCATCGTCGGAGACTGAGCGGGCGACCAGCTCCGCTCCTCAACGTGGGAGGATTAATCCATCCGACTCAACCACATTATTAGGAGGAAAACAAATTGTTTAGAGGAAAGAATTATAAAGAGAGCTCAAAGCTCATAGATAAGCAGGCACTCTATGATCCCCAGGAAGCGCTGAAGCTCGTTATCAGCGCAAGCAAGGCAAAGTTCGATGAAACCGTCGAGCTGCACGTCAAGCTCGGTGTCGATGGCCGTCACGCTGACCAGCAGGTCCGCGGCGCTATCGTTCTCCCCAACGGCACCGGCAAGTCCGTCCGCGTCCTGTGCTTCTGCAAGCCCGAGCGCGTTGACGAAGCCCTTGAGGCCGGCGCAGATTACGCAGGCGGCATGGATCTCGTTGAGAAGATCCAGAAGGAAAACTGGTTTGAATTCGATACCGTTATCGCCAGCCCTGACATGATGGGTACTGTTGGCCGTCTCGGTAAGATCCTCGGACCTAAGGGTCTGATGCCTTCTCCCAAGGCCGGCACCGTCACTCCCAACATCAAGCAGGCTATCGGCGAAGCCAAAGCCGGGAAGGTCGAGTACCGTCTGGACAAGACCAACATCATCAACTGCCCCATCGGCAAGGTCAGCTTCGGTGCGGACAAGCTCTATGAGAACTATGTTGCTCTCATCGGCGCTATCATCAAGGCAAAGCCCGCTTCCGCAAAGGGTCAGTACATCAGATCCTGCGTGACCGCTTCCACCATGGGTCCCGGCGTTAAGATCAACGCTCAGAAGCAGCTGTAATTAAAGCTTGATACAGTAAAAAAGGAACTGCCTGCGCGCAGTTCCTTTTTTCGTACTTAAACGGGCGCAAACCGGACATATACGGTTCTCTGTAGCTTTTTCAGTATTTCTCTGCGAATGACCTATCCAGAACCCCCACCCTCTGTTGTCTCAAAATCCAAACATCCCCCAGCTCGTTTCTCTGAACTGGGGGATGTTCACATATTCTTTTACGCTGCCTGAACCGCCGCGGCGACTTCAGCAAAATAATTGAGCCACATATCGATATGGTACTGGTCGTCAAGCACGGAGTAGATGCGCGTAAATTCCGCGCCCGTCAGCATACCGACGCCAACGCCGACTATGCCGATAACGACGACTATCAGAAATATCGTAAAAACGATCTTCCATCCCTTTTTCACTGAACCGCCACCTCCTTATAGCACCACTTTCCGCCGAGCACGCACAGCCCGTGGATAAGGCCGACTATGGCTCCGCCGATAAGCCAGACGAACAGCCACAGAAACAGCAGCGCCAGCGCCAGCAGGATAAGCGACACGCCAGCGACGACGAGGATATCCGCAAGCACCGCAAAGCCGGTGAACGTCGCGGCAAAGCCGTTTATCCCCAGGAAGCCTGCGGTTATCGCCAGCGACAGCGACACGAATGCCGGGATGAGCAGCAGCAGGATACCTATAAGTCCAAGCGGTATTGCAAATATAATATAGAGTATCAGCAGGGGAACGATCGGCTTGCGGACAGTCTCCGCATCCTCATCCTCCTCTTCCGTCTCCACTATTCCCACAGCGGCAGTCTCAGTTTCTGTCTCTTCTTCCGGCTCCGCCTGAACAGGCTCGTGTACATCTGCCTCCTTGGGCTGCTCAGTGACAGTTTCCTCGGCAGGTACTTCGGCAGGTTCCTCTTTCTCAGGCTCAGCCGCTTTCTCTTCCTCTTCGGCTGCAGGCTTGGCTTTTGCGATAAGCTCATCATTGCTGATGGTGAAATCGGCAAGGAACGCATCCACCGCGTCGGCAAGGCGTGTGACGGAATCGTTCGTTTCGTCAGGCTCTGCCTCTTCGGCAGGCTCGTCCGCAAACATCGGCGGGATCTCTTTCTGCGCGGGAGCTTCTTCGGTTTCATCCTGAGTCTCCGCTTTTTTCTCGTCTGCGGCAGGCTCGATATTTTCCTGTGCTGCCGGTGCAGGTGCGGACTCGGTCTCGGTCACGGCATCGCTGTCGTCAAAGAGCGATATCTGATCCTCAGATACCTGCGGCGTCGTTATCTTAAGTGCCGATGCTTCGTCCTGAAGCTTGTTTATCGCCAGCACAAAGTCCGGTATCTCATCCGTGCTCTGCTCATATTCGTCTCTGCTCTGCGTGTGGACCTGGAGCTTTCTCTCCTTGGCGTTATATGCACGCGCGAGTATGACAGCCTGACGGGTGGGGGAGACGAGGTACTGCAGCAGTGCCTGCTCACTTTCGGCCTCGTCGAACATTCTGTTATACATTGCAAGAGCTGTCTGCCTGTCCTCTTCATACATAAAGGTCAGCAGTCTCCCAAGCTCCGCAAGAAACTTCTGTCTGTTAATACGCTTCACCTCCGCTGATATTGGAGCATACCATCAGCTTACATGGACACATATACCTGATGGTAATCGTAGATATTATAACTGCATCAGCCCTCCAGGTCAAGCAAAAACTCCCGTATTATGGCATTTCTATTGACAAGCGGCGGCCGCGGCTATAGAATATAAAATTGCGATCGTTCATTATTATAATGAAAAATAAGTTCGTAAATACGGCGGGGCAAGGGCCCTGGCGAAATGTGAGGTTTATTTATGGCAAAGGACAAAAGAGTAGAACAGATAACCGATATGGAGGTCGACTTTGCGCAGTGGTTCACCGACGTGTGCACCAAGGCTGAGCTCGTCGATTATTCCGGTGTAAAGGGCTGCTTCATTCTGCGCCCCTACGGTTACGCGATCTGGGAAAACATTCAGAAGGTTCTTGACGGTATGTTCAAGCGTGACGGGCATGAAAACGTCTCCATGCCTATGCTTATCCCCGAAAGCCTTCTTCAAAAGGAAAAGGATCATGTTGAGGGCTTTGCCCCTGAGTGCGCATGGGTCACGGTCGGCGGCAGTGAGGAGCTTCCTGAGCGTCTGTGCATCCGTCCGACGTCGGAGACGCTGTTCTGCGATCATTGGAGCCATGTTGTACATTCATGGCGCGATCTGCCCATGCTTTATAATCAGTGGTGCTCCGTGCTCCGCTGGGAGAAAACGACCCGTCCCTTCCTGCGCGGCCGTGAGTTTCTCTGGCAAGAGGGGCACACTCTCCACGCCACCGAGGCGGAAGCCCGCGAGGAGACTCTGCACCAGCTCGAGGTCTATGCTGACCTCTGCGAGAATTATCTGGCCATGCCTGTTATCCGCGGCAACAAGACCGATAAGGAGAAGTTTGCCGGTGCTGTCAACACCTACACCATCGAGTGTATGATGCACGACAAGAAGGCTCTCCAGTCCGGCACGAGCCACTTCTTCGGCGACGGTTTTGCAAAGCAGTTCGGCATCACCTTTACCGACAAGGACAATATGCAGAAGTACCCGATGCAGACCTCCTGGGGTCTCTCCACCCGTATCATCGGCGGCATCATTATGACCCACGGCGATAACAGCGGTCTTGTCCTGCCCCCGCGCATTGCGCCGGTTCAGGTCATCGTCGTCCCCGTCGCGCAGCACAAGGAGGGCGTCGTTGAAAAGGCGTCCGAGCTTTATGAGGCCATCAAGGCTGCCGGCTTCCGCGCGAAGATCGACACCAGCGACAACAGCCTTGGCTGGAAGTGCGCGCAGTATGAGATGAAAGGCGTTCCTCTCCGCATTGAGATTGGCCCGCGTGACATTGAAAACGGCGTATGCATGGCAGTCCGCCGCGACAACGGCGAAAAGATCACCGTCAAGCTCGATGAGCTTACCGATCGTCTGCCCGGCCTGCTCGACGATGTTCAGGACGGTCTGTACCAGAAAGCAAAGAAGAACCTCGATGAGCACACCTACGAAGCACATTCTCTCGAAGAAGCCAAGGAACTTCAGGAGAAGAACGGCGGCTTTATCAAGACCATGTGGTGCGGAGAGCTCGCGTGCGAGCTGGCCATGAAAGAAAAGGCCGGTATGTCCTCCCGCTGCATTCCTTTTAAGCAGGAGCATCTTGACGATGTCTGCGCCTGCTGCGGCAAGCCCGCGAAGCATATGATCTACTGGGGCGTCGCGTACTAAGCCTTTAAATTCAATATTCAGTCAACATCCGGGTACTTATAGTGCCCGGATGTTTCACGTGAAACATTGTGTATGTTCTCTGTCTCGAAATTAAAAATGTTTCACGTGAAACGTTGCATTACTCTTTAATTGCTGTTATAATGCCATTTGTCGATCAAGGGCAAAAGAAAGATTGAAGGAGGTCAGCTATGGCTAAAATAATAGCAGTGGCCAACCAGAAGGGCGGAGTAGGGAAGACTACCACCTGCGTGAATATATGCGCGGCGCTGTCACTCATGGACAAGCGCATTCTTCTCGTGGACTGCGACCCTCAGGGCAACGCGAGCTCAGGCATGGGTGTGTCCAAGGCTCAGCGTCCGAACACCTATGACATGGTCATAAACGGTGTGCCCGCGGCAGACTGCATTGTCAACACTGAATATGGCGACGTCATTCCCGCATCAAAGGAGCTGGCCGCGTCATCGGTTGAGCTTATAAATAAGGAACGCAGGGAATACGTCCTCAAGGAAGCGATAGCTTCCCTTTACAGCGAGTATGACTACATTTTTCTTGACTGTCCTCCTTCGCTTGAGCTGCTGACGGTAAACGCCCTTGTCGCGGCAGACAGTGTACTCATCCCTATGCAGTGTGAGTACTATGCGCTTGAGGGTATAGCGGATCTCATGACGAGCATCAAGATGTGCTCAAAGCATCTTAACCGCCGCCTCGACGTCGAGGGCATTGTCCTTACGATGTACGATTCCCGCGCGAATCTCACCGTGCAGGTTGAAAACGAGCTGCGCAAGTACCTCGGCAAAAAAGTCTATGACACGGTCATTCCGAGAAGCGTCCGTCTTTCCGAGGCTCCGAGCCACGGTCAGCCCGGCGTGATATACGACCGTGTAAACAGAGGAAGCAAGGCATACATGGCACTGGCAGTTGAGTTTCTTGCCAGAAGCGGTAAGTGAGGGCAGAGATGGCAGCAAAGGAAAAGAAAGGCCTCGGGACGGGGCTTGACGCTCTCTTCGGCAGCGCGTCCTTTGACGATGAGGAAGCGGAGCTTCTCACTCTTCCGATATCCAAGGTCGAACCGCGATCAGAACAGCCGAGAAAATATTTTGACGAGGACGCGCTTCAGGAGCTGGCAGATTCGATAGCCCAGTATGGTCTGATTCAGCCTATAACGGTCAGAAAGCAGTCAAGCGGCTACTATCAGATAATCGCCGGCGAACGCCGCTGGAGAGCGTCCCGGCTCGCGGGGCTTACCGAAGTTCCGGTTCGCGTCATCGAAGCGGATGACCGCAGAACGGCGGAGCTTGCGCTGGTCGAAAACCTCCAGCGTGAAGACCTCAACCCCATCGAGGAAGCCAAAGGCTACAAGTCACTTATCGAAGATTACGGCCTCACTCAGGAGGAAGCGGCGAAGAGCGTCGGCAGGTCGCGCCCTGCTATCACAAACTCAATGCGTCTGCTGAGTCTGTCCCCGGCGGTGCTGGAGCTTGTAGAAAACGGCAGTCTTTCCGCGGGACATGCAAGAGCTCTGGTTCCGATAAGCAATGAGGCAAAGCAGCTCGCTGCAGCGGAGGAGATAATCAAGAAAAATCTCTCTGTACGCAAGGCAGAGCAGCTTGCCGCAAAGCTCATGAAGGAGCCCGAGGTTGAGGAAGAGCCTGAGAGCAAAGAGATCACCGTGGATTACAGCGCGGAGGTCGGCGAACAGCTCAGCCGCTGTCTCGGCAGGAAGGTCAAGCTCATAGACGGCAAAAAGACCGGCAGGATAGAGCTTGAGTTTTACGGTGCGGACGACAGGGAAGCGCTTATTGAAAAGCTGAAAAATCTAAAATAAATAATTGGGAGATAATAAAAATGCTCGACATTAAGTTCATAAGAGAAAACCCCGACGCAGTAAAAGAGAACATCAAAAAGAAGTTTCAGGACGCAAAGCTCCCCCTCGTGGATGAGCTTCTCGACCTCGACGCGAAGAATCGCGCGGCCATAACCGAGGCAAGCGATCTGCGCGCAAGCCGCAACGCCCTCTCCAAACAGATCGGTATGCTCATGGGGCAGGCGAAGAAGGACCCCTCGAAGCTTGAAGAGGCCGAAAAGGTCAAGGCTCAGGTCAAGGCTCAGGCCGACCGGCTCACCGAGCTTGAGGGTCTTGAGGAGGACTACGCAAAGCGCATCCATGAGATCATGCTGACCATTCCGAACATCATCGATCCCTCCGTTCCCATCGGTCCGGATGACAGCGCAAACGTTGAAGTCCAGCGCTTTGGCGAGCCCGTCGTCCCCGATTTCGATATTCCCTATCACACCGAGATTATGGAGAGTTTCAACGGCATCGATATGGACGCCGCAGGCCGCGTCTCCGGCAACGGCTTCTATTACCTCATGGGCGACATTGCACGTCTGCACTCCGCAGTTCTCGCCTATGCGCGCGACTTCATGATAAACAAGGGCTTCACCTACTGCATCCCGCCGTTCATGATCCATGGCAACGTCGTTGAAGGCGTCATGAGCCAGACCGAAATGGACGCGATGATGTATAAAATTGAGGGCGAAGACCTCTACCTCATCGGCACCAGCGAGCACTCCATGATAGGCAAGTTCATCGACCAGATCATCCCCGAGGATAAGCTGCCCCAGACCCTCACCAGCTACAGCCCCTGCTTCAGAAAGGAAAAGGGCGCGCACGGCATTGAGGAGCGCGGCGTTTACCGTATCCACCAGTTTGAGAAACAGGAAATGGTCGTCGTCTGCAAGCCTGAGGATTCTATGGCATGGTATGAAAAGATGTGGCGCTTCTCCGTGGAGCTGTTCCGCAGCATGGAGATTCCCGTGCGTCAGCTCGAATGCTGCTCCGGTGATCTGGCCGACCTCAAGGTCAAGTCCTGCGACATTGAAGCCTGGTCGCCCAGACAGAAGAAGTACTTTGAGGTCTGCTCCTGCTCCAACCTCGGCGATGCTCAGGCGCGCCGTCTCAAGATGCGCGTCAAGGGTGAGGACGGCAAGATGTATCTGCCGCACACTCTCAACAACACCGTCGTTGCGCCCCCGCGTATGCTCATCGCTTTCCTTGAAAATCACCTTCAGGCCGACGGCAGCGTGACTATCCCCGAAGTCCTGCGTCCCTACATGGGCGGAACTGAAGTGCTCATCCCCAAAAAGTAATTTATTTTTCTTAAAAATAATACCGGCGATCCGCAGAACACGGATCGCCGGTATTGTTATGAGATCAAAGCTTATTCGACAGTGACGACTCCGTCATCTCCGACGGTGACGGTCATGCCGGTCTTGACATAGTCAAGAAATTCCTCGCCGAGCATATCGACAACGGGCATTTTGGCATCAGTCCAGACATCGCCGAGGATAGCACCGGAGGCGGCGAGGGAGTCGATCGGCATGCTGAAGAGCATGCAGGCCGGCTGCTTGCCGACGGAGCAGGCGGTGTAGAGCACCATGCCGCCGGTGGTGGAGCCGATGGTCTGCGGCAGGCACAGCGCCTTGCCGATCATGGGCTGCTTATAGATATCGGGGTTATTCTGGTCGCCGCACTTGACCTTCTTATCTCCGAACATCAGCGCCATCTGGTAGCTTGCAAGAGTATTGAAGCCGCCGTGGCTGACGAGCGCTTCTGCTGTGCAGGTGCCGGGGACTATAACGCGTCCTTTGAACTGCTTCATTATTTACCCTCCTTGCCGGTGATGATGTCAAGAATTTCGGCCTCGGTATAATACCTCGCGCTGGTGTAGGTGCGCAGCTTGTTGGAGCAGGTAATGACAGCCTTCTTCTTGCAGAGAGGATTGTTCATATACATCAGCGGGCAGATGTAGCTGACGACAACGCCGTAGGTGGCGAGCTTATCGAGATACACCGTGCCGTTGAGAGCCTTGATGACAGCGGGTGCGGCAGTGAACACGGTGGGTACGGTGACCTTGCTCAGGCCGTTTGCGCGCAGCTTTTCTTCTATCGCGTCCGTCCAGTCCTTGAGCTGCTGCACGCTCATGTGCGGGCAGCCGACGAAGCACAGCTCGGGCTTTGCGTCCTTGTTTTTCCAGATAATGGGATAGCTTGCCTTGACGCGCTCAAGCTCCGCATCGTCAATGACGTAGACCTGCGCGCCTTCTTTGATGAGCGCTTCGCCCTGCTCCTTGGCTTCGGGAGTTAGGTTCTCGATATGGTACAGGCCGACGGAGCCGTTCGATGCGGTCGCCGCGCCGAAGTCCTTGAGATAGGCGCACACGCCGTCGGTAAGCTCGGTGTCGAGCCACTTATCAAGCCCTTTTATGTACGGCACTTCTTCCATGACCTTCATGCCGATGGCGGAGCCGAGAAGCTGCGCCTCGGGCTTCTTCTCGCACTTGACCTCGATGATCCAAGTCGCCTTGCGTCCCTCATCGGTCAGCAGGCCGAACTCGGGGACAAAGCCCGCGACGGAGCCCATGAGCTCGATAATGCCGGAGTTGCGGTTGCAGCGCGCGCCGAGGACGGAGTTTGCATACACGACAGCGGAGGATTCCGCCCAGGAAAGTACCTCGCCCTTTGCGGGCTTGTTGCCGACCTCGTCCATATAGCAGGTGCAGGTATAATCATCTTCGCCCTTGATGCCGAGCTTCTTGAGCTGCTCTTCATAGCTTGCCTGATGGGTGTACATTATCTTCTTGAAGACGATGTCCTCAAGCAGGGAGGTGGGGATATTGTCGTCAATGGGTCTGGGGTCTGCGGTGAACTTCTGCGCGCTGGTGAGGCCGGCATCGATAAGCTGATCGTACAGCTCATAGACGGGCTTTATTGCCTTGAGACCGAAGGATATGACCGTGTGGCCATACTTGCTGGTGACGGGAACCATGCGCTCCGCGCCGAAAGCGTCGCCGTACATGACAAGGGTCTTGACGACCTTGGCCATGGTTTCGCCCTTTTCGCCGTTGAGCATGGCCTGCTGTTCAGGTGTAAGCTTCAAAATACCACTTCCTTATTTTTAATAGAATGTACTCGCTTGTGAACATTCTAACACTTCATAAGGGAAAAGTCAATTTACAACGAACTAACATTCGGGCTTTTGGAAAGCTTTCTGCACCTGTGCTATCGACGCCGTGACATAGACTGCCGTGGCCGCTTCGGCTATAGGCATCGCAAACCATACGGAATTGCTGCCGAGGATGAGCGGCAGAAGCATTATCAGCGCGCCGCTGATGACTATTCCGCGCGAGACGGAGATAATAATCGATGTACCGGGTCTCAGCATCGCCTGAAAATAATATGTGGAAAACACATTATACGGCAGCAGCAGGAAGGAAACGGCATATATGCGCATGATTGCCGGGGCGATGGCGAGGACTGCTTCGGTCGGCGTCATGAAGAGTCTTATAAATCCGTTCGGCAGAGCAATGACTGCCGCCGTCCACGCCGCGCCGATCACTGCACAGCTTATCAGGCTGTAGCGCAGCAGCCGGGACACACGGTCGGAGCGCTCGGCACCGTAGTTCTGCGATATGATTGGCTGCGCTGCCTGACCGACGCCGTAGGCACAGCACTGCACAAAGGTGCTGATGTTTACGATGACGGCATAGACCGCAAGAGCATCCGAGCCGAGATACCGCATGATCTGACGGTTAAAGAGCATGGTGAGCACACCCATGGCGATATCGATAATGAAGCTTGAAAAACCGTTTGCGGCGATCTTGCCGAACATCTCCGGCAGACGCGGTACCTTAACAAAGTGCATCGTGTTTATGGGGGAGCGGAAGTGCGTCAGCATCATAAAGACGGACATGGAGATGCCCATAGCCGTTGCAAGTCCCGCGCCGAGGATGCCCA
>OJKW01001496.1_pt1 | contig 13192 bp, 8 predicted proteins | sample 1596591 | NCBI WGS metagenome assembly OJKW01 (sample SAMEA4350166, study PRJEB24818) | metagenome | biome: human; feature: gut; material: faeces | place: Denmark | collected 2013-09
CTTCAACTGTGCCTACCTGCCGATGGTCGAGTTGCTGAAGGCCGTGGACGGCCGCATCGACAACTTCGCCGGCATCAAGTACACCTTCGAGAGTCTTTACGAGTACAACCAGTGCCGCCTGTACGGCAACGGCAAGTACGACATGCTCCACGGTCAGGATGAGACAATCCTGCCGAGCCTGGCCCAGGGCGGTGCGCAGGGCGGCATCGGCGGTACGACGAACTACAACGGCCGCGAACTGGTGGGGATCATCGAGGCCTGGGAGCGCGGTGACCTGGAGACGGCGCGCGAAAAACAGAACTTCTCGCAGGCGGTCATCAACGTCATCTGCAACTACCGGGGCAACATCGTCGGCGGCAAGCGGATCATGAAGCTCATCGGACTGGATCTGGGCCAGAACCGGGTTCCGTTCCGCAACATGACCGACGAGGAGGAGGCTTCGATGAAGCGCGAACTGGAGCAGATCGGCTTCTTCGAGCGCTGCAACCGGTTCTGAACAACGGAAAAACGAAAACCTAAAACCTGATATCATGAGAAACCATTTCCTCAGTGCGGTGGCATGCTGCTGTGCGCTTTGTGCTGCGGTCTCCTGCGGCGACGACGACGGCAGGATGCCCGATTATTCGAAGCCGGCCGAGCAGACGATCGCCTTCCGTTGCACCTCCGCGTGGGGCGGCGACAACCCTACGCTCTGGACGGACGAGAGCCGGGTCGGTCTCTACTGTGAGCAGACCGGGTCGGTGAATACTCCACTGGCTCCGGCCGCCATTTCGGCCGGTGAATCCGAGGGGCTGTTCTATACGCGGATGCCTTGGGAGAAGTCGAAGGAGTACCTCTTCTATCTCTATGCACCCTATGGCGAATCGAACACCTCGACCCTCATCTCCGGATCGTTGAGTGCTGCGCAGATGCAGAACGGCGCCTCCTCGTCGCATGTGGACGGGCTCGGCCTGGCCTACGCTGCCGTGACGGCCTCCGAACCCTCGGAGACGCCGCTGGCAGTGACCCTGAAGCAGGTGTTCGGCTACCTCGACCTGTCGGTATCGACCACGAAGTGGGCCGGCTGGACGATGGAGTCGATCCAGATCGAGTCCCTTACGGATGCGGCCCTGGCCGGTTCCTATACCTTTGACCTGGCCTCCGGGAAACTCGCCTTCGGGTCCGATGCCTCGAAGTCGCTCCTGTTGCGGGTCAGCGGCGGCGAACTCTCCGGCGAGCCGTTCCACGCCTATGCCGTGACCGCTCCGTCGGACGGAACCCCGCAGCGCTACGGCATCACCGTGACGGTAGCCCGCGAGAACGAGTCGAGCATGGTACTCACCGGTGAGGTTTCGCTCGACGGCGGGCTGGCTCCCGAGGAGCAGACCTCCCTGACGCTCCCGATCGACACCTTCGACGAGGCCATGGCCGAGGACAATTCGATCGACCTGAGCGATCCGGACGGCGACGGCACGCACGAGACGGCCAACTGCTATGTAGCCTCTCTGGCCGGCCAGACCTACCGCTTCCCGGCCAACGTCATGGGCAATGGCACCACGACGCCCGCAACGCCCGGATATGCCGGTGCGGGATCGGCCGACGGCATCGTCCCGGCTCCGCTGGCTCCGGCTTCCGCCGGCCTGCTCTGGCAGACGGCTCCGAATCTGCTGCTCGATGTCAAACTGCGCGGCACAGAGGTCTACTTCACGACCAACGGCACGGCCGGCGAGACCCTTTCGGAGGGCAATGCTGTGATCGCGGTGTTCGACGCCTCCGGAAACATCCTCTGGAGCTGGCACATCTGGGTGACGGCTGCCGATCTCGACGCCGCCGTGCAGAGCTAGGTACTTCCGGGCGGTTTCGCGGCTGCCGGTACGACGGTCATGATGGACCGCAACCTGGGCGCCCTGAAGTCGGGGCTGTGGGAGACGAATGGGAACAACCTCGCCCTCGGTCTGCTCTACCAGTGGGGCCGTAAGGATCCCTTCCCGAACATCGACGATGCGGATATGGGCGGAACCGGCGCTCTGGCCATCACGCGGCTGCGCAAGACCTACGATGCCACAGGCAATGCGCTGACGACCGACAATACCTCCACGGACCTCTCGGCCACCTCGTGGCGCTACATCAACGGCAAGGCGCTCTCCGCAGAGCAGATCGCCCGCTACCCGATGAACTTCACCTGTGCCAACAGCGACTGGATCGATACGCCGCAGGATGACCTGTGGGGCAACCCCTACAGTGATGAAATCGGCGATACGGGCCACAAGTCGATCTACGATCCCTGCCCGCCGGGCTACCGTGTGCCGCACCGCTATGTCGGAACGCCCTTCACGGTCGATGGACTCAACGCGAAGAAGAAACCCGACAACTGGAACGCCCAGTACAAGACGCAGGCAGAGATCCAGGCAGCCGGAGGCAACATCTTCTCGTTCGGCAACGGACAGAGCAGCTATCCGCTCGGCGGCATGTTGTTCCTGAATTCAGGGGCGATCGTCCCGTTCCGCACCGGCAAGTATGTGGGCCACTACCAGGTGAGCATGCCCGCCTCGAGTGCGACGAAGTCCTACCGCTTCTATTTCGACTATGCGAACGTCAATCCCGACGACAGCAACGCCCGTTACATCGGCGGCAGCGTCCGGTGCATGAAGATACAGTAAACGATATTCCGTCCCCTCCGCCCGGCGTGTCCGGATTGTGCGGCACGCCGGGCCGGGCGGGACAACTTCCGTAAAACCCGACACAATGACCATTCAACAGGAAAAATATTTGAAAGATTGCCGCACACGCTATGCGGCTGACCTCACGGACGACATCATGCCTTTCTGGATGCAGCACGGACTCGACCGCGAGCACGGCGGGGTCTATACCTGCGTCGATCGCGACGGCACGCTGATGGATACGACCAAGTCGGTGTGGTTTCAGGGACGCTTCGGCTATGTCTGCGCTTCGGCCTACCGCCATGCGGGGGGCAACCCCGAGTGGCTGGAGGCCTCGAAGAGCGCGCTGGAGTTCATCGAGCGCCATTGCATCGACACCGACGGGCACATGTTCTTCTCGGTGACGGCCGAGGGGGCTCCCGTCCAGAAGCGGCGCTACGTCTTCTCGGAGTGCTTCGCCGCAATCGCCATGGCCGAATACGCTGCGGCCTCGGGCGATGCACGCTGGGCCGAGAAGGCCGTGGAGATGTTCCGCAACATCCTGCGCATGCTCTCCACCCCGGGATTCCTGCCCCCGAAGACCTATGTCCCTGCGATCGGGCACTCGATCACGATGATCCTGATCAATGTGGCGCTGGTCATCAAACAGGTATCCGACGATCCGGTGCTCGACGAGCAGATCGACCGTTCGATCGACCTGCTGCAGCGCTGCTTCATGCACCCCGAGTTCGAGACGCTGCTCGAGACGGTCTCGCCCGACGGCGGGTTCATCGACACCTGCGCCGGAAGAACGATCAATCCGGGACACTGCATGGAGACGGGCTGGTTCCTGCTCGAAGCCGCCCGCATGCGGGGCTGGGATGCGCAGCTGGTCAAGATGGCCGCCACGATCATCGACTGGGCCTGGAAGTGGGGCTGGGACGAGCCTTACGGCGGAATGATCAACTTCCGCGACTGTCGGAAGTTCCCGTCCCAGGACTATTCGCAGGACATGAAGTTCTGGTGGCCGCAGTGCGAGACGATCCTCGCCGGACTCTATGCCTACATCGCCACGGGCGACGAAAAGTACCTCGAGATGCACCGCAAGGCGCACGACTATGCCTTCGGTGTCTTCCCCGATGTCGAGTACGGCGAGTGGTTCGGTTACCTGCACCGCGACGGTACGGTCGCCCAGCCGGCCAAGGGTAATCTTTTCAAGGGCCCGTTCCACATCCCGCGCATGATGATCAACGCCACGCGGCTGTGCGACGAAATTCTGAACAAGTAAATCTCAAATCAACCTGAATAATGAAACCTCAAAACATGCGTATGTACCGTGCGGCGCTGATGGCCGGTTTGCTGGTGATGCTGCCCTGTGCGCTTTCGGCCTGTGCGGACGACGAGATCAAGCGGCCCGATGTGACCGCCCCGCTGATGCCCGAACTGGGTCCGGAAGGAACCGAAGGGACGATCAGCCTCTCGCAGATCGAATCCTCGACCCCCCTTCACGGCGGGTACGGGAGCCAACTCCTACCGCATTCCCTCGATCGTGACGGCCGGTGACGGTTCGCTGCTGGTCTTCTGTGAGGCGCGCCATGAGTCGTGGATGGACAAGAGCCATACGGACATCGTGGTACGCCGCAGTACGGACAACGGGAAGAGCTGGTCTGAGGCGGTGAACCTGACCGCTTCGGCCAACGGCGGCGAATATGCCTTCATGGATCCGACCCCCGTGGCCGACACCGAGACGGGCAAGATCTTCCTCTTCTGCTGCCGCTGGGTCAAGTCGGATGCCGATGCGACGAAGACCCGCGCCTTCCGGGTCGTATCGACGGACAACGGCGCCACGTGGGGCGCTCCCGAGGATGTCACCGCAACGGTGATCCGCGAGGGGTATTACAGCTCGGGATTCGGTCCGGGTTCGGGTATCCGGATTTCGCGGGGCAAGTATGCCGGGCGGCTCATCTTCCCTTCGCGGCAGTACGACGGCACCTCGAGTTCCGGTGTAGCGGTCTACTCCGACGACCACGGGGCAACGTGGAAGATCGGCTCGGAGGTGCTCGGCGGCGAGTGCCAGATCGCCGAGGCCGGTGAGAACTCCCTGACGATCAACGTCCGCAAGGGCTCCGATCGCTATTCTGCCTTCTCGAAGGATGGCGGAAAGACCTGGTCGCAGGCGGCCAAGGACGGCGGGCTTCCGTCGTTCGAGAGCGGATGCCATGCAAGTGTCTGCGGGGCCGGCGGGAACACGGTCCTCTACTGCGGTCCGAAGGGTGGTGCGAAGACTACCTCGAACGACAACCGCTACGAACTGATGCTCTACCGCAGCCCGACGGGTGCCGAAAGCTGGACGCGCAACGAGATGCTCTACGAGCTTGCGGCCGGTTATCCCGACATGACGCTGCTCGAGGACGGCCGTCTGGCCATTGTCTTCGAGGCGGGGCCCGAGAAGGGATTTACCCGCAAGGGCGGCAACCGCCCCGCCGGCTGGATGCGGCTCGACGTGCTGATTCTTCCCAAGGAGGTAACCGACTACGGTTACTGGTTCGAATAACCCGAAACAACCTGAAACCATGAAACAAGATTTCCGATTCCATACGATCCGAACGGTGCTGGCCGTAGTGCTGGCCCTGTTTTCGGCAGCCGTGGCCGGGGCGCAGGGACGCTTTACGGTGACGGGCAAGGTCTCCGATGCCTCGGGCAAGCCGATGGTCGGCGTGACGATCATCGAGCAGGGAACCACCAACGGTACGACCACCGGTCTGGACGGCACCTATTCGCTGGTGGTCAAGGACGACCGGAGCGTGCTCCAGTTCAGCTCGCTGGGCTACACGTCGCAGTCGGTGACCGTCGGCAGCAAGAACGAGATCGACGTCTCGCTGAGCGAGGACGCGATCAACATGAGCGAGGTGGTCGTGACCGGTTACGGCCGGACCGTGACCAAGGACAAGCTGACGGCTGCGATCTCGAAGGTGTCGAGCGACGTGCTCGAGAAGGGTGTGCGGTCGAACGCCCTGACGGCGCTGGCCGGTACGGTGACCGGCGTGCGGATTGCCTCGACGACCGGACAGCCGGGTGCTGCCCCCTCGATCGTCATCCGCGGCGGTGCGGCGCTGGACGGCACCGGTTCGCCCCTCTACGTGATCGACGGTGTGCAGCGTGAGGACATGAACGACATCAACGCCAACGACATCGAGTCGATCGAGATCCTGAAGGATGCCGCAGCAACGGCGCTCTACGGTGCCCGGGCCAATGCCGGCGTGGTGCTCGTCACGACCAAGCGGGGCCGCGTGGGCCGTGCCGAGATCTCGTTCAAGGCCAACGTGGGCCTGAACTACCTGCGCAAGACCAACGAGTTCCTCGAGGCCGACGACTACCTCTACTACCTGCGTCTGGCCTCCTACCGTTCGGGAAACATCGCGGCGCTCTCGGCCGCAGGCCCCTTCGGTACGGGCAACGTCCTCTCGGCAGACGGCAACAAGTCGGCCGAGGGTGTCTACAGCCCGATGTTCCTCTCCGACGAGAACGCCTATCTGCTCAAGCAGGGCTACAAGAGCATGATCGACCCGATCACGGGCAAGACGATCATCTACAGTGAGTTCACGGCCAGCGACGCCTCGGTGCGCGACCTGGCGCTCACGCAGGACTACAACATTTCGGCGTCGGGCGGCAACGACCGGGGACGCTACTACGCCAGCCTGGGCTACTACGACGAGTCGGGTTTCCCGGTGATCTCCTACTACAAGCGTCTCTCGTTCGTGACCAACGGCTCCTACAAGATCACGCCGTGGCTCGAATCGACCAGTTCGCTCAACTTCTCGCGTTCGGACAGCCGCCAGGTGAGCGACTACATCGGCGGCGGCGAGGCCAACTTCTTCGGTATCATGTTCTCGGCGCCCCCGACGATGCGGCACTACAATCCCGACGGTGAGGAGATTATCCCGACGACCAACTGGGAGAACGGCAACTGGGATGCGGCCAAGAGCAGCTTCTACCGCCGCAACACGAACTACCGCTTCACGATGAACCAGGGCCTGAATTTCCGCCTGACGGATCACATCACCCTGAAGCTGAACGGCATGTGGTATTTCAACATGTACGAGAAGGAGAAGTTCAACGGGACCTATCTGGTCAATCCCGGCACCTCGAACAGCGACCACGCCGCTTCGGCCAGCTACTCGCGGATGTTGTCGCAGACCTACAACGCCATCGCGGGGTATGAGAATTCGTGGAACGACCACAACCTGAGCGTGATCGTCGGTTACGAATTCTACGACAAGTACAACTTCGGACTGTCGGCCGGCGGCCAGGGCTCCGATTTCGACGATCTCCCGAGTCTGGGCTACATCGACAAGACCGAGGACAAGAACATCTCCAAGATCAGCATGAACTCGACCCATACGCGCGAGCGCAGCATGTCGTTCTTCGGCAACGCCAGCTACGACTGGAAGGGGAAGTACCTCTTCTCGTTCTCGGCCCGCTATGACGGCTACTCGAAGTTGGTGAACAACAAGTGGGGTTTCTTCCCGGGTGTCAGCGCCGCATGGAACATCCACAAGGAGGAGTTCATGGAGGGGACCTCGCGGTGGCTGTCTAGCCTCAAGCTGCGGGCCGGCTACGGACAGAACGGCAACGTGAACATCCTGGCCGGGGCCTACGACCTGCAGGGCAACTACGGCAAGACGGGCAACTACGAGGACGAGTACGGCATCCTGATCAACAAGCTGCCCTATCCCGACCTGCGGTGGGAGAAGACCACGTCGGTGGATGTGGCCGTTGAGGCGAGCTTCTGGAACCGCCTCCGCGTTTCGGTCGGCGCCTACAACAAGCTGACCTCCGATCTGCTGGCCGAGGTGCCCTTCCCCAGCTCGGCGGGTGTCGGCAACCAGTATACGAACAACGGCAGTGTCCGCAACCGCGGTCTGGAGTTCGAGATCGACGCCACGGTCTTCCAGAACGACGACTGGAAGGTGCGCTTCGGCGGCAACGCCACCTACATGCGTTCGAAGATCATCCAGCTGCCCGACAACGGCAACCTCAACAACCGGCAGGGCGGCCAGCAGGTCTATAACGCTGCAGGCGACCTGATCTGGGTCGGCGGCAAGCAGGAGGGCCAGGAGTACGGCGTGGCCTATGCCTACCGGATGATCGACATCGTACGCAGCGAGGCCGATCTGCAGAACTTCGCCTGGTATGTCGATACGACCCCTTCGTCGGGTACGATCTACGGCCCCGGGGTCTGGGCGACGCTGACGGCCGATGAGCAGGCCAAGGGCCAGCTGCTCCAGCCGGGTGACGCGATCTTCTACGACGTGAACGGCGACAACACGATCGACCAGTACGACCAGGTGAAGATGGGCAACACCGTGCCCCGCTGGGTCGGCGGTGTGAACCTCTCGGTGGACTGGAAGGGGCTTTCGCTCTATGCGCGCTTCGACTTCGCGACGGGCTACGTGGCCCAGAACAGCCGCAAGCAGTACTACATGGCCCTCTCGCAGGGTACGTTCAACACGCTCAAGGAGAGCAAGGACACCTGGTCCGAGGAGCGTCCGAACGCCAAGTACCCGATCCTGATGTATGCCGACACGAAGTTCCGCAACAACTACCGCATGAGCAACATCTTCTACGACGACTCGAGCTACCTCTGTGCACGCGAGATCGCGCTGAGCTACTCGCTGCCCGAGCGGTGGGCCCGCGTGGTCCGCATGAAGAACCTCACCGTTTCGGTGACGGGCCAGAACCTCTTCTACTGGACGGGCTCCTCGCTCTACAATCCCGAATACGGAGTGAACGGAAACGGCGGCTACGCCATCCCGCGCACGGTGCTCTTCGGTATCAAGGCGACTTTCTAACCAGATCTAACACTTGCAAGCAATGAAACGAATCAAAAACTGTATACTCGTCCTGCTCGGTGCCGTCATGACCTCGTGCAACGCGCTCGATCTGGGCCCGGAGGATTTCTACTCGATCAACAACTACTGGAACTCCGCGGAGCAGTGCGAACGCTTCATGATCGGACTGCACTACCGGCTGCGCGAGCGTGCCGAGACGATGTGGCTGATGGGCGAGAGCCGCGGCGGTCTGCTCAGCACGGCGTCGGTGACCTCGACGGGCGAGGGCGCCTACAACATCGAGGCGGTGAACAACAACCTCTCGGAGGCCAATCCCGTGCTGACGAACTGGGGCAACTTCTACATGGATATCTACCAGATCAACCACGCCATCGACAAGATCACGACGGCCTGCGAATTCCTTGACGAGGAGACCCGCAACACCTACCTGGGCCAACTCTACGGTTTGCGCGCCTACTACTATTTCCACATGCTCCGCACGTGGGGCGGTGTGCCCCTGTGCGACAAGCCCGACGTGCTGATGACCAGCGAGATCGCGCAGCTGAGCAAGGAGCGCGCCACCGAACAGGCCACCTGGCAGTTCATCCGCGACGACGTCGATCGCTCGTGCGAGATCTACGACAAGCTCGGCTTCGGAAACTTCAAGAGCCGCAACTGCTACTGGAACAAGGCGGCTTCTTACTGCCTGAAGGCCGAGGTCTACCTGTGGGGAGCCAAGGTCCGCCCGCTGAAGGGTTCGGCCGTCTTCTCGCCGACGCCCGAGGCCGACCTGGCCGAGGCGCAACAGGCCCTGCAGACCGTTGAGGCGCTCTATGCCTGCAACGACAAGTTCATCGACGCCTTCTCGCCGACGAACAAGGACTCGAACCGCGAGACGATCTTCGCCGTCCGCTACAAGCTGGGTGAGAAGACCAACTTCTACTCGAACTTCACCTACAACGTATCGACCTTCACGAAGTGGTACGACCTCGACGGCAACAAGCTGGGCAACGTGCTCAACATCGGCAGCGGGGCGATGCGCTACGAATACACGCTCGACTTCTACCGCAGCTTCGCTGCCGCGGATACGCGCCGCGACGCCACCTTCCTGCCCTTCTGCGGGAAGGACAACGACGGGGAGCTGGTGCCGGCGGGCCTTGTGCTGCGCAAGTTCCTGGGCGAGACGGACAACGGTCGCGTGCAGTATACGAACGACCTTCCCGTCTACCGCTACATGGACGTGGCGCTGATGCTGGCCGAGATCGCCAACGAGCTCAACGAACCTGTGGAGGTGGAGCGCTGGATCGGCCGCGTGCGCACCCGGGCCTACGGGGACGAGGCTCCGGCGTTCACCTACACGACGCACGACGCTGCCGAGGAGGCGATCCTCGCCGAGCGGGATGCCGAGTTCGTGGCCGAGGGCAAGCGCTGGTACGACGTCCGCCGCATGCTCGGCGGCAAATATGCCCTGGAGCTGGTCGGCGGCAACGAGCTCAAACTCGTCTGGCCGATCGATGCGGGCGTACTGTCGAAGGACAGCAAGGTGAAACAGAATGAAGGATATGTGACGGAATGAAAGTTGGGTTCAAGCATATCCGAAGCGTGACGCTGCTGCTGGCGGGGTGCCTCGGTATCCTGTCGGCAGGGGCTCACGTGAAGCGTGCGGAGGTCTACAATGCCTGTGTCCCGGTGGTCCTGGGCCGCACGCACAACGTCGTGGCCGAATGCTGCATCGAGCACGACGGCCTGGTCCCGGCCCGGCTCGATGCGGTCGAGGTGCGCCTGGGCGGCGTGCCGGCGGCGGAAGTGCGCACCGTGCGGCTTCTCTACACGGGCACCATGTCGGCCCTGCTCTCGCGCTCGACCTCCTATGCCATGCGGGACGAGTTCCGGCGGCTGGGCGGAGGACAGCGGCTCTATGCCGATCCGGACTATGCCGTCGAGCAGTCGGCGGCCGCCCCGGGTGCCGACGGAAGCCTTGCGCTCCGCTCGGGACAGCAGCTGGTCAAGGGCCGCAACTATTTCTATGTGAGTGTCGAGAGCGACATCGAGCGGGTAGAGGAGCTTTCGCGGCCCTTTACGCTCGAGATCACCGGGATCTTGGTCGATGGCCGGCGCGTCGAGCTCTCCTCGTCGGGCGACACAACCCACCGGTGGGGTGTGGCTGTCCGCCAGCACGGCGATGACGGCATCTATGCCTACCGCATCCCGGGGCTGGTCACCACCCCGGCAGGCACGCTGCTGGGGGTCTATGACGTGCGCCACCGCACAAGCCTCGACCTGCAGGAAAATATTGACATCGGTCTGAGCCGCAGCACGGACGGAGGCCGTACGTGGGAGCCGATGCGGATTATCATGGACATGGGGTGTTGGGGCGGTCTTCCCGAGGCGCAGAACGGCATCGGCGATCCCTCGATACTGGTCGATGACCGCACGGGTGAGGTCTTCGTCGTGGCGGCATGGACCCACGGACTGGGCAACGACAGGGCCTGGACGGCCGTGGGGGACGGTTACGAACCGATCGAGACGGCCCAGCTGATGCTCGCCAGCAGCCGCGATGACGGTCGGACGTGGTCCGAACCGCGGAACCTGACGCGGCAGATCAAGCAGCCCCACTGGAACTTTACGCTGCAGGGTCCGGGTCGCGGCATCACGATGCGCGACGGGACGCTCGTCTTTCCGATCCAGTATATCGACTCGACGCGGGTGCCCAACGCCGGTGTGATGTACAGCCTCGACCACGGCGCGACGTGGCATACCCACGGTCATGCGCGGACCAATACGACCGAGTCGCAGGTTGCCGAGGCCGCTCCGGGCGTGCTGATGCTCAACATGAGGGACAACCGCCGGACGGGGCGTGCCGTCTGCACGACGCGCGACATGGGACGCACGTGGGTCGAACATCCCTCGTCGGGGGCTCTGCGCGAGCCGGTCTGCATGGCTTCGCTGCTGCATGTCCCCGCTTCGGAGAACGTATTGGGCCGCGACCTGTTGCTCTTTTCGAATCCCGACACGACGAAGGGTCGCAACCACCTGACCATCAAGGCAAGCCTCGACGGAGGGGATACCTGGTCAGCCGAACATGCGCTCCTGCTCGACGAGGAGGAGAACTGGGGCTACTCGTGTCTCTCGATGATCGATTCCGAAACCGTGGGCATACTCTATGAGGCCAGTACGGCACAATTGCTGTTTCAGGCCGTCAAGCTGCGCGATATCGTGCGCGGAGGGACGGCTCCCGACATCGCCTTCGGGGCGCTTCCCGAGATCGGGCCGGCCGATGCCGGCTTCGCGCAGGGGGTATCGGCCCTCTGTGCCGGGGAGGTCTCCGGGGTGCTGATTGCTGCCGGAGGCGCCAACTTCGCCGGGACGCCTGCTGCCGAGGGCGGAGCGAAGTGCTTCTACGACGGCATTTGGATGCTGCGCGGCCTGAAGGAGGGGAAACCGGCATGGCGCGAGGCCGGGCGGCTTCCCGAACCGATGGCCTACGGCATGGCATGGCAGCTCCCCGGGGAGCTGGTCATCGCCGGCGGGGCCAATGCTTCGGGCCCGTTGCGGCGTGTGCTGTCGCTTCGTCCGCGGGGCGGCAAGGTGGTTGTGCGCCAGCTTCCGGATCTGCCCTTTGCCGTCGAGCAGGGGGCCGCGGCCTCCGACGGCGGGGTGCTCTACCTGGCCGGCGGACTGGCCGACGGGAAGCCCTCGTGTGAGGTGCTGGCCTGCGACGTACGCTCCGGCGAGCGTGTCTGGAGGCGGCTGCCGCCGCTTCCCGAGCCGTTTGTCCAGCCCGTGGCCTTTGCCTCGGCGGGCAGGCTCTATGTCTGGGGCGGCTTCGATCCCGTCGGGCGGCGCGTGGCCGATTACGGCTACTGCTGCGATCCGGCGACGGGCTGCTGGGAGCGGATTGCCGGACTTCCCGACGGAGGGACGATGACCGGTGCGGCCGGTGCGGTCCTCGCCGACGGACGCCTGCTGGTTGCGGGCGGTGTCGATCGCGGGGTCTTCTCCGGGGCGCTTGCCCTGGATCCCGCCCGGCAGCGGGCCTATCTTTCGCAGCCGCCTGCGGCCTACCGTTTCCGCTCTGCACTCTGGCTCTTCGACCCGGTTTCCGCGACGTGGAGCAAGACGGGTGTTTCGGGCCGTGCGGCCCGTGCCGGGGCGGCGCTTGCCGCAGTCGGCGGGGGCGCCGTGATGCTGGGCGGAGAGACCCGTCCCGGAATCCGCACGCCGCAGGTGTGGCGGATCGACCTTTGAACCGATAACCGAATGCGTGAATCATGAAAAACACAAAACTGCAGAAATACTATCCCTGGATCGTCGTGGCGCTGCTGTGGGTCGTGGCGCTGCTGAACTACATGGACCGGCAGATGCTCTCGACGATGCGCGAGTCGATGCAGGTCGATATCGCCGAACTGGAGGAGGCCGTCAATTTCGGCCGGCTGATGGCCATCTTCCTCTGGATCTACGGACTGGTGAGTCCCGTTGCCGGGGCCGTCGCCGACCGGATCAGCCGCAAGTGGCTCATTGTCGGATCGCTCGGCGTCTGGTCGGCCGTGACGCTGCTGATGGGTTATTCGACCTCGTTCGGGCAGATCTACTGGCTGCGGGCCCTGATGGGCATCAGCGAGGCGCTCTACATTCCGGCCAGCCTTTCGCTGATCGCCGACTACCACACGGGCAAGGCCCGGAGTTTCGCCATCGGCGTCCACATGACCGGACTCTATTTCGGAAAGGCCGCTCGCCCTTAGA
>OJKW01001498.1_pt1 | contig 13188 bp, 10 predicted proteins | sample 1596591 | NCBI WGS metagenome assembly OJKW01 (sample SAMEA4350166, study PRJEB24818) | metagenome | biome: human; feature: gut; material: faeces | place: Denmark | collected 2013-09
AACCCCTTGCCTTTGGACGAGGACGAGGCAGCGGCACCGCCGCCGGAACGGACAGGAAGCCGAAAGGAAACGGCCTATCAAATCTACCGGGACCTGATTTTGGAGAACATCGAGTATGACACCCTCACCCAGAATCCCCGGATAGACCGGGAGCAGCTGGACGAGATCGTGGACATCCTGCTGGAAACCGTCTGCACCAACCGCAAGTCCATCCGGGTGGCCGGGGACGATTACCCGGCAGAGTTGGTCAAGGCCAAGTTCCTGAAACTGGACAGCCATCACATCGAGTTCGTCATGGACTGCCTGCGGGATAACACCACCAAAGTCCGCAACATCAAGCAATACCTGCGGGCTATACACAAGAGCCTATTGTCGATGAAGAAACATGGCTGCTTGCTCAAAAGTTAAGACAGAATGTAAGAAAAGCAGATCCTATGGGCGAGCCTAATGTTCTGACCGGAAAGATTTACTGTGCTGACTGTGGTGCGCCAATGTATAATCACAGGGAACGAAAAGGGCGAGAAAGAATATATTATACTGCTAAAGGAGAAAAAAGGACATCTATGCACGCAGCCGCCAGGAAAAAGAGCATTCACTTTCCAATCCGAGAAATATCGAAAGCCTCGGAAATAAGGCGTTGTTAGAAAAACGAATCAATATTCGTGCCTCTGACTATCGCTTTAGCGATAAAGTAAAGTACTACACAGGTTTTGAAAACAACAGAAAGCAGAGAAAGGAAGGAACAAAAATCGAAGAATTAACTGTTCTTGCTGCAACGGCTACAGATTTCACTGAATCTGATATTGTGGAAAGAAATGCCAAAATCATCTTCAACTTTGTTGAATTCATGCACAGCAACGGCCTTCTGTGCGAAGATTAAGAATTCTCCATATTGATTCTCCACCGCCCGTCTGATTTTCAGGCGGGCATTTCTTTTTGGCAAAATATAGTCATTCCGCAAAATCCGTGGTAGAATAGGTGTAAAAATCATTTTTTCTGAAAAAACGTCCTGCCATCCAATTTATAGGACACCCATTGTTGTAAAATCAGGATGTCCACCTATCACAAAAAATAAGGAGCAACGTATGCCAAACGATAAGATCACCGCCGTAGGTGCCAACATTGCCGAAAAAGCCGCCATGATCTGGAACGTAGCCGATATGCTGCGTGGGCCGTTCAAGCCCCACGAATATGGCCTTGTAATCCTGCCGATGACGGTGGTCAAGCGGTTTCACGACTGCCTGCTGCCCACCCATCAGGCAGTGCTGGACACCTACGAAAAGGTGAAAAAGCTGCAGGTCATCGACGGCTTTTTGCAGAAGGCCTCCGGCTACCAGTTCTATAACACCAGCCGCTTCACCTTCGAGACCCTGCTGGCAGACCCGGACAACATTGAGTCCAACTTCCGGGATTACCTGTCCGGCTTTTCTGCCAACGCACAGGACGTGCTGGCAAAGTTCGACTTTGACAACATCATCAAGCGGATGGTGGAGAGCAACACCCTCTACCTCGTCATCAAGGAGTTCGGCTCTGAGAAGGGCTATCTTGGCCCGGACAAGATCAGCGCCGTGGACTGCGGCTACATCTTTGAGGACCTGGTGCGGCGGTTCTCCGAGAGCTTTGGCGAGGAAGCCGGAGCGCACTTCACCAGCCGGGACATCATCTACCTGATGACCGACCTGCTGCTGTCCGAAGCCGACCTCGACACCAGCAGCATGACCGTTTACGATATGGCCATGGGAACCAGCCAGATGCTGAGCTGCATGGAGGAGCGCATCCACGAGCTGAACAGCGACATTGAGGTGACCTGCTTCGGGCAGGAGTTCAACCCCTCCACCTTTGCCATCGCCAAGGCGGACATGATGATCCGCGGCGGCGACCCCAACAATATGCGGTTCGGTGACACTCTGTCGGAGGATCAGTTTCCCGGGTTCACCTTCCAGTACATCATCTCCAACCCTCCCTTCGGCATCGACTGGAAGCGGGAGCAGAAGGCAGTGGAAGCCGAGGCCGCCCGGGGCGAGATGGGGCGTTTTGCGCCCGGTCTGCCCAAGATCAGCGATGGTCAGCAGCTTTTTGTGCTGAACGGCCTTGCCAAGCTGGCAAACAAGGGCAAAATGGCCATTATCCAGAACGGCTCTCCCCTGTTCAGCGGCGACGCCGGCAGCGGGCCCAGCAACATCCGGCAGTATATTCTGGAAAACGACTGGCTGGACTGCATCATCCAGCTTTCCACCGATATGTTCATGAACACCGGCATCTCCACCTACATCTGGGTGCTCAGCAAGGATAAGCCCGCCCACCGTGCGAACAAGGTGCAGCTTATTGACGCCAGCCACTGCTTCGAGCCACGCCGCAAGAGCATCGGCACCAAGCGCAACGACATCACCGATGCCTGCCGGAAGCTGATCGTCACCGCCTACGGCGAGTTTGCTAACGGCAAGGTGTACGGTGACAAAAACGGCATCTACTGCGAGAGCAAGGTGTTCGAGAGAGTGGATTTCGGCTACAACAAGATCGTGGTGGAGCGTCCCCAGCGGGACGAGGCAGGCAACGTTATCCTGAAGCGTGGCAAGCCTGTGCCGGACACCAGCCTGCGTGATACTGAAAACGTGCCGCTGGTGCAGGATATTGACGCCTACTTTGCCCGCGAAGTTCTGCCCTACGCCCCCGACGCATGGATCGACCACAGCAAGACCAAGGTGGGCTACGAGATCCCCATGACCCGCTATTTCTACGAGTATCAGGCACCGGAAGCCGTGGAGGATATCGTGGCACGCATCACCGCACTGGAACAGGATATCTCCGCCGGGCTGGCAGAGCTGTTCCATAAGGAGGGCTGACCATGGCACGGAAAATGAAAGACAGCGGCATTGAATGGATTGGGGAGATTCCGGAGGGGTGGGAAATCATTCCTGTAAAATATCTTGCCAAGTACAATTATGCTACTCTGGCCGAATCCTGTTCTCCCGACTTTGAGTTTAGTTATATTGACATCGGCTCCGTCACTTATACTGATGGAATTACCAATTATCAAAATTTCAAGTTCAAAGATGCCCCATCTCGTGCTCGAAGAATCGTCCATTCTGGTGATATTCTTGTTTCTACCGTTAGAACATACTTACGCGCAGTTGCTTGTGTCAATGAACATCGACTGCCTCAAATAGCCTCTACGGGTTTTCTTGTTTTACAAGCTGATACTTCTAAAATTCATCCGCACTTTCTTATGTATTCTGTTTTATCAGATAATTTTATTTGTAAAGTTGAAGCCAATTCTGTCGGAATCAGCTATCCTGCTATTAACGCTTCCCAAATTGTACATTTCAAGCTTCCAATTCCTCAATTATCCGAGCAATTTCTGCTTGTCACTTATCTTGACCGACAGTGTTCTGAGATTGATGCTTTACTCTCTAAAAATCTTTCTAGTATTGAAGATTACAAAAAGCTCAAGCAGGCAGTTATTACGCAGGCTGTTACCAAAGGCGTGCGTGGTGAGCGGGAGATGAAGGATAGCGGTGTTGAGTGGATTGGGGAGATTCCGAAAGAATGGGGACGAACCAAAATAAAAATGATTGCATCGTTCTTCAATGGTGACAGAACCTCACGATATCCGCAACCAACCGATTTTGTTGATGACGGTATTGCTTTTCTCACCTCACGAAATATAGACGGCGATGAAGTTAATCTTTCAGAAACCAAGTATATAACCGAAAGCAAATACAACAGTCTATCTGGTGCCAAAATTCAAATTGATGATATTATATTCTGTTTACGTGGTAGTGTTGGTAAATGTGCAATCAACCAAACTTTATCCTGCGGGACAGTCGCTTCTTCTTTAGCTACGATTCGTCCAAAAGACATCCACCCAAAATATCTTCTTTATTCTCTATTGTCTAACGTTGCTTCTATACAGACTACTGTTTTTATGAATGGCACTTGCGCCGCCAATCTCTCTGCTGAAAATGTTGCCAATTATTATATAACTCTTCCTAGCTCTACTGAACAAAAAGAAATTGCAGACTACCTTGACGCCAAGTGCGCCGAGATTGACGGACTGATTGCAAAGAAAGAGCAGCTGGTAAAAGAACTGGAAAGCTATAAGAAAAGTTTGATTTATGAGGTTGTAACGGGAAAGAGGGAGGTGTAAAATTTGAATAAGGAAAGCAATTCAATATTCGAGCAAATTATCAAAGAAATAAACATTTGCTTAGAGCATGAATGTTTTATGTCTGCCCTCGGAATGGCACTTACACTTCCTGACATTTGCGGAAAAGCAGAATATCCAACAGACGGCGTTACCAAAAGGTATATCAAATGGACAAATGAATATATTAGCGCTTATGAAAAGGATGACAGTCCGTATGGAATTGATATGCCTTATTTAAGTGGCGAGGTTCTTTATAACCTACGCAATGCTTTTCTTCATCAAGGGAATCCCAATATTGTATCTTCTGAAATCAAAGACATTCGCTGTAAAGTTGATGAATTCAACTTGGTCATTGGAAGTACTTTTTCGGGAGACACAAGTTCCGTTCATTATGGAGCCAATCAACAAGTTATTTATCGTCGCCTTGATATCAATATCGTCAATCTATGCACAAAGCTCACTAGAACAGCAGAAGGCTACTACCGTGCAAACCAAGAGAAGTTTAACTTTTTCAATTGCACCATCGACGATAGAAGAAAATTTTGATTTATGAGATTATAGAATAAAAGGTACAAGATATGTCCACTCTTTTCACTTACGATATGCTCCGTGACATTTGGGTTCCACTGCTTTCCGGTATTATCGGCGGATTATTTACTCTTATTGGTGTAATTCTAACTATTAAACACGAGCGAAAGAAAGACATTTCGGAGCATCTTCAGGAAATAAAACCCTATTTAGTTATTGTTCATCCATCGGAAGTCAAGCGTAGTGAATGGAATTCTCAACGATACATTTATATGCTTGACGATGAAAACGACTTCGATGAAGATGACGTTTCCACGCCACTTTACCGATGGGATTACCTTTGTTTATCTAATATCGGAAGTTCTATCGGTATTCTAAAATACATTAAAGTCAATGAAGACATCTATTCTTTTGATGAAAACTCTGCTATTCGCCCGGATGAGTGCTACCAGATTCATGGTTCTAGGCTTACAAACTTCACATCAGGTCATGTGAACTCCATCCACCTTGGCCTATATGATAAGTGCTTTAATTTTTATGAATACAATATTAGTTTCTCAATTAAAGAGCTTGCTCCAAGAGATCATCCCAGAGAAAATGAAAAGCTTTTGCACTTTGATACGATTGATTGTGTCCATAACCTATATCGTCCAAAGCAATCTTTTATTGGCAGTTTTTTCCATCACAGATTCTAAAAAGGTTTATTAACCACTATAAATAAGGAGGTCTAACCATGCCCCTCAACACCACCGAAAAGCAGTTTGAATCGGACATTGCGGCGGCGCTGCTCTCCCCTGCCGGGGGCTACACCCGCAACGGGGATTGCTACGACCCCAAGCTGGGGCTGTTTGTGGATACCCTTATCCGCTTTGTGCAAAAGACCCAGCCCAACGAGTGGGCATTTTTTGAAAAGCAGAACCCGGTAAACCCGGTGCGGAAGTTCTGCACGGCCTTTAACAATGCCTGCGATGCGGACGGACTGCTTTCGGTGCTGCGGTATGGGTTCAAGCACCGGGGACGGCGGTTCCGGGTGTGCTATTTTCAGCCGGAGTCCGCGCTGAACCAGAAGGATGCCCAGCGCTACGCCCAAAACGAGATCACCTGCAACCGGCAGTGGTTCTACTCCGACACCACCCACAACTCGGTGGACATGGTGCTGGCGGTAAACGGCATCCCGGTGTTCGCCTTTGAGCTGAAGAACCAGTTCACCGGGCAGACCGTGGAGAACGCCAAGCAGCAGTGGATGCACGACCGGGACCCCCGGGAGGTGTGTTTCCAGTTCAATAAGCGCATTCTGGGCTACTTTTGCGTAGATCTGACCGAGGTGTGGATGTCAATCCGGCTGGCAGGCAAGGACACCCGCTTTCTGCCCTTCAATCAGGGCTCCAACGGTGCCGGGCGGGACGGCGGTGCAGGCAACCCGCCCAACCCCAACGGCTACCTTACCGCCTACCTCTGGGAAGAAGTGTTCCAGAAGGACAGCATGATGGACATTCTGCAAAAGTTCATGAGCCTGCAGGACGGCAAGACCCTGATCTTTCCCCGGTACCACCAGCTGGACGTGGTGCGCAAGCTGGTGGCAGATGTGCGGCAGAAGGGTGCCGGGCAGCACTATCTCATCCAGCACAGCGCCGGGTCGGGCAAGTCCAACTCCATTGCTTGGACAGCGTACCGGCTGGCTTCCCTGTTCAACACCGAGAACAAGCCGGTGTTTGCCAGCGTCATCGTAGTTACTGACCGCACCGTGCTGGACGCACAGCTGCAGGAGACCATCTCCGGCTTCGACCATACGCTGGGTGCGGTGGAGGCCATCGGCGAGGACAAAAACTCCGGCGACCTGCGGGATGCCATCAACAACGGCGCACGCATCATCATCACCACGCTGCAAAAGTTCCCGGTCATCTACACTGAGGTGAACAAGACCGCCGGGAAGAACTATGCCGTTATCATCGACGAAGCGCACTCCTCCCAGACCGGCACCTCTGCTTTGAAGCTGAAAGCCGCCCTTGCCGACACCGAGGATGCGCTGCGGGAATATGCCGAGTTGGAAGGCAAAGCGGAGGACGAGATCGACCCGGAGGATGCACTGGTGAAGGAGTTGACCTCCCACGGACGGCACAAGAACCTGTCCTTCTTTGCCTTTACCGCCACCCCAAAAGCCGCCACGCTGGAACTGTTCGGCACCGAGTACCCGGACGGCAGCCACCACCCCTTCCACATTTACAGTATGCGGCAGGCCATTGAAGAAGGGTTCATTCTGGATGTGCTGCAAAATTACATGACCTATTCCACCTGCTTCAAGATCGCCAAGACCATCCCGGACAACCCCGACCTGCCTGCCAGCCGGGCGGCAAAGCTCATCCGCAAGTATGAAGAGCTGCACCCCTACAACATCAGCCAGAAGGCAAAGATCATTGTAGAAACCTTCCGGGAGACCACCAGCCACAAGATCGGCGGGCGGGGCAAGATGATGGTAGTCACCTCCTCCCGGCTGGCGGCGGTGCGGTACTTCCACGAGGTCAAGCGCTACATTGCGGAGCAAGGTTATGACGATGTGCAGATCTTAGCGGCGTTTTCCGGTGCCGTGCCGGACGGCGGCGTGGAGTACACGGAGCAGTCCCTGAACGTCCGCGCTGACGGCAGCCACATTGCAGAGAGCCAGACCAAAAAGGAGTTCCACAACAACTTCAATGTGCTCATCGTGGCAGAAAAATACCAGACCGGTTTTGACGAACCGCTGCTCCATACCATGATCGTGGACAAAAAGCTGAAGGGCGTCAAGGCGGTGCAGACCCTCTCCCGCCTGAACCGCACCTGCCCCGGCAAAACTGACACCTTTGTGCTGGATTTTGTGAACAAGGCAGAGGACATCCGGGAGGCCTTCCAGCCGTTTTATCAGGAGACGTTTCTGGAGCAGGAGGTCAACACCGACCTCATTTACAAGACCCAGAAGGAACTGCGGAGCTTTGCCGTCTATTCCGATGCAGACGTGGAAGCCTTTGCTAAGGAGTATTTCCGCAGCACCAAGCAGGATAAAAATGCCGTGGGCCGCATGAGCAGCGTCTTGAAGCCGGTGGCAGACCGCTACAACCAGAAAACGCAGGCCGAGCGGTACCAGTTCCGCCGCCTGCTGCGCAGCCTCGTCAAGTGGTACGGCTACGTTTCACAGGTGGCGCGGATGTTCGATGAAGAGCTGCACAAGGAGAACGTATTCTGCGCTTACCTGCTCAAGCTGCTGCCGCCGGACGAGGTCTCTCCGCTGGATCTGGAGGGCAAATTGCAGTTGGAGTATTACAAGCTGCAAAAGACCTTTGCCGGTGCTATTGAGCTGGAACACGCAAAGGGCGTCTACGAGCCGGTCACCCAGAAGGGTGCTCTCGGCCACGACCCCAAGGAGCCGCTGGACGAGATCATTTTGAAGATCAACGAAAAGTTCAAGGGTGAGTTCACCAGCGCCGACCGGGTGCTGCTTACCGCCCTGCATGACCGTCTGCTGGCCGACCCGAAGCTGGCAAAGCTGGCGCGCAGCTCCGACCCGCAGATCTTTACCGAGAGCATCTTCCCCAAAGCCTTTGACACCGCCGCACAGGACAGCTATCTCGAAGCGCAGGACACCTTCTCTTCCCTGTTTGAGGACACCAGCAAGTACAAGGCTATTATGTCGGCATTGGCAGAGTGGCTGTATGGGGAATTCCGCAATAAGTAAAACAGTTTTCCTTTTTATTTGCTTAAAACAGCCTGCATCCACCGGATGCAGTTCAAGGGTTTGGGTGCTCCCAACAAGTATTTTGCAACGCAAAATAAGCAGATGTATATACGTCTGCATTGCTTGCGGGTGCTATGAAGCCTCTCAACGTGCTTCCCAAATTTGAAAATCATTTTGCAATCGAGACCGTCCGTTTTCAAGTTCAACTTGAAGCGGGCGGTTATTTTTCTGCACAAAAATTTTCGAGTTTGCAACCGCAGCAAGCAGGGCGAGTTGGTACCAACTCACGATTTTTGAATCTGATTTTACAAATCCGACTTCAAAAACGATTGTTGGGCTTCGCCAAAACCCGATATTCAGCACATAAACTGTGCCGACTGCGTATCTTAACAGACGCTGAATAAGCAAATTTCTTGTAGAAAAAATCGTTTCCGAAAAATCGTCGTTAATTCATTCAATATTGTACAAAACCGGAACTATTACTTCCGGTTTTGAAGGCAAAAAGCGGAAGTATCACTTCCTAAAAAATCGAGCAATTTTATGGTATGCTCTATCCAGAGCCGTTCACAAGAACCGGACCTCCCAAGTCCGGTTTTCTCCCTCAAAACCGGACCTGATACGTCCTAAAAATACTTATTTGATTGTGATAGGCTTTCTACAAGCCTTCATCGAACCTTGAGAACCGAATGACCGTCTGCATGGGATACCCGGCCATGACCCCGCAAGGGAGAGCCGGAAAACGCCGCCGGAAGGGGGCAGGAAAGCCATGCGGGGAGAACGGCTGAAGTACCAATAGATTTTTGAAAGGAGATTTTGCCTATGAAGAAAAACAAGTTTGAATTTATCATCGACTCCGAATTTCAATCTCAAATTCCTGCATTGACCGATGAAGAATTTCAGCAACTGGAAGAAAACATCCTTTCAGAGGGAGAAGTCCTGTCTCCCCTGATCGTCTGGGGCAACATTCTTGTTGATGGCCACAATCGCTATAAGATTCTCCAGCAGCACCCAGAAATCCCTTATACCACCCGCTCGATCTCCTGCACCTGCGAAACCCGTGAAGATGTTCTGGCATGGATCTGCAAGCATCAGCTGGGTCGTCGGAATCTGACACCCGAGCAGAAAAAGTTCCTGATTGGAAAGCAATATCATTCTGAAAAATCCACTCGTGGGGGAAATCATGGCAATCAGTACACACCGGTGGCAAACTGTCAAATTGACAATTTGCCATCGGTAGAAAACACGACTGAACGAATCGCCAAAGAAAATAATGTGAGTCCCTCTTTTGTAATTCGTGCCGAGCAGTTCATGAAAACTGTTGAGCTGATGGAAAAATACTGCCCCGGCATTCAGGAAGAAATCTTATCCGGCAAACTCAAGCTATCCCATCGAGAGGCTACTATTATCCGTGGAACTCCCACGGAAGCATTGCCCACCGTTGTATCAACATGGCGAGAGGAAAAGCTGAACGGTAAACCAGACGATAGTGCAGACACCTATGAGAATTTAGAATTACTTTCCGAGGTCACCGAAAACAATTTTTCTACTGCTGCCATATCGAAGATCCAAACGCCTGATCCGCTCTCGGAGAATCGACCTTTTATTTCATCGGGAAAGCGCAGCACTGAACTCCAGACCATTCGTGAGCTTAGTGAAAAAATGGAATCAGTTGATTATGTCGCCGATGCCGAAGGGATGTTTTGCGAAATCAAAAGTGCCTCTGATAGCTTTATTTTCCGCCTCGAGCACTGCTTTGCTCTTTATCCTGACTTTCTGACAAATGTAGAGATTGAAGCAAAAGTTATTGCTGCTTTGCAAAAAGCAGAAAGCTATATTGTGCATCTGAAAGAACAGCATCGGCAGCATCTTCTGGAGACTACCAACAGCCAGTAAAATGCTTTCCAAAAATTTGTTTGATGAAAAAACACTGGAGGTGAATTCTATTTCCGACTACCTGACTGTCACTACGCCCTTGCCACAATATCTACCCTATCCCCGCTTTCTGCTGGATACAGACCTGAGCCACACCGCAAAGCTGCTCTACACTCTGCTGCTGGACCGGGCAACGCTTTCTCAAAAGAACAACTGGATGGACGCACAGGGTCGCATTTATGTAGTTTATCCGCTTTCCAAGCTGTCAAAAGATTTGAGATACAGCCTTTCCAGCATAACACGCGCATTTGCCGAATTGGAAAACGCACAGCTCGTGGAACGTATCCGCAGTGGATTTTCCAAGCCCAGCCGTATTCTGCTCAAGGTTCCGCATACTACGCAGAATTGCGCAGTCACAGTATGCAAAAATGCCGAGGATGACTGTGCAGAAACGAGTAGTATAATTGCGCAGAAATGCACACCTAACCAACGTAATAAGAGCAACCTGAATGATAACCACCTGATAAGATCAAACAATGCTCGTCTATCGTTGGGAGAATACCAGAATGTCTTTCTAACGGAAAAGGAGTACAAGCGGCTCAAGGCTGACTTTGCAGGGCTGGATTGTCTGATCGAGCAGCTATCCGCTTATATCCAGTCTACCGGAAAGAAGTACGCCGACCATGCTGCTACACTTCGTATCTGGGCAAAGCGGCAGAAGACAGAGAAAAAGACAACACCGGGTATCCCGGACTACACCTTTGTGGAAGGAGAAAGCCTATAAAGACGATTCAGAAAATTTTGGAAAATCCCGGTTTCCAGTATGCCCAGAAACGCAGCGGACTATCACGGAGACAACGGTCTGCTTTATTGCGGCAAGTGCCAAACGCCCAAAGAAGCCTTCTTTCCCAAAGGTCTTGTCCTGATGGGAAAGAACAAGCATCCGGTAGAATGTGCCTGTCACAAAGCCGAACGGGAACGGCAGGAGGCAACTGTTAAGGAGCAGAAGCACAGCGACCTTGTACGGCGGCTGAAAGCAGAAGGGTTTTCTGACCCGGCAATGCTGGACTGGACCTTTGAAAACGACAATGGCCGCAGCCTGCAGATGCACCATGCACGCTGCTATGTGGAACAGTGGCAGGCCATGCGCTCAGAGAACCTAGGACTGCTCCTCTGGGGCGGTGTGGGTACAGGCAAGAGTTTCCTTGCCGGGTGCATTGCGAACGCTCTGATGGAGCAGGAGGTGCCTGTGCGTATGACGAACTTCGCCCGAATCCTGAACGAGCTGAACAGCAGCTTTTCCGGACGAAATGATATTGTGGACAAGCTCTGCCGCTATCCCCTGCTTATCATTGACGATTTCGGCATGGAACGTGGCACCGAATACGCGCTGGAACAGATCTACAACATCGTGGACAGCCGATACCGCAGCCGGAAGCCGCTGATCGTCACCACCAACCTGACGCTGGACGAGATACGGCACCCACAGGATACCACCCATGCCCGCATCTATGACCGCCTGCTGGAAATGTGTGTTCCGGTTTCCTGCATTGGGGTCAGTTTGCGGAAGGAGAACGCACAGGAAAAGCTGGAACGCTTAAAAATTTTAATCGGATAGATCAGAAACATTTCTGAAGGAATCCGCAGGACGTCCTAAGTTCTGCTACAAGGAAATGGAGTTGCCTATTGAATAATTTTCATCGTATAGAAAACAATCCCACCCCTTCGGAATGCTCTACGCCCATACTCGATGAATGGAGCGCATTCGCAACCTTTCTAGCCGATGTGATTGAGAAGTACGCATCGATCTTGGAAATAGACAACGCCGTATCCTCAACCAACAACGAAAATCGACAAGATACTGTTGATACCGCTCTTGCAGCATGATATAATATTCTTGTAATATTTGTCCCAACCCAGTGGCAAGGTCTCCCCTTCCACTGTATTACATACACGGAACGAGGTGCTTAAAATGAATCGACCAGATGACTCTCCTAAAAATTCCATCCTCATTTACACCACGGAAGATGGCCTGACCAAAATTGACACCACCTTTGATGGTGACACTGTCTGGCTTTCCATTGACCAGATGGCCGATTTGTTCCAACGTGACCGCAGCGTTATCGGAAAACACATTCGAAACATTTTCAAAGAAGGCGAGCTCCAAAAGGAATCAGTGTGGGCAAAATTTGCCTACACTGCCGCTGATGGAAAGACATACGACGTGGATTATTATAATCTTGACGTCATCATTTCCGTTGGTTACCGCGTCAAATCTAAACGTGGCACACAGTTCCGTATCTGGGCAACTGGCATTTTGAAAGAATATATGCGCAAGGGATTTGCGCTGGATGACGAACGCCTGAAAAATCTGGGCGGCGGTGGATATTTCAAAGAGCTGTTAGAACGCATCCGTGACATCCGTGCTTCCGAAAAAGTGTTTTATCGTCAGGTTCTGGAAATCTATGCAACCAGCATTGACTACGACCCAAAAGCAGAAATCTCCGTCCAGTTCTTCAAAAAAGTTCAGAATAAAATTCATTATGCCATCCACGGTCAGACTGCCGCCGAGGTCATTTACAACCGTGCAGATGCCGAAAAGGAATTTATGGGTCTGACCACTTTTGCAGGAAACCAGCCCACTTTACGAGAAGCTACTATTGCCAAAAACTATCTGAACGAGAAAGAGCTTCGTGCTATGGGGCAGTTGGTTTCCGGTTATCTGGATTTTGCTGAGCGTCAGGCAGAACGTGAACAGCCCATGACAATGCAGGATTGGGCAAACCACCTTGACCGTATTCTGACTATGAGCGGCGAGCAGCTGCTTGTTGGCAATGGCAGTGTGACCCACAAGCAGGCAGTGGACAAAGCTACTACCGAATATCGGAAATATAAGGCTAAAACCCTCAGCGATGTAGAGCAGGATTATCTGGAT
>OJKW01001505.1_pt1 | contig 13155 bp, 7 predicted proteins | sample 1596591 | NCBI WGS metagenome assembly OJKW01 (sample SAMEA4350166, study PRJEB24818) | metagenome | biome: human; feature: gut; material: faeces | place: Denmark | collected 2013-09
CGGTAGAGCTGTTCAAGCGGGCAGCGGGGATGTTCCGCCGTGCCGCTGCTGCCCTAATCTCTGCCTTGGCCGGTTTCGTTGGCGGCACGGTGGTTTTGGTGGCGCTGGTGGTCATTATCATCATCGCGGCTGTGGCAAGTTCCCCCTTTGGGCTGTATTTTGCGGCAGAGCGTAACGCACCGGATACTGTGTCGGTAGCTGAGGCCGTGGCGCAGGTGAATATCGCCTACAACGCCAAGCTGGAGGAGTTGCAGGCCGGAGACTATGACAGCATCGACATTCAAGGGCAGACCCCGGACTGGCCGGATGTGCTGGCTGTCTTTGCAGCTAAAACCGCAGGCACGGATGATGGCGTGGATGTGGCCACGCTGGATGCTGACCGGGTAGCCCGCCTGACCGCCGTATTCTGGGATATGACGAAGATCACCTCTTGGGTGGAGACGATAAACCATCCCGGAAGTGGAGACGATGATGGTTGGACGGAGTACATTTTGCATATTACCATCACGCCGAAAACAGCGGATGAAATGCGGACGGTCTATGCGTTTACCAAATACCAGAATGAAGCCTTGGACGAGCTGTTGGCAGACCGGGCCACGTTGGCTTCGCTGGCCTCCAGCCTGACGATTACCAATGCGGCCGCAGAAAAAGTCCTTCAGAACCTCCCGGCAGACCTTTCCCCGGAGCGCCGGGCGGTCGTCCAAAATGCACTGATGCTTTATGGAAAGGTATCGTATTTTTGGGGCGGGAAATCACTGGTGCTTGGCTGGGACAGCCGATGGGGCGAACTGCGGCAGGTCACGGCGGCAGGCAGCTCCACCACCGGAACCTATCGGCCCTACGGGTTAGATTGCAGTGGACTCGTGGATTGGGCCTTTTACAACGCCACGGGCGGCAGCTACATCATCGGACATGGCGGCGGCGCCACCATGCAGCACTCGTATTGCACTGATATTTCATGGTCGGATGCCCAGCCCGGTGACTTGGTGTTTTACCCGGACAATTCCCATGTTGGCATTATCTGCGGCCGGGACGAGGATGGCAGTCTGTTGGTGATCCACTGCGCCAGCGGCGCGAATAATGTGGTCATTACCGGCACAAGCGGTTTCATTTCCGTTGCGCGGCCGGATTACTTTTCAGATAATTGACTTTTTTCGACTGAGAAATACATTGCAAATCGAGGGGGTATCCTATATACTATGAATATAAAAAGAACTTTTTTGGCCGACAGGAGGAGATACCATGCTGAAGCTGGAAATCAAATTTAACGATGCTCAGATGCGAGCGGAGCATAAGTATGCTCCAGAGTCCATCTATGCCGCGCTGGACAAATCCTTCACCAAGTATGGTTTTCGCAGAGAAACGCTCTCTGATGGGACGATCTGCTATTACGGAAATGGGATGCCCCGTGACTATGGTACGTTTGGTCGGCTCATCACCACCTTGAAGGACAAGGAATGGTTTATGGCCTACCTGGTCAAGTGGCTTTGGTACAATAGTGATGACGGTGAAAACGAAACAGACTTCACTGTGGAGGATGTTCTCTATCACTATGCCCACCGTGAGAGTGCCGCATAATGGCAAGAAAAGAAGCCAAGCGTTTTAAGGCTCTCTACTTTGATTTGCGGATCAAAGACTTGGAGGAATACTACTCCAAAACCCGGCCAAAGGGCGCTTATGAATTGATAAAAAAATTCCTGACGAAACGAAACTTTTCCCATGAACAATATTCCGGATACCATTCCCGTTACAAAACAACGGATTTGGAGATATTCGATCTGATTCACGATATGAGCGATACTTTCCCGTGGCTCCAGCACTGCGTCAATCACTTTGAAGTGACCAACGTGGGGACTAACCATGATCTCATGGGGCTGTTCGTTGAAGAAGTCGAAGATCCCGTCAGTCTGTGATTGCTGTCGAAATCGTCTTGAATCGAGACACATTATTTCAGGCCCACACTGCCATATTTGGTAGTGTGGGCCTGTTTTTATTTTGCTCTAAAACAATAGCGGCTGCCAACAAAAATGCCGGTAACCGCTACTTGAAGGATACAACATCGTTCGGAGTACAGCCAATGATCTTGCACAGCTTCTCCAAGGTAAGCATGGTGATGTTTCCGCCCTTTTTGAGGGAGTCGAGCGTGTGATTATCAATGCCGCTCTGCAAAAGCTGGTATTGCGTCACATTGTTTCGTCTCATGGTTTCCCACAGCGGCCCGTAATCGACTATCTCCATCACCACATTTCCTGTCTGATAAAGAAATTATATGTGGTATTCTGAGAAAACCATATTGTGATTATACCCACAATGCAGTAAAATGAGAGGTAAGTCAGATACGGGGCTTGGCGCACAAATCGTCGAAAAATGCGTCTCAGTTTGAGACGCATTAAAAGCTATTTCGATTTTATGATCCTGTCCGGGAATACGGAAGCGTTGATAAGGTCAGCGGGATCGACCTCCAGCGCATCGGCAATATCGAAGAACACATCCAGCGAGAAGCCGTGAGCCATGTTCGGCGCTTCAATCGTGCTGATGAGTGAGCGGCTGACACCGGCCTTCTCGGCCAGCTTCTCCTGTGACAGACCACGCATTTTACGGAGCGCCGCAATGGCGATCCCAAGCTGTACGAAACGGTCACGATTTTTGAAGGAAACTTCTTTGCTCATGCGGTGTCCTGCCTTTCTGATGATAAGCAAATTATACGGTTTCCCAAATCTCTTTTCTGTATGTATCAGAGCGCTATTGATTTAATTAGTGAGCAATATTATAGTATAGGAAAGCACATGACGGAAATGGTAAGTTATAAGATAGAGAGGGCACAGTCATGGAGAATTATCGTTGCGCGATCATAGGCCAGCATCCCATGCGGTTTCCGTGGGGCTTTGACGAGGAAGATACCCAATGCCGCCGAATGAAACTGGAACTGGCTCAGTGTATTATGGAACTGCGTCAATGTGGAGTGACAGAATTTCAAGTTGCCTGTGACCCCGGCGTGGGATTGTACGCCGGGGAAATCGTCAATATCACAAAGCAGAATGACGAGGCCATGCGCCTTGTTTGCGTAACCCCTTTTGAAGAACAGGCTACCAAGTGGACGCCGCAGCTGCGTGAACGCTATTTCGATATGCTGGCGGACTGCACCGACCTTTCCTGTGTAGACTATCAGGAGACACCCAACGCACAGCTTATGGCCTATCGGCGGATCGTCAAGCAGTCTGATATGCTGGTGGCCGTATATGACCCTGAACTTGCCAGCGGTAGCGCAGAGGACAAGGCTATGGCCTATGCCCTTGCGTTGGGGAAGCCAACCCTGCTGATCCATCCTAATACATGGAAAAAGAAATGGCTGAATGTTGTAAAACGTGAAGGCGAGTAGCATATTCAAAAATTTTATCCATCCTCATACTTTAGAACGATTTACATTTCGTAAAGTTGCGGATATAATTACTATGAATTAGTATGAGGCGAAAAAATTATGATGAGGGGGCGCGCCCCCCATCCCGTGGTACCACGGGATGAAACCTTTCTCGAAGCCTGTAATTTTGCCCGCTTGGTCAGGCGGGCATAGCGAAAAATTGACCGATTAGAAAAAGGGAGGATACACACCATGAGAAAACGCATCGCAAGCCTATTTCTTGTGCTGGCTCTGTGCCTAAGCCTGCTTCCCACGGCGGCATTGGCCGAGGAGACGCAGGATACCACGCCGGAAAACGATATTCCGGTCAGTGAGCCTGTGCAGGAGCCGGAGGTCGATGAAGCGGTGGAGGCTGTTCGCAGTGCCATTGATGCCCTGCCCGCAGCAGAGGAATGGGCTGACCTGACTGTCGAGGAACAGGAAGCCGCCGCCGAGGACGCTTCTGCGGCTTATGAAGCCTATGAGGAACTGACGGAGGAGCAGCAGACTGCACTTTCGGGCGAACTGGAAAAACTGATTGCGCTGTTTGGTAAGATCAACAGTGAGGTTGCACCGTTGGCGTTGTCAGGCAGTGGCACCGAAGATAGTCCTTATGAGGTTTCCAGCGCAGAGGATTGGGCTGCTGTTTGTGAAAAGGCCAAATACGGCAGACTGAAAGTCCATGTTAAACTGACAGGTAATATAGACCTTTCAGCAACATCTTTTACATCTGTAACATTATACGCCTCACTTAACGGCGATGGACATACAATCAGCGGCCTGACGAAGCCCTTGTTTAATGGCTTAAATGGTGCTACTGTAAAAAATCTTGCTATTGTGGGTGCTAATATTACAGGAAGTAGCGGACAGAATGTAGGTATTCTTGCAAATACTACCAGTAGTAGCGCAACAATTCAAAACTGCTATGTCAGCGGTACTGTCAACGGTAGCAGCAACGGCGTCGGCGGTTTTATTGGTGATGTTCAAAGTACGACCACTTTTACCAACTGTGCGGCTGATGTTACTATAACGAACAATAGAACCAGTTCTCGTAGTGGTGCTGGCGGATTTGTTGGATGCGTCAGCGGTAAAAATCTGGTTACCATCTCCTATTGTTATACAACAGGAACTGTTATCTCCAAAGCACGAGGCGCTGGTGGTTTTGTCGGTGCTGCATTGATTTCTGTTACGCCGATTACTGTTAACCATAGTGTTGCTTTGCAAAGCGAAGTATCTAACGATACAGCCAGGAATACCGAAGGTCGTCTTGTAGGGGATACAAACTTTTCAATCACAGACAGCGCATTTAATTACGCCTACGCCGATATGAAAGGCGCAAAGCAGACTAACGAGAAGTATGATCCGACTGTCGGCAGAAATGGCGCAGATGTTCCCAAAGCCGATTGTACTAAAGCATCTTTTTGGAACGGTTTGGGCTTTGACAGCTCTTGGACGATTGAAGAAGGCAAACTGCCGCGCCTGACGAACCATAAAGCCATGACCGGCACCCCGCCAACCTACCTGCTGGACGCAGCAAGCTGCCTGGTCACGCTGGACGAGGGCGCAAAAATCAGCGTGTCATTCGAGACAACCGACGCGGATACCGTCACGAAAACAGGTACAGTTACCATCACCTACACCGGCAGTGATGCCCTTTCCGCTGGGAATTTCCAGCTTTCCAGCTCGGAAAACGCACCGGTATCCATCGCTGGTCTACTCATAACAGCGCTGAACGACAACACCCTTACCATTGAGATGGAGAAGTCCGTCACCAATGACAAGGCATACCTGTTCTACAAGTCGTACTGCCTTGGCGCAATCACGCTGGAGAAAACCGTCAGCAAGGTTGCTCTGTCCGCACCGACCAACGCTAAGTGGGATACTGCCCTCTCCGGCAGAGCTGTTTGGGATGCTGTTGCCAACGCAAGCGGCTACAGCGTACAGCTCTACAAGGATAACACGGCGCTGGGCGAAGCTGTCACGACCACAGATACCAGCTATGACTTTGCCTCTGCCATTGCGGATACCGGAAGCTACACCTTCAAGGTCAAGGCGCTCGGCGACGATACCTATTCTGACAGCACAGAAGCCACCAGCGGCGCATACGATTTCACCCAGCAGACGCTGGCGAATGTGAAAACCTCCGCCGAGGCCGCACTTGCTGCAATGTCGGTCAGCAACGCAACCACCGCAGACGAGGTACTGAAGGCTGTTTCCGACCGCATTACCAATAAGAAAATCAGAGCAGAATGGTCTGCATCTGAGCCGTTTGCCAAGAATAATGCCACCGATGGCGAAAACAATGGCCAGACCGGCAGTATCACCGGCAAGATCCTGCTGACGCTCGATGGTACAACGGAAACCATCACCGTTAGTCTAACGATCCAGCCGAAATACTCTGTCGTCTTTGCCAGCGGCAATGGCAGCGCGTTCGGTACGGCTCCGGCACAGGAAAATGTCACAGCAAAAACGGTAATTACTCTTCCGGGAAATCCCTATACCTATTACGGCAAGAAGTTCACTGGCTGGAGCGATGGCAAGTCCACCTACCAGCCGAACGACACCTACACGATGTCTGCTGGCAATGTGACATTCACCGCTCAGTGGACAGACGATGTGTGGGATGGTTCCACGGCGAGTGCTTCGCTGCGTGGTTCCGGCACCGAAGCTGATCCCTATATCATCGTCAGCGGCGCGGATTTGAATTATCTCTCGAACTTGCCGAGTGGACAATATTGCAGCAGATACTATAAGGTGATGGCTGATATTGATATGGGGAACCATGAAATGTCCCCAATCTATCACCTGACAGGTACATTTGACGGAAACGGTCATAAAATCACTAACCTGAAAATCGCAGGAAGCGGCGTTTATTACGGCCTGTTCAAAGAAGCCGGAAATAGCGGAACTGCCGCCGCTGTCATTAAAAATCTGACCCTTGAAAACGCTGTAATCAATGATGCTAACACAAATGAGAGCGGTAAACTCGGCCTGTTAGTCAGCTACACCTCGGATAAGCTGACTATCGAAGACTGCTATGTGACCGGCTCTATTACAACGACCAGCAAGCCGTACATGAATGTTGGCGGTTTGGTCGGTCAGGCTAAGGGTGCCGATGTGACAATCTCCCGTTGCTACGCCGGTGTTACCTTCATTGGAGGCAACAGCAACAGCACCTTCGGCGGTCTGGTTGGCAGTTGTGAGAGTGGCACTATCAAGGATTGCTACGCTATCCCCAATATGTCCGGTGTGACCGCAGGCTCCCGCGGCGGCATCACCAGCAGCACCAGAGGCACGATCCGAAACTGCTATGCAGCCGGTGCTGCCTTCAGCGGCGCAGGGATTGCCGGCAACGCGGCAGACATCAGCAGCAGCGTCAGCATCTTCCCGGAAATGCGGGGTTCCGCGCGTATCTTCTCGTCGAGCAGCAGTGGTCACGCCAGCAAGAACTACGGTTTTGACGGAACAATCCAGCGTGACAGCAATGGCATCGTTACGCCGCCCGCTGAGCAGTTTGCCGCTGGTCAGGCGCAGGGCGCAGATGCAACGGCCACCCAGCTCAAGTCCTTTAGCTTCTATAAAGACACCCTTGGCTGGAGTGAGGATATTTGGGAAATTCGCTCCGGTTATGACTTTCCCGTTCTGAAAGGCCAAAAGGCCGTTCCGACGCTTGCACTGAACCTGACCCCATCTGTTGTCAGCGTTACGCTGGACAAGAACAGCGCCACCCTTCCCTGCGTCAGCACATTGCAGCTCACCGCAACGGTGGATGTGAAAAACGGCGGGAGCCAGACGGTTCAATGGCACAGCAGCAATCCCCGCATGGCTGTGGTTGATGGAAACGGCAAGGTGACGATCCCCGCTAACGCAGCTTCCGGCGAGGTGAAGATCACCGCGACTGCAACCGCGGACGCCAGCAAAATCGCAGTCTGCACAGTCACCGTTGACGCAGACAGCCATACGCTGACCAGCCAAAAGGCTTCCGACAATTCCCAAAATTCTCCTAATGCAGTCTGCACCTTCTATGCAAGCGCAGAGGATGCACAGAAGCAGGAGGATGCGCTCCCTAAAGATGCCAAGGTGCAGGCCGGCAAGACCGTTTATGCCCGCATTACCAATATGGATAAAGAGGATATTGTTGGTGGTGTGAAGGTCAACGGTGTAGATGCGAAAAGACTGGACAACAGCACTTACTACTTTGATATGCCCTGCGAGAACGCAGAAGCAGTATTCTACTGTGCAGTTTGGCTGAATTCCTATAACTATGTATGGTTCGTCGGCAGCGACTGGGGTACATGGGGTGAAACTGTCACCTATGACACGGTAAAGTGGAATAATGCTGAGCATATCGGTTCTCTGACAATTACAAATATCATCAACGGTAAACTGTTCGCTTCTTTTGATGTCAAGTCCATGACTGCGTGTGACGATACCCAGAAGGCAGAAAGCAGTCTGACGCTGACTCAGAAGTTCAGCTATGACGGACTGAAAAATCCCGGCGATTACTTTGTCGATACGACAAATTCTGCTCGTCCTGTGTTGTATGTCTACAACGATAAGCCCGGCACGATCATCGTGAACATCAATGTCAAAGATGATCCGAACGCCACTTACAACATTACGAAAGAAGCTGCCAGCACCGACTACTACACGCTGGATAAAACCCGCGCAAAAGCCGGTGAAACCGTCACCGCAACGCTGACCAATGACGGTATCGAGGCTATTGGCACCAACCAGAGCATGACGCTGGATTACTACGGCGGTCTGCTGGTAGTTATGTTCCCTGGCCAGTTCCAGAAGAATGAGAACGGCAACTGGACAGCCTCTTTTAAGATGCCCGCACAGGATATTACGACCCGTGTATATGTTTCGTCCAAATTGGAGGTCACGCTGACCGGCGAGAACAAAACAGTTGAATACAACGGTCAGCCGCAGACCATCGACAGCGCGATAAAGGCGGAGTTGGGCGATCAGGATATTTCCGAAGCTATGTGGGGTCACTATGAGGTGACATACAACGGCAGTACCACCGCGCCCACGGATGCAGGCACTTATACCTGCACCGTCAAGATTTCGGACAGCGATCCGCTGTATTACAGTAATGAAATCACTGTCGCGCTGACCATTAAAAAGGCCACGTTGACGAAAGTTCCTGCTGCACCAACGGCACAGTCCGTCACGAGGCACAGCGTCACACTGAACAGACCCACGACCTTTGCAGATGGCTCGGTTATGTCTGACAGCTATGCGCTCGAATATAAGCGCAGTGAAAATGGTACATGGCAGGATTCCCCCAGGTTCACGGGCTTGGATGCAGCAACGACTTACACGTTCTATGCCCGCATCAAAGAGAGCAAAAACACAAATGCGTCTGACTCCAGCACAGGTGCGGACATCAAGACCGCAGATAAGGATAACGTGACATTCACGCTGCCTGCGAAGAATCAGACGTTCACTTACGACAAGACAGGCAAAACACCCGGCATGGCCACGGCATCCGCCGAAGGTATCCAGCTGGAGGTACAGTACACCGGCACCAGCACGGATGGCGCAGCGTATAACAGCATCGAAGCGCCTGTCAAGGCCGGCAGCTATCAGGTCATCTACAAAGTGCCGGACAGCAACGCTGATTATCAGGGCACCAGTGCTGCGGTGGCATTTACCATCGGCAAGCGCACCATTACCGTCAAAGCGGATGATAAGAGCATGACCGTCGGCGGTACTCTGCCTGAGTTCACGGTTTCCTACGGAAACCTCGCCAGCGGGGACAGCGCCGAGACTGTGTTTACAACTCTGGCTACCGCCACTACCACCGCAGATGGAAAGACTACCGGCAGTTTCGAGATCACGGTGACTACGCCGACGCTTACGGCAGAAGCATCCAACTACTATGAAGTGGCTGCACCTGAAAAGGGTACATTGACCGTTTCTCAGCGTTCCTCCTCCGGCGGTGGCTCCACAACTTACCCCGTGAACACTCCCAATGAAACGGAAAATGGTACTGTGACTGTCAGCCCCAAGAATGCCTCTAAGGGTAGCACTGTGACCATCACGGTCAAGCCCGACAGCGGTTATCAGCTGGACGACCTTACCGTGACCGACAAGAATGGTAAGGAGCTGAAGCTGACCGACAAGGGCAACGGCAAATATACCTTTACCATGCCCGCCAGCAAGGTCGAGGTTAATGCTACCTTTGTCAAGGAAGTTGAGACAAGCCCGTTCAGCGATGTGTCCACCAGCGCCTATTACTATGAGGCTGTGAAGTGGGCGCAGGAAAAGGGCATTACCGGCGGTATTGGCAACGGCCTCTTTGGGCCGAACCAGCCTTGCACCCGCGCACAGATCGTCACCTTCCTGTGGCGTGCTGCCGGTTCTCCCGAACCCAAGGCTATGAGCAGTTTCGCCGATGTGTCCACTGATGCCTATTATGCAAAGGCGGTTGCATGGGCGGTAGAAAACGGTATCACCACAGGAACGGGCGATGGCAAATTCAGTCCTGACGCGACCTGCACCCGTGCTCAGAGCGTGACTTTCCTGTTCCGTGCCATTGGTAAGCTGGTCGATAGCAAGGCAGAGTTCAGCGATGTTCTTACCGATAGCTACTATGCAAACGCTGTGGCATGGGCGGTAGAGAACGGCGTTACCAACGGCATCGGTGATGGCCTGTTCGGGCCAGACAATAGCTGCACCCGCGCACAAATCGTTACTTTCCTTTTCAGAGCCTATCAGGGCAAGTAAGAACCCAAGCGGCAGGGAGCCTCTATTGAGGCTCCCTGCCTTTCTCTGTATATCATGGAGCACGATAGCAATCAACTATGAACACATCTCCATGCGCACATTTCTCAATCCGCAAAATACTCGGGCCTGCCAATCGAGGTAAAGCCGCTTTTCCCCGTCACCACCACATTATTCTCGCTGCTGGCACAGTGGATGACCATGATATTACCGCTGCTGTCAAAGCCGCAGACAATACCGACATGGCTGTCGCCTGGATAAAAGACAAGGTCTCCCGGCTGGGCATCGCTCCATGAAATATCGGTGCAATAGCTGTGCTGACTGGACGCTCCACCGCCATGCCCAATGACGTATTGTCCGCCGCTCTGGTTGTAGAATACCCAATCCACCATTCCCGAACAATCCAGTCCGAAGGGCCGCACGGTGCCAGTGGTGGAACTGCCCTCGGCTGTAACTTTCATCGGCATTCCCCAGCGGCTGTCCCAGCCAATAATCAATGACTTTCCTCCCCAGAAATAATGGACTTTGCCCAAGAGTTGATACGCCGTCAGAACTACTTGCTTGCGATTCTCGCTGAGATCGGCGGGGAGATTTTCTATGATCTTTGCCACCTCGTCGGGACTCAGTTCAATGTCCTGATAACTTCCCGTCAAAGCCATGAACAGTTCCTGATATTTCGGCTGCATCAGTTCCTCCAGCAGCTTTTTCTGCTCAGTCGTGAAGTGATATGCCTCCGCCATTTGCAGATGATCTTTCACCGCAACCCAAATGTGCAGGATCACGGTATCTTCCTCATCCTCACCGCCGGGGACTGTCTCCAGCCAATAGGAAATCTCATTCATCTCCCAGAAAATCTGCCGCAGAATATCCAGCTTTTCTTCCGTCAGCGTCGCAACCTCGTCCGGCGACGATGCATCTGTCGTTGTCCGCACAGCATAGACCGCCAGCACATCCCGCCAGTTAGAGATCATCGCCGCACTGCCGGCGTTGTCCATATCCAATTCATCATGCGGATTCTCCGCCTTGATCTGCTCGATGCGGTCTGTGTACTCCGCGTTCAGCATGGTCACAGCCTCCGGCATCGTATATCCGGTGCCGCTGTCCTCGCCGGAAAAGAAAATTCCAAACGGTGACGCAATCAGAAGCCCAATCAGGCAGATGACTAACACCATTGAGAGGACCGTGCTGCCGCCCGCCATCATCGCCGCCGCAAGGCTTCTGGCGGCAGACAGGATGGCCCGCAGCGCCCGTCCTGCCGCCTGGGATGCTTTCTGCGCGGTGGCCTGCGCCGCTTTCGCGGCTTGCTGATACCGCGCTGTCTGCACCGCTGCTTTCCGTGCGGTGCGGGCGCTGCTTTGCAGCATAACCGCCTGCTTCTGTGCGGACTCCAAAGTTTTCGCTGTATCAGCTATCTTCTTAGAACGCGGCGAAACAGAGACGATGTCACGCTCCATCGGCAAGTGCTTTTTCCTCGCTGGTTTGGGCAAGCTGGTTTCAGCCCGTTCTTTGATGTGCGGTATCTGCTCCGAACGCATTCTGTCCGGCATGGCGCTGCCGTCCCTGTCTGAATGTAAGGCTTGCGCCGTCTTGATTCGGCGGCGCGATACGGCTCGCTTTTGCTCTGCCTGCCATCGGGCAGCTTTGCGCCCGCGCTCCTCCATGAATACTCTCTGCCCCTGCCGCTGCGGTTCCGCTGCCACTGTGAGCTGTGTCTCTGTCTGTGCGCCGATATAGGTATCTTTTGTCTTGACCTTGGCGGCCTTTTGCGCGGCGTTCTGGCGCGCCTGCTGCCGTCCACGCTCCGCAGCGCTCTGCGGCTGCGACCCGGCAGAAGTGGTATCTTTTCCCTTGATAGCAGAAGGCTTTTGCTCTGTGGCATCGGCAGCAGGAGCGCCGCCTTCCGGCGGCTGCTCCTGCGTTTTCTTCTTCCGCTGCCGGGTGAGTTCCTTTTCTGCCCGACGCAGGCCGCGGGCAGCGGTATCCTCAATGGTGTCACCGCCGTACTCGTCTGCCTGCCCGTGCTGAGCCGTATCCCGCAGCTGCGTCCGCAGCCGCTCAGAGCCGTCGTCTAAGCCTTTGCGTAGCAGTTCTCTGGGTGTCGATACCGCCTTTTCCTTGATGCGTTCAGAGAGCGTGGGTTTTTCTTTGATTTTTTTCATAGCACATCACGCGATAAGGTCGGAGGGGCGGGTCGTCATCATCTGATACAGCCTGGTGTGGCGGGGAAAGCTGTCCACGAAAGGCACGATGGCGCTGCCGCACTTGATGAGCCCACGCCCGGAGTCCACATTGGTGATGTAGGAGAGCTGATTATCCGAGATGTTCAGCAGGCGCGCCAGTTCCTCCCGGTCTGTGGCCGCCTGATTCAGCATGATGAGGAATTCACTGTTTGCCAGCATGGTGCGGGCCGTGTGGGACTGCAGCAGGTCCTCGATATTCTGGCTGATCCCCGTTCCGCAAGCCTGATACTTTCTCATACGCTTCCACAGGGTGAAGAGGAAATTGGCGCTGTACTCATGCTGGAACAGCAGATAGATCTCATCAATATAGATCCAAGTGTTGCGCTTCAGCCCGCGGTTGCGGATGATGCGGTTGAAGATGCTGTCCAACACCACCAGCATTCCTACCGGCAGAAGCTGCTTGCCAAGGTCCCGGATATCGTAGCAGAGGATACGGGCGTTGGTGTCCACATTGGTGGGCTTGGCAAAGGTGTTGAGACTGCCGTCTGTAAACAGCTCAATGGCCAACGCCACATCCTGCGCTTCCTTTTCCGGCTGGCGGAGCAGCTCGGCGTGGAAGTCCTGCAAGGTGGGGACCGCGCCGTGATAGCCGCTGCGGATATAGTCCCGGTACACCTGCGCGGTACAGCGGTCGATGACGGATTTTTCCTTGGCAGACAGCTTGCCTGCCCCGATGAGCTGCTCACAGAGGGAGAGCAGAAATTCAGATTTCAGCACCACGGGGTTCTCTCCGTCCCCATAGCCCTGCTCCATATCCATGGCGTTGATATGGTTGGGTGAGGT
>OJKW01001516.1_pt1 | contig 13071 bp, 9 predicted proteins | sample 1596591 | NCBI WGS metagenome assembly OJKW01 (sample SAMEA4350166, study PRJEB24818) | metagenome | biome: human; feature: gut; material: faeces | place: Denmark | collected 2013-09
CCGGGCAGCGATCACTGTCCGGCGCTGATCTGTTATTTTTCCAGCATCGCGTCCATCAGTGCCAGCAAAGAGCTCTGCTGGCCGGGGGTCAGGCGGCTCCATTTGTCCAGCAGCGTCCGCTGCGCGGGCGTCAGCGCGAGCCGGTCCTCGGCGTCGGCAAAAAACTGCGAGAGCGTCAGCCCAAAGGCCTCGCAGATCTTTTCCAGCGAGGAAAACGATGGCGTCATGCCCTTCTTGTACCAGGAGGAAATGGTCGACTGCGGCAGGCCGGAGCGCTCCGCGAGCTGATATTCTGTCCAGCCTCTGGCCTCGCGGTTTTTCCGGATCAGGCCGAGAATGTCTGTCACGCGATCACCACCTACGATTTTTCGTTTATTATACTTTGAAAAATCGTTGCATTTTAATCATTATTGTCGTAGTATATACTACGACAATATTCGATTTTCTGGAGGCCGCTGAACCATGAACGAAGACCGCACCTACGAAGCCTGGCTGGACGAGACGAACCGGGTCGTATCCTTTCACGCAATCCCCGCCGCCCGCCATTTCCGCGCCGCCGGAGAAGAATTCTGGCCGCTGATCCTGACCCTCGTCCTCTCCGGCTACCGGATCCAGTGAAGCGATTTTAGAAATAATTAAGAAATTTTACCGGAAATTTGTGATATAGTGGAAGCACAAAACACGCCGGAAAAGGAGAGAACATGATGAAAAAAGCAATGCTGTGCCTACTGATGATCCTGTCCGCCTTTCTGCTTACCGCCTGTCAGAAGCAGCCCCAGCCGGAGATCAAGCTGCCGGAGCCGCAGGCAGCGGCCAGCCCGGCACAGCCGGGTCCGGAGACTGTGGAACAGACTCTGACCCTCGGCCTCATCGACTTTGATGCGGACAAGGAGCTGCTGCGCGGTCTGATCCAGAGCTATAATGCCTCCGGCGCGCCCGTCCGCATCGAGATCGTCAACTACGCCGACGGTGCCGAAAGCTATGCGGACGCCGTCACGCGCCGCACGACCGAGCTCATGGCCGGGAACGTCCCCGACCTGCTCGACTGCAGCGACCTGAGCGGCGCGCAGTACGCCGGGTACGCGAAGAACGGCATCCTGCTGCCGCTGGACGGGATGCCGGAGGAAGGGGTGCTGTCTGGCGTGCAGCAGCCCTGCGAGGTGGAGGGGAAGCGCTATTCCATCGTCGGCGCGTTCACGCTCGACCCGCTGTTCGGCCCCGCGTCCAAGCTCGGCGCGTCGCTGCAGACCTCGGTCGAGGATGTGCTGCGCGGCGCGGTCCCGGATGTCCGCTTCGTCTGGGGCGGCAGGGATCTGCTCGGCGTCTATTGCCGCCACGCAGCAGAGCGCTTTCTGGACTACGATACCGGTACAGCTTCGTTTGAAAGCGAGGAATTTCTGGACCTTCTGACCGCCTGCGCCCGCATCCAGCCGTCGGAGCTGGGCCCGGACAGCATCATGCAGCAGCCCATGCGTTCCGTCTCCGTGTACCGCCAGATGCAGAACAGCTGGTACGAGCAGATCGGCGACGCGTTCCGCGTGCTGTCCCTCAGCGCGGACGGCGGCGTGACCTATCAGCCTGTGCTGCAGCTCGGTGTCTGCGCGGACTCCTCCATGCAGGAGGCCGCGGTGCAGGCCCTGCGGGCCATGCTCGCAGAGAGCTTCCAGAAGACCATCACGGACACCTTCCCGGTCAGCACGGCCGTCCTGCAGGCACAGCTGCAGCAGGAGATCGACGCGCAGAAGACCTATCAGCAGACCGCCATCCGCGAAGAAGGCCGCGTCGACGTCGGCGAGGCCGGGACGCAGACCTTCCTGTTTGACGAAGCCGTCGCGGCGGACCTCATGTACGTGCTGGAGCACGTAGACTGCCGCGCCTGCAGCAATCAGGAGATCCTGACCATCATCCTCGACGAGGCGGACGCCTTCTTTCAGGGCCGCAAGACCGCGCAGGAGGCCGCCCGCATCATGGACAGCCGCGCCGCCCTCTTCATCGCCGAAAACAGCTGAGCGGTGGGGGAGAAAGCGCGCGTTGGTGACGCTACATTTTCTGTTGACAAACGTTAATACCTGTGCTATCCTCGAAATATAACATATGTTAACACACGGGAAGGAGCGGAACGCATGGAACATCTCAGACTGTCCGACGGGGAATGGAAGCTGATGAAAACACTCTGGCAGCGCCAGCCGCGCACGCTTGCGGAGCTGGTTGCAGCGCTGGACGCCGAGACCGGCTGGAGCCGGGCGACGATCTTCATGATGCTCAAGCGGCTCATCGCCAAGGGCGCGGTCACGATGGACGACAGCGGAAGATTTCAGCAATACAGCGCCGCGATCACGTATTCAGATGTTGAACCCGAGGAAACGGAAGCATTTTTGTCGAAGGTTTACGGAGGAAGCGTGGGCATGATGGTGTCGAACCTGGTCGACCGCGGCACACTGTCCGAGCAGGACATTCAGGAATTGAAAGCCATTCTGGACGCAGCAGAAAAGGAGCGCGCAATGAAAAAATGGATTCTCCTTTTGACGCTCTGTATCAGCCTCCTTTTATCGGGCTGCCAGAAAACGCCGGAGGCCCAGCCTGGAACGCAGCCGGCGGAAGCGCCGTGGGCAGACGAACAAGCGGACGCGCCGCTTTCCTATGAAGACTATTTCGCGGAGCTCCGCCCCTATGACCCGGCAGGGAACGACGTGCCGGACTGGATGAAGGACGGAAACTATGAAATTTTATCAGAGGACGGCGTCCTCGCCCTGTATCAGGCGGCAAACGAAACCCTGACCCGCTTGTTTGCTTACCCGGTGGAAGCGCCGCTCGGCTGGTCGGCCGGCCCGGCCTGTCTCTATGCGTTCGACGAGCAGACCATTTACCGGCTCGATTATGGCGGGGAAGCGGCAGAGCCGATTTACCGCGCGACGGATGGGGCGATTTTGCAGATGGCGGCTGCCGGGGACGCGCTCTTCTTTGCCGAACAGGGAGAGCTCAGCATCCGCCTCTGCCGATTGTACGCGCCCGAAGGGAAGCTGGACGTCTTCTATGACGAGGTCCGCCCGGATGCGGAGGACCTTCTGCTGTTCCCCGTTTCCAATCACGAGCTGTGCTGGACCATGGACGATCCGGACTTTCTGGAGCTTGCGGCAGAGCAGGAGCAGACCTACATCGAGACGCGGAACATCGATCCTGCGGACAAGAGCACCTACTGGGGCATGCTGGAGCTGGATTTTGGCGTCAACTCCGGCATCCGGTACTACTATAACGACCTGGAGCCGCTGCTCTGCTCGCAGGGCTTCCGTAAAATTTACGGCGAAGAGAGCGTCGCCGACTGGTGGAAAACCGAAGACAGCTTCCTGCGAGACGCGGAGCTGCGCGCGAAGTTTGTATCCGTGGAACAGGGACCCGCAGTGCAGGCGCCGGACCGCAGGGTCGTAAGCTTTTTGCGCGGCGCGGAAACGGCGCTTGCGCAGGAACGGGGCCTGACGTTCAACACGCCGGAAGATCTTTCCCCGGAGCAGCTGTTTCAGTTGTTTCTGGCGTGGACGAATGAAGATACACTGAAGGAATATCAGGACCCGGATGACGGAACCTTCTATTTCACAACCCCGGTCATCCGCCGGACGCTCGACTGCTATTTCAGCGGCTATTGCTTTGATATCACAGCCTGCAGGGCGTACGACAGGCAAACCGGCATGGTCGTCGTCCCGTCTGTTTCCGGGTCTGACGACGGCCGGACGGCGCGGCTCGTCGGAAAAGCGCAGGACGGAGACCTTGTGACCTACCTTATCGACTTTTACGCGGATGCGGCTGCCAAGGCAGAGTATCGTGCGTACGCGAGGAAGGAATACACGCTGCAATGCTATGACGGCGGCTTCTATCTCCTGCGCGCCTGCTCCGTGATGTGCCCTGACGGGGAACATACGCTCGGCGGCATTTCCGTCTGGGACAGGTGGGACCTTCTTCCGCAGGCGGTGACCGAAGGCTTTGCGGAGCTTGGTGTGGTCGGCGTTTCGCGGGAGGACTATGACGTGATCAAATACGGCCGCGACGGACTATATGTCCACGTGCTGCGCCTGCAGGCGGGCAAGGAGGACTGGGAGGGGCTGGACGGCTATGTCAGCTGCGTCTATACGACGAGCCCCGACTACCCCTCGCCGCGCGGTCTGCGCGTCGGCGACCCGGAGGCCAACGCAGCAGAAACAATGAACGCGCTCTGGGGCAGCTTTGAATACGAGCTGCAGGACGGCGCGATCTGCCGCATGGGGTTCTTCTCCTATTATGACGCGGGAGGCCCCGGCGAAGCGTTTACGGTACGCCCGGCAGACAGCCGGCCGGGGAATTGAGGGAAAGGAGCTGCCATGATACGAGAAACATTGACGCTCTCCGCGCTGATCGCAGCCGTCCTGCTGGTGCGGGCGGTGTTCAAAAACCGCGTGCCGAAGCGGATGATCTATGCGCTCTGGCTCGTGGTGCTTTTGAAGCTCTGCATGCCGGGGACGCTGTTCTCCCTGCCGGTCCTTCCGGCAGAGCAGACCGCCGCGCCGGTGCAGCGCGCGGAGTTCCCGGCGCAGACCGCGCCGGTCACCCAACCGCCCGCACAGGCGGTACAGCCGCAAACACCCGCGCAGTCAGTCACGCAGGAACCGGCAAACCCGGCGGCGAAGCCACTGACGGCCACGCAGATCTTCCGGATCATCTGGTTCAGCGGCAGCGCGCTGCTCGGCCTCTGGATGCTTGGCTCGTGGCTGGTCTTTACGATCCGGCTGCGCAAAAGCCGGAAATTCCTCGGAAGACACGGAAAAACCAGTATTTACGTCTCAAGCCGCATCCCGTCGCCCTGCCTTGCAGGCCTCATCCCGGCCGTCTATCTGACGCGGAACGTGCTGCAGAACGACACGGCAGCACTGATCCTGCGCCACGAGCTGACGCACCTGCGGCATCTCGACCCGCTGTGGTCGTTCTGCCGGACGGCCGCTGTGGTCGCGTACTGGTGGAATCCACTGGTCTGGCTCGCCGCGATCCTCTCCAAGCGCGATGCCGAGCTGGCGTGCGACGAGGCCGTCGCCGCGGGGCTCCTCGACAGCGAGCGCATTGCCTACGCAAGGGCGATCCTGGCCCAGGCCCCGCGCAGGGGCGCAGCCCTGAGCCTTGCCGGGCCGCCGGTCAAAGAGCGCATTTTGTTCCTCACGAAAAAGCAGCGCACGAGCGTCCTGTGCGTCGTTCTGGCCCTGATCCTCGTCCTGTCCGCGACCGGCTGCTCCTTTGCCGAGCTGACGCGGCAGAAATCTGGGGAGATCACTCTGCCCGAAGCGGCAGGGGAGACCGGCCCGTCCGCGGATGCGGCCGCAGATCCCACCGCCCGGCAGGAAGGACCGGTGCAGGACCAGCCGCAGCTGCTTCACAACGACGGGACCTATGACCCGTCCCAGCCCCTGCAAGCTTGGGAGCTGGCCCGCGTCGACGGTGTGCAGACCGGCATGACGCAGGCACAGGTCGAAGCGATCACGGGCTCGCTGACGGAAAACAAATATGGCGTTCTGGTGGACGATCAGAACATCTCCTATCGCTTCTGGGACCACAGCGGCGGCGAACCGAAGCTGATGGAAATGACCTGGAGCGGAAAAGTGATAAACGATGAGCTTGTCTATACCACCTCACAGGACGCGCCGGCCTTCCGCGGCATCTGCCTCGGCGATCCGATCGGCGACGTGCTGGCGAAGCTCCCGTGTACGGACCGGGAACTGAAATACAAGCAGACGCAGTATGTGTACGGGCAGGCGGGCGACGAGGATTACGCGGTCCTGCACCTGATCGGGGATAGCTATTATTCTCTGTCGTTTGGCATCGCCGGTCAGTGGCGCGCGTCCGTCGACTTCTCCCGTGTCCAGCAGCGCGTGTTCCATATCGTCATTTATGCCGAAACATACTGGCAGGAAGCAGAGCAGGCGGGCGAAGAGACGGCTGCCCGGGCGCAGACCATGACGCTGTCGGTCCCGTCCGGCGAAAAATATACGTTGTCGGAGGCGGATGCGGCGGCTCTGGAGGAGATCTTCTCCGAGGGTTCCATGACGATGCTTGAGAACGACCCGGAATCGGTATGCGTGTACCAGTTCGACATCCGGAATCGCAGCTATCTGCTGGATGAAACGCTGGATACGGTAGAGATGATCGTATGGATGGATACCGAGCATTATGACTATTACCAGAAGCGCCTGACCGACGCCGACGCGGAAACCCTGCAGACGGTCATTGACCGGTACACACAGGGCGCGGAGGGCAGCAAGCGCCAGACTGCGATCCTCCGGGAGGTGCGCGCGGATTCCGTCACGGTCGAGCATATCACGCTGCTCAATTCCGCCCTCGAGGAAGACCTGCGAGCGCTCAAAGGCATGAACATCCCACCCGAAGCGTACCAATACGGCTACTATCGGGAGGACTCCGGCGAGATCTACACCTACAAGGTCGACCCGGATACCCCCGTCACCATCTATGACATTTCTCAGGTCTACGGAGCGGGTGACGACCGGCTGTACACCTTCGAAACATGGCAGGATTTCGTCGCCGCGGTCCAGGCCAACGAAGGCCTGTGCGTCCCGCCCTATACCCTGACCCTGCAGGACGGCGTTGTCGTCAAAATCGAAGAGAAATTCTACAATTAGCATCCAGAAAGGAGACTACTATGAAGAAGACAGCCCTGCTCCTGCTGCTGTGCATCTGCCTGCTTCTGGCTGGCTGCACCGCGCAGACCGCACCGCAGCCCGTCCAGCCGGAACCGGAGCCTGTGCAGACAGAGCCGGAACCCACCCCACCCGCAGCTGAAACCGCGGATACAGTTGCAAGTCAGGAAGAGCAGACGCAGGAGCGGCCGGCGCTCCCGGTCCCGTCCGCGTCCATGTTTTCCCTGACCGGGCGCGAGGCCGTCCTGTATGACGCGGCGGTCGCGCAGCGATACCCGCGCGATGACAACGACATCGTCCTGCCAAGCCTGTGCGTGTACGGCTCATTTGTGGAAGACGGAAAGACCGTGGTCATCTGCGACCTGCACTACGATTTTTACTACGACTACACCGGCCCCGGCTGGGCGTGGAACTCGGGCGCGATGAACACGTATCTGCGAGCGGAACTGGAAACGCAGGACGGCGCGGAGGTCTGCACGGGCTTTGCAATTTTCCCGGGCGGCGATCCTAGCGACTGGATCTCCGGCGAATGCGGCCCGCTTGCCGTGCAGAATGCGGACGGGGCGTGGGTCCTGCCGGAACCGGCCGGAGACTGGTTCCCGTCGGACAGCAGTATGCTGGGCGAGTATCTGGCCGCAGCGGAAGCTATGCCGGAACCGGCAGCAGTGATGCAGCAGGCAGACTTTGAGGCGCACATGCTGGCGCTTTCGGACGGGAAGACGGCGGAGGAAATGACCATCGACAGCTTCCCGGACGTTCTGGCGGAAGACGCGGCGCTGGAAAGCTTCCTGCGCGATACGCCGGAGGACGCGGCGCTCTGCTGCGCGACGTATCTGGTCGAAAACATGTGGTACGGCGATGGCGAAAATGAGCCCTATACGACGGATTTCGCGCTGACCGCGCTGGGGCGGCTCTACGTTCTTTCGATGCAGTATCTCATGGAGACGTATAACGACTCGACTTGGCTGCTGCCTGCCTTGCTGCTGCATACGTTCTCCCCGGAGGAATGGCTGTACCAGTTCTGGGGCGTAGTGGGAGGAATCGCGTTCGCAAAGGAAGGTTTTACGCTGGACAGTGTCTATTACGATGAGCACCCCATTGAAAAGCAGTGCATGACCGCCCTGCTGCGCAGCCCGAAGCGGCTTCATGTTGCAACGCTTTTTGATTATGTAAACCCTGTAGACAACGAGCGGTGTGACGCTGACCATGCTGCGCTTTATGATTTCCTGGCAGAGGGCAAGGCAGACGACCGCCTTCATATCGAACCTGCCGGAGCGACGCGCGAAGACCTCCTTGCCGCCTGCACGGAAACAGCACATTGGGAGGTAGAAGGCGGAACCGATACCACCATCCTCCACATCACGCCCGAACACGGTCAGGAACTGCGGCTGGTGTACTGTTTCGGAGAAAATTAAGAATTTTTTAGGAATTTATTCCATGAACGCGTATTATACTGGCCGTGGAGGACCGCGTTTTTTGACGAAAAGGAGACCCGCATGAAAAAGTCACTTCTTCTTCTGCTTCTGTGCGCGTGCCTGCTTCTGCCCGCCTGTGCGGCGCAGCTCGCGCCGGAGCCTGCCAAGCCGGAGCCGGAGTACGTCCAGCCGGAGGCGGAGGCGCAGGCGGAGCGGTCGGAACAAGCCGCACAAACGTGGCAGGACGTACAGGCGCAGCTTCCGGATGTCTCGGCGATGTCCGGCTTTCCGGTGGCGGAGGAAGCCTGGCACCCGGAGCCGATCGTCGTGCATGGCGGAGAAGCGGAATACTGGATCGACCGGTCCGAAAGCTGGGAGACCGCAAAGATCTGCATGCGAAAAGATGGCCAGACGGCGAGTATTTACGCCGCACAGGACGGAAGCCTGTCCCAGCTTGCATTGTTCGATGGGATGCTGTATTTTGCACAGACCGGCGGCATTTATCGGATGCCAATGGAAGGCGGCGCGGCGGAACTCTGGATCCCGGACGGCGGACGGTTTGCGCTGACCGGCGGCGTGATCTATACGTGGCTTTCGGAGCAGGGATTCTGCGCCATTGCCGCGCAGGACCCGGAACAGGTCGTGCCGGTGTGGAAGCAGGAACAGGCGCTTACGGTTAGGCAAACTGTCCCGGTGACGGGCGGTATCGTCTTCTGGCTGGCGGAAAACGAGCCGGATCCGGATGCTGGCCAGCTTTGGGTCGTGCTGCTGCGAAACAGCGGGCAGTGGGAGCTTCTGCGCGAGGAAACGGGACCGATGCCGCGGAGCATCTTTTCGGATGACACCAACGTCTGGTTCATGCGCGAGACGAGCGAGGGGCAGTTTCTCTATCAGATCGATTGCAAAAACGGAGCATATGCCTGCCTCGGAAGGCTGCCGGAAGCGCCGGACGGATGTTACAGCCCCGGCACGCCTGTATTGGGCTTTCAGCGTGTCCTGATGCGCTATCAGGGGATAGAGTCAACCATGGAGTTTTATGCGCTGGATGACAAACTGACGCTGGGTGAGCATTTGCTGTCGTATGGTGCAGACGATTCATATGCCATTTATTTTCTGCACCTGTTCGAGATACAGGAAACGCCGCAGAGCTTTTATTTTTGTGGAAAGTCGGAAGAAAACGGGCTGTATCTCGTTTCTGAAATAAGAAAAAGCGGGGACGGGCTTTTGCAGGAAGAGGTCCTGCAACCACCGGCGTTCCGGGAGGCCGTCTGGCAGGCGTTCTCTGCCGGTGTCCTTCCGCTGGAAGGGAATAAAACCGAACGCACCGTGACCATCTGCCTGACCGGCGACGCCGCGCAGCCGTTCCTGTTTATGGAATGTAACTGAGGACGGAACATACGCGGTTGATTTTTGCGGCCGGATGGGGTATAGTAGAGGAAAAGCTTTTTAGAAAGGAACCAGACCCATGTGTACTGCAGCAGCTTTTCAGACAAAGGACTTTTATTTCGGCCGGACGCTGGACTACGAATGCTCCTACGGCGAGTGCGTGACCGTCACGCCGCGCCGCTATCCCTTCTCGTTCCGCCACATGGGGCGGCTGGACGCGCATTACGCCATGATCGGCATGGCGCACGTCGCGGACGGGTATCCGCTGTACTACGACGCCGTCAACGAAGCCGGACTCGGCATGGCCGGGCTGAACTTCGTCGGCAATGCGCAGTATGCCGAGGTACAGGAGGGAAAGGAGAACATCGCGCAGTTTGAGCTGATCCCATGGATCCTCGGCCGCTGCGCCACGGTCCGCGAGGCGCGGGCGCGGCTGGACGCGCTCAATCTGGTCGGCACACCCTTCAGCGAGCACTATCCCGCCGCGCAGCTGCACTGGCTGCTAGCAGACAAGGACGAGGCCGTCGTCATTGAGTCGATGGCCGACGGCCTGCACGTCTATGACGACCCGGCGGGCGTCCTGACAAATAACCCGCCGTTCCCGCAGCAGCTGTTCAACCTGAATAACTACATGGCGCTCTCTCCGCGGCAGCCGGAAAACCGGTTCTCCGGGGCGCTGGGACTGCACTGCTACAGCCGCGGCATGGGCGCGCTGGGCCTGCCCGGCGATCTGTCGTCCATGTCCCGCTTCGTGCGCGTGGCCTATACGAAGCTGAACGCCGTCTGCAGGGACACGGAGGCGGAGAACGTCAGCCAGTTTTTCCACATCCTCGGCGCGGTAGAGCAGCAGCGCGGCTGCTGCGAGGTCGAGCCCGGCGCATATGAATACACGATCTATACCTCCTGCTGCAACGCGACCCGCGGCATCTACTACTATACGACCTATGACAACCACCAGATCACCGCAGTCGACCTGCACCGCGCGGAACTGGAGGGGGAAGCCCTCAGCAGCTGGCCGCTCGTGACCGGCGAGCAGATCTTCCGCCAGAACTGAAACGGAAAAGCAGTTCAACGCCGTCGTCGCGTCCAACACGCACGCGCGGCACCTGTATGAGCGCCTCGGGTTTACCCAGCTCGGCGTCATCCCCGGCGGCTTCCGCATGAAGGACGGCCATTACGAGGATATCTGCCCCTACTATCATACTCTGTAAAAAACAGCCTGCGCCGCAGATATCGCGGCGCAGGCTGCTGTTTAATTTGTTTTGCCCGATGGATCAATGAACCACAGAAAATCCGGCAGCGTGATGCGGCGGGAGACAAAGCTGCGCGGCACCTGATACGGGTCCATGCCGGTCTGATACGTCCAGCCGTCCATGCGCAGAGCAAACGTGTAGTAGTCTTTTGCCACATCCATCGTCAGGTAGCTGTATTTTCCCTCCGGGTAACACAGCACGTACGGGATCTGGCCCGTCGCAGCGGCCAGCGCGGCGTTGGAGCGCTCCATCTCCTGCCGGAGCGCAGCCTCGTCCATGGCGCTGAGATTTCCATGCGTGTAGGTATGGCTCTGGATGCTGACGAGGCCGGAGGCCGCCATCTCATACACCTGCTCCTGCGTCATCTTGTGTGTGCTGCCCATGGCATTGCCGATGACGAAGATGGTCGCCTTGGTCTGGTATTTTTCCAGCAGGGGATAGAGGACGGTGTAGTTGTCGTCATATCCATCGTCAAAGGTCAGGATGACCGGCTTTTCATAGTCCTCGATGTGCGCCAGGTCTGAAAACCAGATCGCTTCGTACCCGTTCTCCTGCAGATACTGCAGCTGCTCCTCCATGGAAGCCGCGCTGACGAACAGATCGGAATAGCCCCAGATCTCGTCACCCACCGCGTGGTACATCAGCACCGGCACGTTCCACCCCTCCGGGATCTCGCCGACGGTCTGTCGCTTCGCCAGATACCGGCTCCCGTCCGGCGCCAGCCCCCATTCGAGGCCAAGGCGCGCAGCCGCGTCTTCCAGCTTTACATAATCCTGTCCGCCGAAGCTGATGGATTCAAGATCATCCAGAATGCCCGGCTCCGGCTGCAGCGGCGCGGCGGACTCCAATATGTCCGCCACCGCGGCCCACAGCGTTTCTTCTCCTGTAAAGACCTCGTTCAAAGTCTGCATCGGCGCATCCTCCGGAACATCCTCTGCCCGGATCCACTCTGATTCCCGCGTCGAATAGACATCGGTCAGCCGCCCCAGCACCCAGACCGGCTCTGCCGGCAAAACCGCAGCTTCCGGCTCCGGTTCTTCTGCGGCGACAGGGACTTCCACCGGTTCGGTGGGCACGGGCGGCTCGGTCGGGACCGGCTCCGGCGCAGCCGTGTCCTCTGCCGGAGTTTCCGGCAAAGCCGCCGCCGGCGCGGCGCAGGCGCATAGCAGCGCCAGCAGGCAAAGACAGACGAGCAGACGGGAGATACGCATACGGGATGTCCTCGTTTCACGCTTTTTTATCAGTTTATCATGTTTTTCCGGCAGAAACAAGCCCGAAAAACGGTTTTCCTTGACGGCGGTGCAGCTGCTGACTATAATATAGTATAACTTCATCAGGAGGGACGGCCTTCTACTATGCTTCGAATGTTTTTCCGCAGGATCCGGCCGGGCCAGCTGATCGTGCTGGTGTTTCTCGGGATCATCCTGCTTGGGGCGGGGCTGCTGTGTCTGCCCGCCGCGGCAAGGTCCGGCCGGCCGACGCCGTTTTTGACGAGCCTGTTCACCGCGACCTCCGCGACCTGCGTCACGGGCCTCATCCGCGTCGATACCGGTACGCACTGGACGATGTTCGGCCAGGTGGTGATCCTGCTGCTCATCCAGGTCGGCGGTCTCGGCTTCATGACCATCGCCTGCCTGTTCTTCTTTGCGCTGCGGCGCAGGATCGGTCTGCGGCAGCGCATGGTGCTGGCCCAGGCGCTGGGCAGCGACACCTACAGCGGCATCGTGAGCCTCGTGCGCAACATCCTGCGCGGCACGGCCGCGGTCGAGGGCGTGGGCGCGCTGATCCTGTTTTTCCGCTTCCTGCCGGAGTTCGGCTTCGGCAGGGCGCTGTGGTACGGCGTGTTCCATTCCGTCTCCGCGTTCTGCAACGCGGGCTTCGACGTGCTGGCGGATGTGGACGCGGGCGGCAGCCTCTGCCGCTATGCGACGGATCCGGTCGTGAATTTTACGATCATGGCACTCATCGTCATCGGCGGCCTCGGCTTTGCCGTCTGGGGCGATATCCGGCATCACCGCCGGTTTTCCCGCCTGAGCGTCTATTCCCGGCTCGTTGTGATCATCACGACGGTGCTGATCTTCGGCGGCGCGGGCGTCTTTGCCGCGCTGGAATGGAACAATCCCAATACGATCGGCGATCTGACTGTGCCGCAGAAGCTGATGGCAGCGCTGTTTCAGTCGGTGACACTGCGTACAGCGGGGTTTGCGACCTTTGACCAGAATGCGCTGTCGGACGTGTCGAAGGCAGCGTCGGATCTGCTGATGCTCGTCGGCGGCTCCTCCGGCTCGACGGCCGGCGGTGTCAAGACCGCAACGGTCGGTGTGATCCTGCTGTCCGCGTGGTCAACCG
>OJKW01001520.1_pt1 | contig 13048 bp, 7 predicted proteins | sample 1596591 | NCBI WGS metagenome assembly OJKW01 (sample SAMEA4350166, study PRJEB24818) | metagenome | biome: human; feature: gut; material: faeces | place: Denmark | collected 2013-09
CCTCCGGAAAAGTCACGCTGGACGCGGTGGCCGCCCGCTGTGCGGACCCCGCCATTGCCGACGACCTGAAATATGTCCTGGCCACCGCCAAAGCCATGGCTGGGGACCGCTTCAGCGTGGCTTACTGCCCCAGCCTGGTCCGCGGCCAGGGCTACTACACCGGCATGGTGTTTGAGATCACCTGCCCGCAGTTCAGCGGGGCCGTGGCCGGCGGCGGCCGCTACGACAACATGGTGGGCAAGTTCCTGGGCACCCAGGTGCCTGCTGTGGGCTTCTCCATCGGCTTTGAGCGCGTCTGCGGCATCCTGCTGGAGCAGGGCTACCAGATCCCCGGTGCCAAGCAGAAGATCGCTCTGCTCTACCAGAAAGGCTCCGACTTCCCTGCCGTGCTGGCCAAGGCCGCACAGCTGCGGGAGCGCTACAACGTGACCGTGCTGGAGCAGGCCAAGAAGCTGGGCAAACAGCTGGGCCAGCTGGAAACCGCCGGTTTTGCGGGCGCTGCCTTTATGGACAAAGAAGAGATCAAGATTTTCTAAACTCACAACGAGCAAGGGCCTCCGCAGACGCGGAGGCCCTTGTTTTTGATGTCTTTTTATGTTTTCTTCGCGTTGGGGTAGACACGCTCCATCCGGGCGTTGTCAAAGTGTTCGTCCAAAAAGACCTCCAGCTGGTTCCGCGGCGTGATGCCGTCGGTCCGGCTGTTATACCGGGCCAGCGCCAGACCGGAAAGGGACATGTTCACCGCCATAAAAATGGCCAGTAAAATGGTCATCCAGGGTTTGACGTGCCGCCGGACGAGGTCCATCCCCTTTGCCACCAGCGGATAGCCCAGCCGGAGCCAAACCACCGCCGCAATGCCCCAGAAAAAACAGTACAGCAGGTTGACGCGGCCCGCAATGTTGAATTTGAAACCGCTGTAATCCCAGAAGATGACACCAAACAGCAGCTCGCCTACGGCGCTGCACACATACTCATAGGCACCGCCCATGAAGACGCCAAAGGCAAAGATGGCGCTGTCGCTCTTGTTCTCACAATTCCGCAGCAGAACGGTGGAGAGGGCCAGTGCCAGCCCCCACACCACGCTGAACGGACCCCAGACCAGGCTGGAACGGCTCATCCAGACGCCCGCCGTCACCCGGCAGAACAGCGTCTCCACAATGTCGCCCAGAAATGCCCCGATGACGAACAGCCAGAGCAGGTCGGCAAAGCTCAGGGTCTTTTGGGCTGTGACGGTCGGCGTCCCCCGCGCGGCGGCCGGGTAAGCTTTCTGGACACGGCGCTCCACCCAGCTGCTGAGCCGGGTGCGGAGCTGATCGGAGTGCTTTTCCAGCTCGGCATTGAGCTGTTCCAGGTGTGGATGCTCCCGGGCGTAGCGGCTCACTGCCAGGAACGCGCCCAGCTGGTCCAACAGGGAGATCGTGATGGAGATCCACAGCAACGGCCGGACGAGCCACTGGGGCAGCAGGCCGTAAAGCTTGAAGAGCAGACCGTTGCCCCACAGGACCGTCGCCGTGCCCAGCGCGCCCCAGAGCAGCGAGTATTGCAGGCAGATGTAGCCATCCACGTTGAAGCGCTTGCCGGAGTAGTCCCACCAGCGGCGGCGATTCACCCGCTCCAGCAGTTTGGCCGTCAGCCACTCCACCACGGTGGCGTCAATGGCGCAGCCCAGAAACAGCAGCAGCGGGCTGGGGCGGTCTGCAAAGGAAATCGCCAGCAGCACCGCCGTAAAGCCGTAGATAAAGCAGAACGGGCCGGACGCCACGCCTCGGTTGGCAAAGCGGCGGCCCTTTATCGTTGCCACCACCGTCTCGCCTACCCAGCCCAGGAACGAATAGACCAGATATAGAACACTCAGAGAGTAAAAATTGAGCTCCATTGCAGCTCCTTTCCATCGCGTGTGAATTGCATGGTATAATTTTATGCTATTTTAGGCTTCCATGCAAGATAAAATGCAAAAAACACAGCGATACACGCTCTGTTTGCCAGAGACAGCGTATCGCCGTGTTTGGATGTTTTCTTTCAGCGGGCTTGCCCTCTCAGGCGCTGCGGGCCGTTACAGCTGGCTCTTGTACAGCTCCACGATCTCTTCCACACTGGTGTCGCGGGGGTTGCCCGGGCGGCAGGCGTCTGCATAAGCGGACTCCGCCAGGAACTGGATGTCCTCTTCTTTCAGGATGCCGTGCAGGTTTGCGGGGATGCCCACATCCGCACTCAGCTGCTTGACCGCGGCGATGGTGGCATCGGCTGCCTGCGCGTCGTTCATCTCGTCAATGCCCTTGACACCCATGGCCTTGCCGACCGCGCGGTAGCGCTCACCGGCAACGCTCTTGTTGTACTCCAGACCGACCGGCAGCAGGATCGCGCAGGCCACACCATGCGGAGTGTCATACAGAGCGGACAGGCCGTGTGCCATGGAGTGGACGATGCCCAGACCGACATTGGAGAAGCCCATACCGGCAATGTACTCGCCCAGAGCCATGCCCTCGCGGCCTTCCGGCGTGTTCTGGACCGCACCGCGCAGGTTCTCGCTGATGAGCTTGATGGCTTCCAGATGGAACATATCGGAGATGGTGCAGTGGCCCTTGGTGATGTAGCCCTCAATGGCGTGGGTCAGGGCGTCCATGCCGGTAGCGGCGGTCAGGCCCTTGGGCATGCTGGACATCATATCGGGATCGACAACGGCGATCTCGGGGATGTCGTTGGTGTCCACGCAGACGAACTTGCGCTTCTTCTCGACATCGGTGATGACGTAGTTGATCGTGACCTCGGCAGCGGTGCCGGCGGTGGTGGGCACCGCAATGGTGAACACGGCGTGCTTCTTGGTGGGGGCAACGCCCTCCAGGCTGCGGACGTCCGCGAACTCGGGGTTGTTGATGATGATGCCGATGGCCTTGGCGGTATCCATGGAGGAGCCGCCGCCGATGGTGACGATGCAGTCAGCCTCGGCAGCCTTAAAGGCGGCAACGCCGTCCTGAACGTTCTGGATGGTGGGGTTGGGCTTGATCTCGCTGTAAACGCTGTAGGCAAAGCCGGCGGCGTCCAGCAGGTCGGTGACCTTCTTGGTGACGCCGAACTTGATCAGATCGGGGTCAGAGCAGACGAAAGCCTTCTTGTAGCCGCGGGCGGTCAGCTCGGGAACGATGTTCTCGATTGCGCCGTGGCCGTGGTAGGAAATAGTGTTCAGTACAATACGACTTGCCATAGAAATTCTCTCCTTTTATTATATCGGCTGTTTGCCGATGATTCCCATGTTCTGCCTTTATTATACCGTTATTTTTTTGACAGCGCCATTTAGAAAAGTGGCGGGGTGTTTGGGAAAATTCCACAAACAAAAAAGCTTCCCCCTCGGGGGACGCTGTCATCGAAGGTGACTGATGCGGGCAAAGTCTGTCATTGCAGCCCTTAGGCAACACCGCATAATTCCCGCCTAACGGCTTAAGCACCGCTCCGGCGGCTGCGGCACGGCATCTGCGTTGCCAAAATGCTCGATAATACACAAAGTATTATCTGCGCTTTTGGCTTAGCAGCTGCCGCACCTCGCTCGCCGTATCGGCACTTAGAATTATGCGGTATTGCCTTAGAAATGAGAAATTAGCAATTAGGAATTGGAGATAAGGCGGGGCCCGGTGCATGGTTTAAGATGCACCGGGCCTTGTGTTTGTTTTGGAAAGAATAATTAAAAAAGAATAATGGCCACATTTTTCGTGATGTGCCGCGATTCTATTCGTAGGGGCGTATATTGTGCGCCCGTCGCCTTGCGGGTGGGTGATGGGGTGAGATATCCGGCACGGCCCGTTATTAAAGTTTCTGCTTTCTTCTTTTCAAAGAAGGAACAAAAACCCCCGTAAACTCATTCCACCTTCAAAATCGTCACGCTGACGGGGGCGAGTTCGATGGCATTGCGGCAGGCGGGGCCAAAAGGTTCGGCGGCGGCACGAGTACCATCGCACAGATAGCGCCAGCTCCCGGCAGGCAGGGCCGCCCACTGGCGGGTGCGCTCCGGGTTATAATAAACGGCCAGCCGCCCTGGCAGGCTTTCGTCCCGGCGCTCCGGCACAAAGCCGATCAGCCACCCCGGCAGGGACAGAATGCAGGGTTCTGCATCCCCCGCCATACCGGAAAGCTCCGGATACGCCTTGCGGATTTCCAACAGTCCGTGATAATACTGCACCAGCTCCTCCAGCTGGGCGGCGCGCGTCCAATCCAGGCGGTTCAGCTCCAGCGGGCCGCGGTAGGTGTTGTGGTCGCCATGCTTGGTGCGGGCAAACTCTTCACCCCCCTGCATGAACGGCAGACCCTGGCAGGTCAGGTAAATACCCGCCGCCATGCGGTTCTGGGCCAGCAGATCGGCATCCGGCGCAGCATAATCCCCGCGGTGGGCCACGCATTTCAGCTTATCCCACAGGGTATAGTTATCATGGGCCGAAACATACTGCACCACCTGGCCCGGCGCCTGGGGCATAAAATCCGCCTGGCCGCCGCGCCACGCCGGGATAGAATGCAGCACTTGATACCCACAGTGCATATCGCCGTTGATGTAGCCCGCGCTGCCCGCATTGAACACCCCGCCCTTGATGGCATCGCGGGTGTTATCGCAGAAAAATCCGATGCGGCTGTCCAGCAGGCCCGCCGCCTGTTTGTTGGCGGGGATCGCGCCGTGTTCCATGCGGGTGCTGCCGCCCTGCCACGGTTCACCGTACATGAGGATATCTTCGCCGCCGGGCAGGGCATCCAGCGCAGCGCGGATCGCGTTCATGGTTTCCACATCGTGCAGAGCCATCAGGTCAAAGCGGAATCCGTCAATATGGTACTCTTTGGCCCAGTACACACAGGAATCCACCAGATACTTGCGCACCATCGTGCGCTCGCTGGCAAGGTCACACCCGCAGCCGGAGCCGTTGGTCAGGCTTCCGTTTTCCCACCGGCGGTTCCAGTAGCCGGGCACCGTGCGTTCCAGCCAGCTGTAGGAATAATAGGTGTGGTTGTACACCACATCCATCACCACGCCCAGCCCGGCGCTGTGCAGGGCCTGCACCATGGCGCGGCATTCCCGCACGCGCACCTCGCCGTGGAACGCATCGGTGGCATAGCTGCCCTCCGGCAGGTTATAATTCAGCGGGTCATAACCCCAGTTGTAGTCCTCGCCGCTCACTTCGTCCACCGTGGCAAAGTCAAAAATAGGCTGCAACTGCACATGGGTCACACCCAGCCGCTTGAGGTAGTTCAGCCCGGTGGGGTGTACGCCGTCCCCGTTCAGGGTGGTGCCGTCCACCGTAAAGCCCATAAACTTGCCGCGGTAAGCCTGCGGCACGCCGCTGGCCGGGTCGGCGGTAAAATCCGCCACATGCACCTCCCACACGCTGCGGGCATGGGCGGGGATAGCCGGGCGTTCATCCTTCTGCCAGCCGTCCGGCACGGCGGCGGCCTGGTTCAGCACCATGCTGCGGGTGCCCCCTGCCCCGGCTGCGTGGGCGTATGGGTCCGCTGTAACGGTGGAGGTTCCATCCGGGAACTGCAGCTCATACTGGTAATACTGCCCGGCCAGGTCACCCGCCAGTTCCAGGTACCAGGTGCCACCCTCACTGCGCTGCATGGCCAGGGTGCCAAGGTCGGCAGCTTCCGGCTCTGCGTCCGTGCCCGTAGCAAAGCGGTGCAGTGCCGCGCTGCACGCCGTGGGGGCCCACAGGCGGAATGCCGTAGCGCTGCTGCGCCACACTGCACCAAGGTCATTCCCGGCATAAACCGGCAGCTGAGATGCCTGTGTTTCGTTCATGGGGATTCCTCCTACTGATATACCACAAAAAAGGCACAGCCTTTGCAGCTATGCCCAAAATGCTTACGCTATAATTTTAACAGGTCTGGCCCGCCAGTGCAAGGCTGAAATCAGCCGCGGTTTTCCATCGGCAGGTAATCTCTGGTTGCCATAACACTTTTGTACGCGGGGCGAATGATTTTATCCACATTGACCAGCTCTTCCATGCGGTGGGCGCTCCAACCGACCACACGAGCCACAGCGAACATGGGGGTATACAGTTCCACGGGGATGCCCAGCATGTTGTAGACAAAGCCGGAATAGAAGTCCACGTTGGTGGAAACGCCTTTATAGATATGGCGCTTTTCGGCAATCACCTGCGGAGCCAGGCGCTCCACCGTGTTGTAAAAGTCAAAGTCCGCCTTGCGGCCCTTGGCCATGGCCAGCTGCTGCACAAAGCTCTTGAACACCACCGCGCGCGGGTCCGACAGAGAGTAGACCGCATGGCCCATGCCGTACACAAGGCCCTTATGGTCAAAGGCCTCTTTATCTACAATTTTGCCGATGTAGGCACGCATTTCGTCCTCATCGGTCACATCGGAAACATGGGCGCGGATATCGTCCATCATCTCCATGACCTTGATGTTCGCGCCGCCGTGCTTGGGGCCCTTCAGGCTGGAAAGCGCCGCTGCAATGACCGAGTAGGTATCCGCCCCCGAAGAAGTGACCACGCGGGTGGTGAAAGTGGAGTTATTGCCGCCGCCGTGCTCCATGTGCAGCAGAAGAGCAATATCCAGAACATGGGCTTCCAGCGGGGTATACTGCTGGTCGGGGCGCAGCATCTGCAGCAGGTTTTCTGCCGCCGAAAGCTCCGGCCGCGGGCGGTGGATGTACATGCTGCCGTCATTCAGGTAGTAATTATAGGCATGGTAGCCATACACCGCCAGCATGGGGAAGACACTGATCAGCTTGATGCACTGCTCCATCTGGGTCTGCAGGCTGTTATCCCCCACCGAATCATCATAAGAAGCCAGGGTCAGCACGCTGCGGGTCAGGCTGTTCATCAGATCCTTGCTGGGGGCTTTCATGATAACGTCCCGCACAAAGTTGCTGGGCAGGGCGCGGCATTTGGTCAGGCAGTCGGTAAATTCATGCAGCTGCTGTTCATTGGGCAGGTCGCCAAGCAGCAGCAGGTAGGCAACTTCCTCAAAGCCATAGCGCTTACCGCGCAAACCACGGATCAGGTCATACACGTTATACCCGCGGTACCACAGCTTGCCATCGCAGGGGGTTTTAACGCCGTCACGCATTTCAAACGCATCAATGCGGGAAATATTGGTAATCCCGGCCAGTACACCGTTGCCGTCCTTATCGCGCAGGCCGCGCTTTACACCGAACTCATCAAACAGGTTCGGATCAATGGCATCGTTATGCACACACAGTTCTGTAAACAGCTTGGCTTCTTTTTCGATTGCCGCATACTCACCCATGGTTTGTCCTCCTTTTACTTTTGAAACTTATCGTTGCATTATACAGTGTATTAGATTATTATACACCGTGTTCAACGTCAAAAGGTGAAAAAAGCGTTAATTTTAATTAGGGTGTATCTGAAAAGTCGAAAATTTAGTCTATTTCTACAAACACAGCCGGATTTTGCGTTAAAGAGTCTTGGGCAATACCGCATAATTCTAAGTGCCGATACGGCGAGCGAGGTGCGGCACTTAGAATTATGCGGTATTGCCCTAATTGAGATAACTCCTACCTCCTGCTTCCTAACTCCTAACTTACGCTTGCAGTGCCTGCAATGCCGCCATCAGCGGGGGGATCAGCTGCTTTTTGCGGCTGACAACCCCGGGCAGCACAGCTTTGCCGTCCTTGGTTTCCACATGGAATGCGCTACGCACAATTTCTTCCGCCTGCTGGCCGCAGAACAGCAGGTCTGTGGCCTGGGCACGCATATCGGTGCACATAAAGAACACCATGGGCACACCGGCCTGGGCCAGTGCTTCCGGCAAAAATGGCGTGATGAGCGCTTCTGCCGCCGAGCGGGAGTTGGAGGTCATGTAAATAGCCTGGCCAACGCCGAACTTGGCATCGCCGCGGCTGAATACCTTAAAGTCAGAGAAGAACACATCGTCCGCCGTGCGGCCCGTCAGGTCGGCGCCGGCTTCAAACATCTGCTCCGCATAGGTGGGGATCTCCTCGCCCGCGATCCTGGCCAGCTTTTCGGCAATGTGCTGGTCAAGCGGCGTGGAGGTAGGCGAACGGAACATCAGCGTGTCCGACAGAATAGCGGAAAGCAGCAGGCCTGCAATCTGGGGTGGGATCTCTACACCGTGCTCTTCATACATGCGGCTGATGATAGTAGCGGTGCAGCCAACCGGCTCGTTGCGGAAATACACCGGCCCGGCAGTTTCCAGTGCACCAAGACGGTGATGGTCGATGATCTCCAGAATCTCCGCCTGCTCCAGACCATCCACAGCCTGACCGCGCTCGTTGTGGTCCACCATAATGACCTGCTTGCGGTGCACGTTCAACAAATTACGGCGGCTGATGACACCGCAATATTTGCCATTGGCATCCAGGATGGGGAAATAGCGGTGGCGCACATTGGCCATGACCTTGCGGGCGTCTTCCACTGCAGTATTCACGCTGAATTCCAACAGGTTCTTGCTGCGCATAAAGTGGCGCACCGGGGCGGCGGTGGAAATCAGGCGGGCGGCGGCGTACGTATCAAACGGGGTGGTAATGACAATGCATCCTTTTTCCTGTGCGCGGGCCAAAATGGTACGCGGCACAGCAGAGCCGCAGCAGACAACAATGGCACCGGCGCCACAGTCAATGGCGCACATCTGCACTTCGTACCGGTTGGACACCAACACAATATCGCCGGGGTTCACGGCACCATCCATAATTTCCGGGCTGGTGCCAATAAAAATGCGGCCGGAGGTAATGCAGGCATCGGGGTCGCCCAGCAGCATTTCGCCTTCCAGGGTGCTGAGCACGTTTTTGTAGCTCGTCTTGGATTTTGCCAGAACCTCAGTATCAAATAGGTCCATATTGGCATTGGCAATGTCCTTAACGGTGATCAGGCCCAGCAGTTCTTTATCCTCGTCAATGGCGCACAAGGTATCAATCTCGGTGTCGCGCATCATGCTCCATGCGGCGCGGATGCTCATTTCCTTATCAATGCCGGGCTGCTCGCGGATGTCGATGTCCTTCACCTGGGGGCTGACATCGGTACACAGGCGCGGCGGCTCCACCCCAAAATGCTTGAGCACAAAGGCGGTTTCGCGGTTGATCTGCCCGGCACGGCGGGCTTCGTACACAGCATCCCCCAGCTGGTTTTTCAGGTAGGTATAGGCCAGCGCAGAGCAGATAGAGTCTGTATCCGGGTTGCGGTGACCAATGATGTTGACCTTACGGCGTGTCTTTGGCATAGTTCTTCCCTTTCCCAATCAATGCAAGGGGTATATGCAGCGGCCTTTCCCCTCTTTTGGGTTATTTACCGCAAACCATGTTGTTGGTAGAATAACCAGAAAACCGCGCAATTCCCCACGATTATTTTTAATTATACCATAAGAAAAAACAATTTACGATTCTTGACAATTTCATCATGGTGCCGTACAATATAGTATAAGTGTGCTGCAGTTGGGATGTTAGCCCCTGCCGCAACCTATGTTCGTGCACCAAACCCCAGATTTTGAAAGTATAAAGAGGTATCGTAGGTTATGATCCAAGAAAATCTTCGCAATATTGCCATTATCGCCCACGTTGACCATGGCAAGACCACCCTCGTGGATCAGATGCTGAAGCAGTCCGGCGCATTCCGCTCCAATCAGCAGGTTGCTGAGCGCGTGATGGACTCCGGCGCCATCGAGCGTGAACGCGGCATCACCATCCTGGCAAAGAACTGCTCCTGCGTCTATAAAGGCGTCAAGATCAACATTGTTGACACCCCGGGCCACGCCGACTTTGGCGGCGAGGTAGAACGCGTGCTGAAAATGGTCAACGGCGTTCTGCTGCTGGTTGACGCAGCCGAAGGCTGCATGCCCCAGACCCGTTTTGTTCTGCAGAAAGCTTTGCAGCAAAATCTGTCCCTGGTCATTGCCGTCAACAAGATCGACCGTCCCGACGCCCGCATTAAGGAAGTTATTGACGAGATCCTGGAGCTGCTGATGGACCTGGGCGCTACCGACGAGCAGCTGGACAGCCCGATGGTGTTCTGCTCCGGCCGTAACGGCACCGCCAGCTATGATTGGACCCACCCCGAAAACGGCACCGACCTGAAGCCGCTGTTTGATACCATCCTGAAGTACGTTACCCCGCCGGAGGGTGAACCCGAAGCCCCGATGCAGATGCTGGTTTCCAGCGTGGACTACAACGACTTTGTGGGCCGCATGGGCGTTGGCCGCGTGCAGAACGGTATCATCAAGGTTGGCCAGGCTGTTCAGGTTTGCGACTGGCACAACCCCGACCTGCACATGACCGGCCGCATCACCAAGCTGTTTGACTTTAAGGCAAACGGCCGCGAGCCCATTGAGCAGGCCGCTGCCGGTGATATTGTTGCCTTTGCCGGTCTGCCCGATATTTCCATCGGCAACACCGTGTGCGACCCCAGCAAGGTTGAGCCGCTGCCCTTTGTTAAGATCAACGATCCTACCGTTGAGATGACCTTCTCCGTCAACGATTCCCCGTTTGCCGGCAAGGAAGGCAAGTACGTCACCAGCCGCCAGATCCGTGACCGCCTGCAGCGCGAGCTACTGAAGGACGTTGCCCTGCGTGTGGAAGATTCCGCCACCAACGATTCCTTCCGCGTAATGGGCCGTGGCGAAATGCACCTGTCCATCCTGATTGAGACCATGCGCCGCGAAGGTTACGAGCTGCAGGTCAGCCCCCCGCATGTTCTGACCCATGAGGAGAACGGCAAGACCATGGAGCCCATGGAGCGCGTTGTGATTGACGTGCCGGAAACCTATCAGGGCAACGTTATGACCGCTCTGGGCGCCCGCAAGGCCATCCTGATGAACATGCAGATGATGAACAACCGTTCCCGTCTGGAGTTCCGTATGCCCAGCCGCGGCCTGTTTGGCTACCGCAGCCAGTTCCTGACCGACACCCACGGCGAAGGCATCATGAACACCATTTTTGATGGTTACGAAGAATGGTGCGGCCCCATTGCCACCCGTTCCAGCGGCTCCCTGATCAGCTTTGATACCGGCGATGCCGTCACTTACGGTCTGTTCAACGCCCAGCAGCGCGGCACCCTGATTGTGACCGCAGGCGAAAAGGTTTACGAGGGCGAAGTTGTTGGCTACACCCCGACCGGTGAGGACATCACCGTCAACGTGTGCAAGACCAAGCACCTGACCAACACCCGTGCATCCGGCAGTGACGATGCTCTGCGCCTGATCCCCGTGACCAAGTTCAGCCTGGAAGGCTGCCTGGAATTCCTGGCACCGGACGAGCTGCTGGAAGTTACTCCGGAGAACCTGCGCATCCGCAAGCGCATCCTGGACCACGACCTGCGCATGAAGGCCACCAGCAAAAAGAGCAAGGGTTGATGTTAAGTTTGCCTTTCCAGCCTTTTTGAAAAAAGGCTTCGGCGAAAAACTTTAATCGGCTTCGCACAGAATAATAAAGATCCCGGCATGATTTTGGAATGAAAATCGTGTCGGGATTTTTGGTTTTATTATATTATATTGGGATGTGTATGCCCCCCGCCCAAAATAAGCAACGCATTCTTTCAAATGTTCCTCACCGGACAAACACTCCGGGGCGATGCAAGCATCGTCCCCTGCAAATATTTTTTATGATTTTTCGTGGCGGGATAAGGGCATCCCCCCTGACAGCATTTTATAGGCCGGCAGGGTCTTACAAAACGTGCCGTAATTATACCTTCACCTCGCACCGTTCCGGGATCTGGAAATGTGCAAAATAGGTTTCCTCTTTGGGGATCCATCTGGTTTTGAAATCTTCCAGCTTTTCCGGGGCGCGCGCGGCAAGGCGGCGCAGCTGCTCGGCAGGCTCCACATTCACAAAGGCGTGCAAGGCGCAGTAATTCCACAGGTCCGGGTGGCAGGAGTAGGAACCTTCCAACAAAATGATCGGCGTCTGGGGCAGCGGTACAGTGCCGGGGACAAGCGCCATCGTGCGGCAGTCAAACAGGCGGTAGCTCCCCTGCTGCCCGGCGCGCAGGGGTTCCAGCACCTCGGCAATCAGGCGTTCGCGGTCCAGGTTGCCGCCGGGCTCCGCCATGCGCTGGGGGGTGCGCTGGATCGGCTGCAAAAAGAAGTCATCCAAGTGCACCACACCCCAGCCGTATTGCCGGGCCATCTGGGCGGCAATGGTGGTTTTGCCCGCGGCGCAGCGGCCATCCAATGCAACCAGCAGCGGGCCGTCGGCTGGTTTGGGCAGAGCTTTGGCTGCCTGGGCCAGCGCTGCGGCGGCCTGGGCAGCAGTTTGTTGTTTGCCCCCGCGCGGCGGCACAGTGCAATGGTAGGCAATGCGGGAAGTTCCATCCGCCAGTGTAATATTGCCGCAGCGCACAAAGCCATTTTTCTCCAGCAGGTGCTGCATTACTTTGTTGTCCGCGTGGGTATCGGCGCGCAGGGGCAGGCCGCGGGCCGCGCACCAGGCAAAGCAGATTGCCGCCGCCCCATGCACCCGCCCGGCCGATGCCATGCGGTGGATGGTGGCATAGGGAGCATCATCCGGCCAGCCACCATCATAGATTTCGGCATAAGTCGGTTCCGGGCCGGGAATGTAACAGAACGTTGCCTCCGGGCGGGCATTACCCTCCAGAACATAGCAGACGCCGCGGGCGATCTGCTGCTGCATCAGCTCTGCGCCGGGGTAGGTAGCGGGCCACTGGGTGGGGTTGCCGGTCTGTGCCATAAAAGCGCGGGCATGGGCAAATATTTCAAGCAGTGCGGGCAAATCACCCTGCTGCGCGGGACGGATGTTCATGCAAAAATGCTCCTTTTGTTTGGTTCCTTCATTATAGCCTATCCCCCGTTTTGGGGCAAGTGGCAGCGTATAGAACGCACCCCCGCCGCGGAGTTGTGCATCCACGGCGGGGGTGTGAATTCTAGGCAATACCGCATAATTCTAAGTGCCGATACGGCGAGCGAGGTGCGGCAGATGTTAAGCCAAAAGCGCAGATAATGCTGGATGCTGCAAAGGTGAGCGCCGCCAGTGGCGGAAACAGCGAACCGAAGCAGGGGCAGCGGTCGCAGAGTGCGAGGGGCTTTTGCCCCCGAAGCACGATGCGGGTACCGCAACCCGACATTATCG
>OJKW01001532.1_pt1 | contig 12973 bp, 7 predicted proteins | sample 1596591 | NCBI WGS metagenome assembly OJKW01 (sample SAMEA4350166, study PRJEB24818) | metagenome | biome: human; feature: gut; material: faeces | place: Denmark | collected 2013-09
TCCGAATAATCTTGATGATTGGGAAAAAGCAATTATAAATGAATTGGAAGGCGTTAGCGAACAAGTAGCCTCCGGTAATATTCCCGTATTACAAGAAAGAACCAAAATCTATATTGACATGGACGGAACTATCGCAAGGTTTCACGACGAAAACTTGTATCTTGAACGTATGTTCGAAAAAGGTTTTTTCAGAGATTTAAAGCCGTTTGAAAACGCTGTAGCAGCTATTGAGAAATTAGTGAATGATAGCACGGCGGAGATTTATATTTTATCGGCTACGTTAAATTCCTGCTCATTGGACGAAAAAAATCAATGGCTTGATAAGTATCTGCCTAACATAGATAAAGATCACAGAATTTTTACTTCTCTGAATGTACCAAAGTCAGAAGCTATCGGTCATCAACTCACCGATAAAGATATTCTGATAGACGATTATAATAAAAATCTATTGGAGTGGGAAAAGGCAGGCGGTACATCTGTAAAAGCCAAAAACAATATTAATCACAAAGGACTGCACGGAGAACTGTGGAAAGGTGAGATCGTTGATGTAGTGAACGGTGATATTTACAGCGATATTTGCAAATTGGCGAATGAGAACTACTATTATGCGTATATAAGTCAGAGCGATGTTGAGCAACTTAAACAATCAGGAATTTGCTATCATCTTCGGATGTCGGGTGAAAGAATAATCGCAAAAGTCAATATCATCGATAAACCGATTCTTGACAATATAGTTGACAATAATCGGTCAGTAAATTGTGCTACAGGTAGCACAATCAAAATATAGAAAGAGGTGAGAAACTGTATTGTGCTACAGGTAGCACGATACGGTTATATGGATATACAGTCAAAAGTAATCAAAAATACAGATAACAAAAGTCCGGTGAAAGCTTATGCTACTGTTTTTCTAAACAACAACATAGCTATTCACGGCTTTAGAATAATTGATATAGGCACAGATGACGATGCGTTGTGTGTAGCAATGCCAAGTAATCGTAACAGTGACGGAAAATACTATGATATGGCGTTTCCTACACGTTCGGAGGTTAAAGAGGATATTATCAATTCCGTTATAAAAAATTATGTAGATAACTCCTCTTCTCCGTTAGCCGATAAATCACCGGTGGATATGAAGATCACAGTAAGACTTCATAAAACAACTGCATACGGCGATAATGTTCCTGCATCGGGAGAAATCAGGCTGTCAGACAGTTTTGTTATTTCAGGCATTAAAATAACCTGCCATGACGGAACAATAGATTATGAAATGCCAAAAATTAAGAGTAAAGACGGTAATTACTATGATATGGCAGTCCCTTTGAATGACCGTTTCGGACAATTACTCAAAGAAAAGGTGTTATCTGAATACGGGCTGTTGTCTACTCAGATATTATGCGGGAACATTAACCATGCGGAATTGACGGCTGAAGGCGAGGTAGCGTACAAGTTATTCAAAAACAACAGCATAGCTCAAAAGGTGATCAATCAGCTGTCTGAGCGCAACATCAAATATTCCGCTAAAATCAATGCACGGGAAACTACAATATGTTTTCTGAAATCCGATTTTGAAACAATGCGGGAAATATCTCTTAAAGCCGCATCCGAAACAGAAAATCATAAAAAGCTGTAATGATGGAATCTGCCGCCGAACCGCAACAGAACAGGATATGATATTGATTGTATCCGTAACAGGAGGTACTTATAGAATATAACAACAAGAGTAACAAAACTTGATAACCCGGAAAGTAAGTTAAAAGCGTTAGCCACTATTGTGCTCAACGGCAACTTTGCCGTTGGAGGCATTAAGGTCATTGAAACCGAAAAGGGAATGTATGTCGCTATGCCGAATCATCTCGGCAAAGATAATCAGTACTATGACGACTGCTATCCGGTTACCGCCGAAATGCGCAAAGCTATAAACACAGCTGTAATGACAGCCTACGAAAACAATGACACTGCTGTAATTAAAAGCGAACCCGAAGCAATCGCAATGAAAGTCAAGGTGCTTCCTAACAACAATCATGATAGCAATCTTAAAGGATTTGCTCAGATAACCATGGATGATTGTTTTGTTGTGTCAGGTGTGAAAGTTTTCGACGGTGCAAACGGAATGTTTTTGCAGATGCCGCAGTATAAAAATTCCGCCGGCGAATACAAGAATATCGCTAACCCGGTTACCAAGGAATTTCATGATGAGCTGAACAACAAAGTGATAGATGCATTTAAAAATGCTGTAACAGCTACAAACAATCAGCAGGAAGCAAAGGCTGCATCAACAGCCATAAAGCGTTAACATAAAATCGGTCGGCGGCAGTTTTCTATATATTTATTTTGTGCTACAGGTAGCACAATAGGAAGGTCGAATCGGAAGATGAGAGAAATCAAAAATCGTTAAGCAGATTAAGCAATAGAATATCAGAGTGCAGCAGCATTTTAGAAAGTACCAATAGGGATAAAGATCAATGCTACAATGATATAGTACAGGCTACAAAAACTCTCGATATGTGCAAAGATGATTACGCTGGGACACGATGTCCCACCTTTAGTTGCAGCGCAATTTGACAATGGCTGACAACGGTGATAAAATAAGGAGTATAGATATGAAAATTGTACTTTATTCAATTCTTGTACCGAATACGGTTTATTGGATTACGTATTATACGATATGTGAGGTATTAAAAATGGATTCCTTAGTTGGTGCTATTGTCGGTTCAGCCGCAACGATATTTGCCGGTATATTAGGCTTGATAGGTGTCTGTATAAGTAACGGAAGAAAAAGCAAAAAATTGAATGACAATCTTGTTAAACTACAGGATTGTCAAATAGGAGTAAAAGACGGTGAACTTTCTATACGGATAAATTCACGGCTCATTACTTCGAGCTGAAGAAAATAGGCAAGAATATCGACAAGAACAACAAGCAGGAGCTATGGCTCAGACTTATCAATGCGGAAACGGAGGATGAACTTGATATGTTACAGCAGACAGGCGTAAAGCAGATACAGGACGCAGTAGTTGTACTGCATAAGATGAGTGCGGACGAAAAGACAAGAGAGCTTGCGGAAATGCGTGAAAAGGCTCTGCATATCGAAGCAACCGAAAAGGCACACGCAAGAGCCGAGGGCGAAGCAGTCGGACTTAAGAAAGGCGAAAAAAGAAAAGAAGCAGAAATGATCTCAAAAATGAGAAAAAGCGGACTTTCAGAAGAACAGATAAAAGCCATCTTAAACAGTTAAGGGCAATCTACCAATCCCACAAAGGAGGACAAAATGAAACGTACCCACACCATACTCGCAACAATAACCCTTATCAGCGTAATACTGACCAGTGCTTGCACGGCAGGCAGTGCAAACAGCACAACGTCCTCTGCACCCGAAACGGCAGTGACAACTACCGCTCCGGCAGTAACGGGAACGGTAATGGATAGGATTGACGAGCCGAAAGCAGAAACAACTACTGCTCAGACCACAGCTATCACAGCAGTGACCACCGCAAAGCCGCAGGAAACAAAAAAGGCGGAAACGACAGCAGCTACAGCAGTCACCACGGCAAAGCCAAAGCCGGCAACGACAACAACCGCCACCACAACAAAGCCCGCACCCGAATGGACAGAGAGCAAGGCAAGCAGTACAAAGTACGTCAACACAGACTGCTACAGCAGAAAGAAAGCCGTACTCGGCGCTGAAGCGGTAAAGCTGTACAGCGTGAACGACAAGGTAACGGTAACAGCTAAGACTGACACAGGCTACTATAAGCTCGATACAGGTGCATATATACACAGTGACTATCTGAGCGATAATAAGGTAGCTCAGACTGCAACCACAACCACAAAGAAAGCGGAAACACCTAAGCCTGCGACCACCACCACAAAGAAGCAGGAAAGCAAGCCGAAGTCGATATATGAATATCCTTTCGACCTTGAGGCTATCCGACAGGTCATTATAGATGATGCAGTCAATAATTATGGACTGATACTTGCAGAAGATATAATCAAGGACGAAAGTTCTTGGAATGCACCACTTGTTATATGGAAAGGTGTTAATCCTAATGTTGTCCGTATGAGAGTATCAGAGGAAGCTGGAGCAAGTTTCAAAGTCGCACAAATGAAAAAAGGCGATTACTTTAATGTATACATTGAAACCATACCGGATTTAAAGAAAGACGAGAACGGTAACAGCATTGAAGGTTACGCAATATTCTTTCTTAGGTAAAATCTGATTTTTAGGTAAATTTATAATTTAATATTCGAGAGTTTTGAAAGTATTGATTCAAGGCTCTTTTTCTTTTTCTGAAAGTTAATTGAATATAAAAATCCAAAGCAGTCCGCACCCGTAGGACTGCTTTTTTATATATATTTTTAAAAAATCAACCAAGAAAGGACAAAGGTTATGTTTAAAAACAAATTCAAAAAGCTGACCGGACTTTTCCTTGCAGCAGTTATGACATTAGTTGCTCTGCCTATTCAGACGCTTGCGTCAGATTGGGGTGTCGGTGACAATGTTTATGCGGCTATGCTCGGAAATTACATCGGCTCAGACGGTAAGACTTATGCAGATAAGTATAATTACGACTATATCTACTATAAGTCAGACGGCAGTGTAGGAGTAGCCACTCGCTATGCCTCAACACACGCTAAGTTAGGCATTAGTAAGAACGGCGTAACACAGCAGGCAATTTGTATTGAAGCCGGTGTGTCATATAGCACAGGTAGCTCCTATGTTGGTAAAGCATCAAGCGATGACTATATGTTAATGTTGCCATCTGATGTTCGTGAAATGATGAAATATCTTCTATTATGTGGCTTTAACAGCTCAGTTACCAAATCGCCGGTTGCTAATACAAATCTTGATGATTTCTCATTTGCAACACAAATATTATCATGGGATATTCAGCAGGGACTGCGTACAGGATACGGTAAAAGTGACCTGGCTGTTAATTCAATTATTCCTAATACACCTAAAACAGCTTATTACGACCAGTTAAAGGGCAGACCTGCCGAAAAGTGCTACGAGTACATTCTCGGTAAGATGAAAAGCTATTCACTTATTCCGAGTTTCACTGACGTTAGTAAGTCAAAAGCACCTACACACGTGTTGAAATATGATTCGTCAACTAAAAAATACTCACGCACCATCGTTGATACAAACAACAGCGGTATGCCTGCAAGTGCTTTCAATATTTCGGGAGTTACTGTTACAAAGAGTGGTAATAAGTACACCTTCAGTACAACAACCAAAATTAGCGGTACAAAGGCTTGTACATATAAAGCTAACCGCACAAGCGGAGATCAGCTCGTTATATGGAAATCGGGCAATGGCTCTCAGACTATGGCGGCGGGTATTGATGACCCTGTGCAGTTCTACGCAAACTTTAAGACCGAAAGCACAGGCACAGCTCAGATAAAGAAAGTTTGGGAACACAATCACGATGCTTCAAGCACGAAAGCCGATAACAGCGACATCTATTTCACGATAAAGAATAGTTCGGGTTCGGCCGTGAAGGCTACTGGCAAGGCAGGCTCGTATACCTACTCTACAAGCGGTTCCGTGAGCCAGTTCAAATTAAACTCAAGTAACACTTTTTTAGTAAAATCGTTACCTGCAGGAACGTATACCGTTACAGAACACGGAAATAATTCGGACGGCTCGATACCCTATTACACCCGTACAGGCGGTGTCAGCAAGACGGTAACAGTAACAGCAGGCGGCACAGGAACAGTTACTTTCAAAAACACGAGAAATACCGGTACGGGCAAGGTTATAAAGACCTGGATTGATACCAACGGTAACGCCATAGCCGCAAGCAACAACGTTGAAAGAAATAAGCAGATATATTTCCGCATCAAAAACGCTGACGGAAAATATATAACTGTCAACGGTACGAAGTACAGCGGCTCATATACGTTTACAGGAACATCGACTAAAGCTACATCGCTGTATGTTAATCCCGGTACAGGTACTTTCACAGTTTCTGACCTGCCTACAGGCAAGTATACCGTATATGAGTACGGCTCACCGGATGGTTATTCTGTCAACAGAGCATCTCAGACAATTACCATATCAAGAGATAAAACATCGTCCGTGTCTTTCGTAAACAGCGAGGATAGCGGTACGGCTCAGATAAAGAAAGTATGGCTGTCCGATACAACACTGTCAGCTTCAGAAAAAGCAAATCTTGAGAAAAACGTTTACTTTACTGTCAAGGACGCTAATGGTAAGTATATCAAGGTTACAGGCTCGGCAGGAGCGTATGTTTATGCCGGCACTCAGACTTCCGCAAATAATATGAAACTCAGCGGCAGTAAGTTTAATGTAAGCAAGCTCCCTATGGGAACATACACTGTAACAGAGATTAATAACGCAAGCGGTTACAATCCGAAAACGCAGACAAAGACGGTCACAATTGCCAATAAGGGCGAAATAAAGGCAATATCATTTACGAATAAATCAACGCCAGTTGTTGTGATAAGAAAGCATTTCTCCGATGAGAACAATCTGACAGAAGCACAGCTCAAAGAACAGTATGCTAAGGTTACTGTAAATCTGCAGGTGCTTGGCTTCGGCGGAAGTGTTTCCTCGAATCCGCCTGCAGGCTACTATGTAGAATTTACGGGTTCAAACGGTAATTACACATACAAAGGGCTTTCGTCAACCAAAACATCAGCAACAAATCTCAAGCTGAATGAAAACGGCGAAATGACTATATCGTTCGGCACTAACACCGCTCCGTATTACTTAGCTGTCATTGAAACGTACAGCGGTACGGATTACGATGTTGATAACCGGGACCAGCGTATTGACCTTGGTGACGGTGATCCGAATGCTGTAATCGACCTTGATGACATTGAGCTTGACAATCAGCTTAAGACAGGTTCTGTGCAGATTGACAAGCAGTTTTTAAATGAAAACGGTGCTATAGAAAATATCCCCGATGACAAACTTGCCGAGGTCGCTTTTAAAATCAAGCACAACGGCAAATATCTCACCTTTACAGGTAGCAACGGTATCTACACATATAAAGGCGAGAACAATACGGGTACTGAATTAAAGCTGAACAAAGCCACATATAACTTTATTGCAAATGAGCTTCCCGCAAGACAAGAATACACAGTGTATGAAGTAAGCGGTACAACAGGTTACAGCTTCTCAATCGACCCCGTGACTTTCACTATCACTCCTGCCGGCTCGGTTAAAAAGGTATTCACCAACAAGGCAATGACGGGTACGATAAGTATTGTAAAGCATAGTGCTGACGGTGTACTTTCCGGCTGGCAGTTCAGAGTAACCGGCACAGCCAAGACCGGACAGAGCTACGATCAGACTTTTACTACCGACGCAAATGGTAATATCACGATTTCTAATTTAAGAATCGGTGATTACAAGGTTACAGAGGTCAAGACAGGTAAAACGGTTGGTTACATTACCGAGGAAAGCAAAGACATTGAAGTCAAGACCGATACTGTAACAACAGTCAATATCGAGAACAAGCCGTATGCGAATATCGTTATCAACAAGGTAGACGCAAAGACCGGCGAAAAGGTAAGCGGTGCTACATTTGGTATTTACACAGACGCAGAATGTGAAATTCCTGCAGAGGCATATACATCGGCTACAGATGATACTCTGACAGACGCTGTAATCACAGAAAGTGCGACAGGCAAGTACACTTGCAATTTCCTGCCGATTGAGAGCAAGAACGGCACAACTTACTATGTAAAAGAGCTTATTGCTCCCGAAGGGTACTACCTTGATACAAACGTACACGCAGTAACTCTTAAAACAGCAAACGCTACTGTATCGGTAAGCAATGAAATCGGAAAATCCGACTTCAACGAATATCCTTACGGTCACGGTGCTGTAACCAAAGATTGGAAACTTGACAATAGTACAGCAGATATGACAGCCGATGAAATCGCACAGATGAAGGCAGAGCTTGAAAAGAGCCTGTATTTCACTGTAAAGGACAGCAACGGCAAGTACATCACAGCTACAGGTGCAGACGGTGTATACACATATAACGGCGAAAGTACATCAGAATTCAAGTATGTTCTTCAGAACAGCACATTTACAATCGCAGAACTGCCTACAGGTGACTACACCGTGACAGAATTCAGCACACTTTCCGATTACACAATCAAGTCGGAAAATCCTGTGAAGATAACTGTAGTCAGAAATCAGACAGCAACGGCAACGTTTGTAAACGAGCGTGACACAGGCACAGGTAAGGTTATAAAGGTATGGAAGCAGTTTGATACAATGACAGCCGCTGAACAGGCTGAAATCGAAAAAAATGTATACTTTACCGTAACCGACAGCAACGGTGCTTATCTCAAGGTTAAGGAAAGCAACGGTAGCTACATCTACTGCGGCTCGCAGAAAACAGAAACAAAATTTGTTCTGAAAAACGGTGCATTTGTAATCGCAGAACTGCCGACAGGCGAATACACGGTGACTGAGTACAACAATGCAAAGGACTACAGCCCGAAGCAGCAGACTCAGAAAATAAAAATCACCAAGAATACAGCGGCAGCGCTGACATTTACAAACATCCGTGACACAGGCAACGCAAGTATCGTGAAGAAATGGACAAACCCCAACGGGCTGACAACGGCTCAGAAGGCAGAACTTGAAAAGAACGTGTACTTTACTGTAAAGAATGCTGACGGTGCATACTTAAAGGCTGTATCAAAGAACGGCAAGTATGTATATAACGGCAGTCAGACAGCAGAAGCACGTTTCATGCTGACAAACAGCAAGTTTGAACTTACAGAACTGCCGACAGGCAAGTACACAATAACCGAAATCAACAATGCTGAGGGTTATCTGCCTAAGACACAGGTCAAGACAATCACGGTAACTAAGGACGCAACTGCAAGTGCAGAGTTTGTCAATAAGGTCATTGTCGGCAATGTTACTTTAACAAAGGTAGACGAAGACTATCCCGAAAATAAATTGACAGGTGCTGTATTTACAGTTTATAAATCGGACAAGAAAACCGTAGTCGGCACAATGAAGGAAACCGAAACAGGCGTGTACAGCCTTGAGGGACTTGTATACGGCGAATACTATGTACAGGAAACAAAGGCTCCCGAATATTTCGTCCGTGATGTGAATTTCTACTATTTCCAGATCGTCAATGACGGCGAAACCGTAGAAGTTTCCAACGATGAGCTTGGCAAGGGTACGTTTATCAACTCACCTCAGAAGGGCGAAATCAAGATTGTAAAGACTTCATACGACAACAAGGTCGAAGGAATACATTTTGAGGTAACCGGAAAGACATACACAGGTCAGACTTTCAAGAAAACATACACAACCGACAAGAACGGTATAATCCGTATCAATGATTTAAGAGCCGGCGAGTACAACATTCACGAAGTCAATGATGAAGCGTCAGCAGGCTATCTTTTACCCGAAGATAAGCAGTTAACAATTGACCGTGACGGTGCAATGCTTGTTACAGAAATGCACAACAGCAAGATACCGGACAATCCCCCGACAGGTGCAAGCGAGGACAGCTTTACGCAGACAGCGGTTATTATCATATCAATGATAATGATGAGTGCGGCTGTTGTGCTTGTGTTCCCGTTATCGAAGCGTAAGAGAAAACGCTAAGCAGCATTAATATTTTATTGTCACCGGGCGGCAGAGAAGCTCTGCCGCCTTTGTGGTGGCGATTAAAGGAGGAGAAATATGAAGAAGAATCAACCATATCGTTCTCAAGTGCAATTACGACTTACCAATCGTGATACCGGAGAGGTGATTTGCCTTAAAATCAAATCGGAACATTCGGATCCGAAAGTTATTTGTTGCTTTGCTATAAATGAACATCTTAAAGAGGGCGACTATTTGATAGAGATTATGTAAGAATGCTTGCTCGAAAACGTGCTACAGGTAGCACATTTAAAGGAGGGCGTAATGGCAAATAAAAACAAATTGCGGCACAAAAACAGCAAATCCGTCTTAAAGACCGGTCTTATACTTATCTCCGTTATAGGTGTAATCACATTCCTGATTATATCTTATCTGATTTACAGCTTACAGTGCTACGCATACGACAACAACATATCATCGGATAACTTAAATTTGTCGGTGCTGATAAAATCTATGCCATATTGGACTAATCCAACTTTTACAGCACCTTTTGACATCGGTGCAATAATGCAAATGCACGGTTCTGTTTGGTATATTTACGTTGTTGCTTTGTCACTGCTTGCACTTATGCTGTTCAGTAAAAATTACGATGATTACAAAGGCGTGGAAGCCGGAAGTGCCGATTGGGCAACTAAGCGTGACGAAAAGGAAAACAGCGATGAAACCGGTATTCCAATCGGAAACAAGTTCTATGTTACCGTTAACAATCCGCAGGGACGTTACTATGAACCGCATAATCTGAACGAAATACTAATCGGTGGTCCCGGTGCAGGAAAAACATTCAGAAAAATCAAACCTGATATTATTCAGATGTATGGAAGCTATGTTGTGACCGATCCCAAAGGTGAACTTTACAGAGATACTGCAAAGCTACTTATGGATAATGGGTACAAGGTGCGTGTGTTTAATCTGATAAACATCAAAAAGACCAACGCATACAATCCATTTGTTTATATCAATGATGAGCAGGATATTGTTGTTTTGGCAAACACCTTTATTAACGCCTCTGCCGGCGACGATGATAAAGAAGATTTCTGGTCGGGTTCGGCAAAATCATTACTTGCCGCAATTATGGTTTATCTTTGGAAAGCCAAAGGTGAAATTAAGTGCTTTGGTCGTGTAGTCCGTCTGCTTAACAGTATCACATACAAAAACGGGAAAATAGACGAACTATGTGAGCTTGCACGTTGTCTTAACAAACACGCTATCGAGCACCCTTACGATGCTGCTACGATCAATTGGAACGGTATTAAAGGCACTCCCGAAGAAACAATGGGCGGCATAGCTAAAACGTTGTCTACACGTCTTGACTTATGGGCAGTCGAAGACATTAACGATCTAACCGTAATCGACGAGATGGATTTTGACAATGTCGGAGTGGAAAAGACAGCTATATTTCTGATAGTTCCTCCTGCGGATACAACGTACAAGACTATTTGCAATATGTTCTATTCACAGCTTTTCTCTCGACTGATGTACTGTGCTAATTTCAAGCATAACGGCAGATTGCCATTGCTCGTGTCAGTGGAACTTGACGAGTTTGCAAATATAGGACGGATACCGAATTTCGATAAAATCACTGCTGTTATACGATCAAACAACATCAGGGCTTGTATTGTCTTGCAGTCGCTGCCTCAATTAAAGGCTTTGTATAAGGAGAATTGGGAGAGTATTATCGGTAACTGTTCCTTATTTACTTACCTCGGTGCACCGGACTTGGAAACTCGAAAGTACATTGTTGAAAAGTTGGATAAGACAACAGTACGAATTGATACGAAAGGTCACAGTCAGGGAACGACAAGCGGCGGAAGTAGTTCTGACAATGAAAGTTATCAGGGACGTGACTTACTGACTACATCGGAGCTGCTACGAGCATTCAGAGCTTCACCGAAAATCAAAAAGAAATATGGCGGATATATGATTGAGTTTCTCGACGAATATCCGCCGTTTTGGTTATATAAGTTTGACACATTATCACATCCGCTTATCAGTAAAGTCGGTAGCTCATTTCCGAGCGGAATACCGAACAATACCGATATAAACAAGATGTATTCCGATAATGAACAAATTCAAAAGTTAAAGGAGGTAAAAACAAAAATGGCACAGCTTATGGAACAGTCAGTGTCAGAAGAAAAGGCAATGCGTGAGCAGTCCGAGCAGAAACAGGCGGAACAAGAACGTGTCGAACAAGCAGAACTACAGCGACAGTTTGAAGAAGCCGCAAGAGATGCTCAGCTTAGCGAACATCAGAGCGTGCTTGCTGAAATCGACGAAGAAGAATTGATAGCCGATTATGAAATTCCGACTATCGACGAATTTATAGGATAGGAGGCATCTATATGGCACCAATGTTAGAAGATGAGATTATGCACGATGCTGAAAAGATGAACAGTAAAGTTGCCGGCATAGTTCGTACAGGCAAACAGATATATGACTTCATTGAACAGTTGAAACGTGCGAAAAACACTGCTCCGGAAATTTCAGATAACGGTTTACCATTTTCTTTTTCCGGTCAGATTACCGACCTCAGCTATTTCAATGCGAATGATATTCTGCCAAAAGAGGTTATAGACAGTATCCCTGATGCTGAACTGAAAGAAGCTGTCATATCCAATCTCGAACTGGCGGAAAAGCAAGGTTTGATTGATGTAGATCTGAATAGCGGTAATATAACGTTGACAGATAGCGGCAGAGAGTATATCAATAATCCAAACTTCATTCGTGCGGCTAACATAGACAAAGCACGATCGGCTATTCGTGCAATGGAAATACAGCACGGATTAGAAAGCGATACAGTAAGATATGGCGTTACGCTTGAAGGCACCGATCGTGATCTTCAATTTTTCCGATTTGCTTCTAATCTTGATCTTGAAGAAGTCACACTTTCACCCGATAAGAAAGCGGCTCTGCAAGTTATGGAGAACATATCCAAATGGGAAAAAGACGGACTTATTCAATACAATTCAGAAAATACAAGCATATCGCTTACAAAGCTCGGTCAGAAAAAGCTATACAGCGATTTGGCAGATGGTGTTGATATGATTGATGAGTCAGTGATAACACCTAAAAATCTTTCCGCCGGCAGATTATCAAATGTGAGTGGTGTGACAGCTCAAACAACCTCACAAGCTGCCGCACAGGCTACACAGGTTACAGCCACTGCCGCAACACAAGCTACTACAGCCGGCGCAACTCAGGCAGCTACTACAGCCACCACTGCTACCGCAACAGCGGCTTCGTCGGCTGTACCGGTTGCCGGTGCAGTAGTGGTTACAACAAAAGTCGTATCAGATACGGCTAAAAAAATATCAGATGCGATAA
>OJKW01001533.1_pt1 | contig 12969 bp, 9 predicted proteins | sample 1596591 | NCBI WGS metagenome assembly OJKW01 (sample SAMEA4350166, study PRJEB24818) | metagenome | biome: human; feature: gut; material: faeces | place: Denmark | collected 2013-09
TTGTATGGTTTTGTAAAAGGATGTCGTTTTATGCCGTAGAATAATAAAAAGCGAGGTTTCACACTCGTAGAACTCATCGTTGTGCTGGTCATTTTAGCTGTTCTGGCGGCTTTACTAATTCCCTCGCTAACCGGATATATCGATAAAGCAAGGAAAATTTTGTCTTAACAAATGAAGATAACAAAGCCCCCGTAGAGCGTTTGTACTCTACAGGGGGTGCTTTTTTGCGCTAAATAATTGATGTCTTAGCTTCGGACCATACTTCCATAAGCCCGCACACACAAATGCCTCACTACTGGTTATAATTATACCAGCAGTGAGGCGCATTATTTAAATCTTTAATCTTCTTCAACTATTTCATACTCTGGGTCTTCAAAAGTGTCCTCATCATAATCATAGTCACCCGGATTTGACATATGCAGTGTTTCCGCTCCCGTTTTTGCGCAAGAGCATAGATAGAGTGCATACTCCTCAGCGGCCTCCTCTGTGTCAAAAACCTCTTCTTGCTCTTCACCATCCATAATAATCTTATACTTCATCTTTTTTCTCCCTTCAAAATTTATGCTGCTCCTTTTACATAGCCATCCACAATGGTCTGGTTAGGCAGCAGCTCGATTCCTGCAGCTAATGCTTCTGCTGCCTTCTCTACTGAGTGGTGTCGTCCTTCTGGCAAAAGTCTAATATGGCTATTAACTTCAAAGCATTTCCCACAAGAAGTGTACCGGCGTGTAGCCTTTTCGACAGCAGGAACACTTTCATAGATTTCCTCTATGTCAGAATACGACATCTGTGGAATTTTTGATTTTGCGCACTTTTTTTCAAGAGCAAATAAGAAATCTTTAAGTGCCTCTTTATTCTTTATTCCAAGCACAAGCATTGTAATTGCAACGACGCTGACACCTCCCATGATGAGCTGCATTTTATGAGCTTCTAACCATGCAACGAACTCTTTTCTCTCCATTGGGCTACCTCCTTCATTTATTGTAAGTTTAGTATAGCAGACCAACAAGAACCCGGCGTTCGCGTTTTGCGAACAAAAACACCACACTGCTAAAAAGCAATGTGGTGAAATTATATTATTCAAACAGAGCTACAGCTCTTCAAGAAAGACCGTGCATATTTATTATCGCATCTTGCGAATGACAGCATCATTTGTATACCAATTGCCATGTTCATCTCTACAGAATAACCCGTATCAATCACCCCAACGACATACCTAAGTGCTAAATAATAATCAGCCAAATCAGACCACTCTTCATCTGATTTCAGCGCTTTAATGAGCTCATTCAACAATTCATCAAAATCCGATATGAAACCAGCCTTTTTCTCTTTCACTTCGACAGGCTCATTGTGTTTTACCCTCTTCATCTCCATATAAGTCAATTTCTTGGATAGTAACTTGTTCTGCATAGAAAATGCCTGATTTATATCAATTATCTGTGACCACCAAATGAAGATGCTCCAGATGATATCTGCTACTACCTCTGGCTTTTCTACCTGTTTCAAGGCGGCCATAAACTCTTGAAAAACATCCACTATTATGCTGCCTCGAAGTGTATCACCTTTGGAAAATGCTGATAAAATGCGCTGGCAGTATTCGATACCCTGCTTAAAGTGCTCGTCGCCCATATATTCCTCATGTGTAAAAAGTGGCAGTATTGCCTCTTGTAGTGCGACAACTTTCTTGGGCGAATCAAGATTAAATGATATTTTCTCCAATCCTGTCAGGTCTGTATGAAGCATCTCATCTATAGTTTTTCCATAATGTTCTGCAATGGCTTTAAGGGTCTCCGGGTCTGGCTTCCTTACACCACTTTCATACCCTTTGATTGTGGATTTTGCAAAACCAATTGTATTTCCAAGCACATCAAGGGTTTCTCCGTGTATTATCCTAAGATGCTTTATATTTCTGCCCAACAAATTATCATCCATATAATTACCTTTCTTTGGTATTCATCTTTACCTACTTCTCCAGCATCTTTACATCACGAAGCAGAGAAAGGCAAAAAGACTTGTTTTCGCCTCTTTCGTAGCGTTTTCCTTCCAATACTCTGCAAATTTTCCATTTTAGCCCATCGAACGCGATGGCAGGTTCCACGGTTCGATAACTTTTGTGTCTGTACCACGACTTTCAATAGCTACCACCTGCACGATTTCGTCAAAATCAGCGCTTTCATGCTCCATGCAAAGCAGTGCAGCACTCCCCTTTCGGCTCGGCCAGCAGGTCACTTTATTCACATCGCGATAACTGTAGCCGTTGTCGTAGGGTACGACTTTATCGAGCTTGTCCATTTCTTCAAGAATCCAGCGAAGGTTCGGGAGGCAGGAGCCCATCCCGGCATCGTTCAGGATAATGCCCGCGTCAGAATTAAGCGTGAAGTCTCGGTCTTCATCCGTCCGGCCAGCATCGCTGAATGCTTTATATAGGATGGCTTTTCCCTTCGGGTCGTTCTGCATGATTCGGAATAGTTTCACATATCTGCGCTGGATGACCATAATGTGTGCCTCCTTATGAATGCTATCTGATTATGTTCATATTATAGCTTCTTTTCAATGCAGCGGCAACGGCATTATCAATTTTGTTGCCGAAATGTCCAAATAAATCCGCCCGCCGTGTTGGAATGTCTGACATTTTATGATAAAATAATTATAATTGTATAATTTTAGGCGGAAACGGCTGTACATCCGCTTTATAGGACATCCGAGATGATATAATGGGTGTATCCTGAAAATACACGGAGGACAAACATGAACAAGCAACAGTTAGCTTCTAAGATTTGGGCTTCTGCCAACAAAATGCGCTCCAAAATTGAGGCAAATGAATACAAGGACTACATCTTGGGCTTCATTTTCTATAAATTTCTTTCTGAAAAAGAGGTCAAGCATCTCAAGAAGAACGCATGGACGGATGAATACCTGCCGCAGCTAAACGAGGAAGATACTGATACTGTTGAGAGTGTCCAGAGCAGCATTGGCTACTTCATTTCCTATGATAACTTGTTCTCCACTTGGCTCGCCAAGGGCAGCGATTTCAGCGTGCAGGATGTAAGAGATGCGTTGTCGGCCTTTGACCGTTTAATCAGTGAAAACTATAAGCATGTTTATGCCGGTATCTTTGACACCCTCCAGACCGGTCTTTCGAAGCTCGGCGACAGCGCAGCCTCTCAGTCCAAGGCAATCAGTGAGCTCATCCAGCTCATCAAGGATATCCCTATGGACGGCAAGCAGGGCTACGATGTGCTTGGCTTCATTTATGAGTACCTCATCAGCATGTTCGCAGCCAACGCCGGTAAAAAGGCTGGTGAATTCTATACTCCACATGAAGTATCGCAGTTAATGGCCGAGATTGTTGCAAATCATCTTAAAGACCGTGACACAATTAAAGTGTACGACCCCACCAGTGGTTCTGGTTCGCTTCTCATCACCATCGGCAAGAGCGTTTCAAAGTACCTCGGCGGCAAGAACTCTGTAATGTACTATGCTCAGGAGCTTAAACAAAACACTTACAATCTAACCCGTATGAACCTTGTCATGCGAGATATCGACCCTAGTGATATCAAGGTCCGAAATGCAGATACGCTTGAAGATGACTGGCCGGACTTTGAGGATAGTGACCCTGTCGGAACTTACGAGCTAATGCGTGTTGATGCCGTTGTATCGAACCCGCCCTACTCGCAGGTATGGGACTCAGCAAACAAAGAAAATGACCCTCGATACTCAAATTATGGTGTTGCCCCGAAGAGTAAAGCTGATTATGCCTTCTTACTTCATGACCTGTACCATGTTCTCTCAGATGGCATTATGACCATCGTTCTGCCTCATGGTGTATTGTTCCGTGGCGGCGAAGAAGGTAAGATTCGGCAAGCCCTCATTGAGAAGCATCAGATTGATACTATCATTGGTCTCCCCGCCAACATCTTCTTCGGAACTGGTATCCCAACCATTATCATGGTTTTACGCCCGCAGCGAGAGAACACCGATGTTCTTATCATTGATGCCTCTAAAGGCTTTGAAAAGGAAGGCAAGAATAATAAACTCCGTGCATGTGACATCAGGCGTATTGCTGATACAGTTAAAGAGCGCAAGAGTATTGACAAATTCTCTCGCGTAGTGAGCATCGATGAAATTCGAGCCAATGATTATAACTTAAACATCCCTCGCTATGTCGATTCTTCCGAACCCTCTGAGAGTTAGGACATCTATGCCACTATGTTCGGTGGCATTCCCCAGACCGAACTTAATGCCCTCAAGGATTACTGGGAAGCCTTTCCCAGCCTGAAATCCACACTGTTTAACAATCCAGACTCTGCGTACTGCTCTCTGGCGGTTTCTAATGTAAAAGAAGCTGTTTCTGAAAATGTGGATGTCGTATCTTTTAAGCAACGGTATGCTGCTGCTTTTCACAATTTCAAGGATTACCTAGAAAGCCATCTAATCGCAGATATGGAGGGCATCAATATATCAACTGCCGAAGATATCCTCGCACATGACATTTTCTCGCGCTTGAGCGGCATTCCTCTGGTGAACAAATATGATGCCTACCAACTGCTGGATAATGAATGGAGCAAAATTGCGGTTGACATCGAGACCATCCAAGCGGATGGTAAAGAGGCTATCACTGCTGTTGACCCTCACTTGATTATCAAAAAAATCAAGCGCAACGGCAAAGAAGTCGAAGACGAGGTACAAGATGGGTGGGCCGGACGCATTATCCCGTTCGACCTTGTTCAGAGCACTGTTCTCAAAGAGCAAAAAGATGCCATCAAAGAGAAAGAAGCTCGTCTGACTGATATTACATCTGAATATGGCGAACTCTTCGATTCACTTACAGAAGATGAAAAGCAGTACGAGTTTGCTGGCGAAGATTCCTTTGTAATGGCCGAAGTCAAAAAGGCTGCAAAATCCAAGGGCATTGAACCTGATACAAAGGAAAAACTGCGCAGGGTCTTAGCCCTCAATGACGAAGAGCGGTCTCTTAAAGCTGCAACCAAAAAAGGAACTGCCGCTCTGGAAGATGCGAGCAAAACTGCAATTGAGTCCCTCTCTGATGAGCAAGCAGAAGACCTCTTGGTTCGCAAATGGATTTCGCCGCTCGTCAGCAATGTCAATCAGTTACCTGAAGATATGCTCAGCACTCTCATTTCCCGCGTCTGTTCGCTTGCCTCCAAATATTCCACCACATTTGAAAATACTGAGACTCAAATTCTTAATGCCGAATCTTCCTTGTGTTCGATGATTGATGATTTGACCGGCAATGATTTCGACATGAGTGGTCTCAAAGAGTTCAAGAAACTGCTCGGAGGGAATTGATATGCCAGACAAAGTTAATAATCCCCAAATTCGCTTTGAGGGTTTTACTGACGCTTGGGAACAGCGGAAGCTTGATGAAGTGTTTGATTGCACTGTCCCGAATAACACACTTTCCCGTGCCGAACTGAGTTATGATGAAGGAACTGTCCTAAATGTTCATTATGGCGATGTGCTGATAAAGTATGGCTCTGTGCTGGATGTTCAGAAGGACGATATTCCTCGAATCCCGCATAGATGCCGAGAGGATTTCAATGGGGCTTTATTGCAGGATGGCGATGTTATTATCGCTGATACCGCAGAAGATGAAACGACCGGAAAAGCCTGTGAAATAAGCAATTCGCAAGGGAGTGCCATAGTTTCGGGGTTACATACAATGGTGTGCCGTCCTCGGCATAGAATGGCGTTGGGTTACCTTGGTTACTATCTCAATTCTAATGCATATCACCACCAGCTTTTGCCTCTAATGCAGGGCATAAAAGTGCTCTCTTTAAGCCGCAGCAACATACAAAAAACAAGCGTGAGTTACCCCATAGAAGTGAAGGAACAGAAATTCATTGCCAACTACTTCAGCCAGCTCGACCGCCTTATCACCCTTCATCAGCGTAAGCATGACAAGCTGCAAATTTTGAAGAAAGCTATGCTTGAAAAAATGTTTCCGAAAAATGGCAGCAGCGTTCCCGAAATTCGATTCAAGGGATTTACTGACGCTTGGGAACAACGGAAGTTATCTGAGTTACTCTATTTATCAAGTGAAAGAAATAATGGGAGCTATACTAGAGATGATGTTTTAGCAGCCTCGTTAGGAACAGAATTACAGAAGAAACACATTTATTTTGGTTTAAGAGCAACGGATGAATCCGTAAAAAATTACAAGGTAGTACTTCCAAACGATGTAATATACACGAAGTCTCCAATTAAAGGATTTCCTAATGGAATTATTAGGACAAGTAAGGGCGAAAACGGCATAGTTCCTACTCTTTATTGTGTTTATCACAGTGTTGATGTAATCAATCCATCAATTATTCAGGCATACTTTGAAAGTAAGGAAAGACTGGATGCATACTTGGTTCCACTTGTAAATATTGGGGCAAGAAATAATGTTAATATAACGGATAAAGAATTTCTGGATGGTTCGCTTTGTATCCCGAAGGATAAAGCTGAACAGGATAAAATAGTCGATGTATTGGAACGGCTCTCTAACCTTATCACCCTTCATCAGCGTAAGTTAGATACTCTAAAATATCTCAAGGAAGCCATGCTCGAAAAAATGTTTGTATGAGCAAAGGAGCCAAATCATGTCGTTCACAAAAGAAAAAGACTTCGAGGACGCTCTCGTTAATATGCTCCACATGGAAGCTGGGTGGAAAGACCCCCTTCTCACCTACCCAACCGAAAAAGACCTTCTGGATAACTGGGCTGGGATTCTCTTCCGCAACAACTGTGGAATTGACCGTCTGAATAACTGCCCGTTGACCGATACCGAAATGCAGCAAATCATGGAGCAGATTCGAAATCTTCGTACCCCGTTAAAGCTCAATGGCTTCATCAACGGCAAGAGTGTTGCTATCAAGCGTGATAATCCTGATGATAAGCTGCACTTCGGCAAAGAGGTCAGCCTCAAAATCTATGACCGCCTTGAAATTGCAGCGGGTGAAAGCACCTATCAAATTGTTCGTCAGCCTCGCTATAGTGCGAAGACAGACATTGCCAATGACCGGCGCGGCGATTTAGTGCTGCTCATCAATGGTATGCCTGTCATCCATATCGAGCTGAAACGAAGCGGCATTCCAATCAGTCAAGCAACTAACCAGATTGCAAAGTATGCAAAAGAAGGTGTTTTCACCGGTCTGTTCTCTCTCGTGCAGGTTTTCGTTGCGATGACTCCGGAAGAGACTGTCTACTTTGCCAATCCCGGTCCTGATGGGAAATTCAACTCCAACTACTTCTTCCACTGGGCCGATTACAACAATGTTCACATCAACAGATGGCAGGATATTGCACGGAGTCTTCTCTCAATTCCCAAGGCACACGAACTGATTGGTTTCTATACCGTGGCTGACGGTGCAGATGGTGTTCTGAAAGTCATGCGCCCCTACCAGATTGCAGCAGCTGAGAAGATTTCTGATGCTGTTTCAAAATACAAATGGGAAGTGCTGCCAGACAAAGTAAACCAGTTGGGTGGCTATGTCTGGCACACTACCGGCTCCGGCAAGACCATGACCAGCTTCAAGTCCGCACAGCTCATTGCGGTATCAAAGACTGCCGACAAGGTTGTTTTCCTGATGGACCGCATCGAGCTCGGCACACAGTCTCTTGAAGAGTATCGCAATTTTGCTGCCGAGAACGAATCAGTACAAGCCACAGAGAACTCTAAGGTTCTAATCGCAAAGCTCAAAAGCAAAGACCCGGCAGACACTCTTATCGTAACTTCTATCCAGAAGATGAGCATTGTTGCCAAGGAGTGTGAAGAAAGAGATAGAGACATCATTCAGAACAAGCGAATCGTCTTCATTATCGATGAGGCCCACCGGTCCACCTTTGGCGATATGCTCACTGCCATTAAAGATGCTTTTATCCGTGCCATCTTCTTCGGCTTTACGGGTACTCCTATCTACGATGAGAATGAGAAGAAGATGAACACGACTGCCTCTGTGTTTGGCAATGAACTTCATCGGTATACCATATTCAAGCGTTCTCTCGTACCAACAGAATCTTCGGAGATGCTAAACCGTTTGGTTCGATTCGGTACTATCGCCGTCCTCATACGATGCGGCGCAATATCGATGATGCCGTCAAGCTGTATTCTGGAGACAGACCTTATGCTCTGTTTGTTCAAAAACTGCCTGATAACATTCGAGCCATGAATCATGTGTTCGCTGAAATCACTATGCTTTTCAAGTACGCTGGCAAGCCTGATTTTATGAGTCTCCCCGATGACAAACCAGCACGCCGCAAGTTTGCAAAGCTATTCAATAAACTGACAGAACTCTTAGAGGCCGCAAGAGTTCAGAGCTTTACTTGGGAGGACCCATCGAGCAAGGATGAAGCCACCGGCGAAATAGCGACGCTTGATTTTGATGAGCACACCTACTATATTCTCCAGCAGCGCTACAAAGAACTCGGTCGCGGTGGGCGTGGTGAAACAGATGATGGCGAGGCATACGACCTCAAGAGCCACATTACTGAGATGGATACTGGGCGAATTGATGCAGATTACATGAACTCTCGGTTCGATAAGTACATGAAGGTCATCAACTTAAAGGGAGCATCAGCTAAAGATATAGAGGATGCTGAGACCGAACTGCATAGGACTTTTGCTACTCTATCACAGGAGGAGCAAAAGTATGCCAACCTCTTCCTGCACGACATCCAGAGCGGCGATGTCAATGTCGAACCGGGCAAAACATTCCGCGACTACATCGTCGAGTACATGGCCGAAGCCAAGAACGACCAAATTCACAGATTCGCTGATACACTCGGAGTTGGTGAAAAGCTGCTTCGTGACCTCATGGCATTGCATCCTACACAGAAAAACATCAATAACTTCGGTCGCTACGATGCGATTCGCTCCACTATTGACCTTGCCAAAGCAAAGGTGTACTTTGAGAGAGTTGAGGGTGTGTCCTTAATTCCTCCCAAAGTGGCTGCAAAAGCTGATAATCTGCTCCGTAAGTTCATCTTGGATGGCGGCTTTGATATCGAAACAACCAAGAGGTAAATTCAGGTGAGTTAATGGATAAGAGATTCTCCGCGATATGGGTGTGCCGTTCTATGACCCGCTACTCATCATTGAGAAGACTCAGGGGCGCATAGCCGGAGACAATCAGTGGATAGCACTTATTCCTTTGAAACAATCTGAATAGCAAAATAAGAGGGCAGCAACCGTTATGGTCGCTGCCCTCTTCCCTTTAGTATGCTGCCCTGTTCAGGTTTTCCTCATAGTATGGATGTCCTTCGGCTTCCATCTGCATCCACGCCGGAGAGCCAAAATACTTGTACTGGTCCGTAGCCCTCATCGTCCAAATTGGCTGCATAGCGATGCCGTGCTTTTCACAGAGTTCTCTAAGCGTATTCAACTCGTACTGCGTAAAGCAATCACTTTCCGCGTTTTCGTTCTGAGCGAATCCGTCTCGCTCAAGAGCTTTGTTAAGACTGAACTGGCGATATAAGTCTTTCTTGAATCCATCACCCCACGGAACAAACAAGATATGCAGATGAAGCGCTTTACCTTCTTCGTTTCCGTGAATATATACTCCTATGACTTCAAACGATGCGTGAGCCCGAATAAAATTGATGGCATACTCCTTCAAGATTTTTCTTTCAGCCTCATCATCACCATGCGGCGTGTCTTTGATGGTCCCAATTTGAACGGTCATAATCATCGCAATCGTTTTTTTGCTTTTAATTTGCTTTTGCAAATAACTACGCCCGGACTGAGGATTTTCTGGATGTCTCCAAGTGTATTCCCTTGCGGCATTTCCAAAAACACGCTCATATACATCTTCCAACGATACATCGATAGGGACTTCGTCACCGCATGGAATCATTCCGGCTGCTTTACTCTTAATTTTGTCAATCGTTTCCGTATAAGTCGTTGTCCATTTCATGTAGACTATTTTGCTGTTCGGCGTTGTAGGTTTACTATCGACTTCTTTTTTTGGTGCAAGAATTGCTCTATACTTTTCGATGTATTCTTGGCTTCCGTAACCATAAATCAGTTCCGGCCACTCAATCTTCACTTTGTATTTTTTGCCGACCGCTTCAAGCGCTCTTCTTTCTGCGTATCCCCAATCAAACTTCATTTCAGAGTCAGGGACCTTCTCTTGCTGTGCTCTATATGCTTTTAGTGCGCCAGCCAATGAAAACTGGCGAGACATTCCTGCTGTATAGCCGTCAGCCCAAGGAACATAGATGATGTGCAGATGGACTGGCTTGCTTTTTTCATCACCATGAATAAACGACCCGACCACCTCAAGTTGCTTATTTCTCTTGATAAAATCCGCAAGATAGCTCTTTAGAATCTCTCTCTCAACGCACTGCCCTTTATGGTTCGCATCACTGCTATTACCTACGCATACTGTCATGTCATAGGCGATATTCTTTGATTTTGCTTTTTCTTGCCGCTCAAGGTACGCCGTGCCGCTCATATTCTTACCTTCATATTTGGCGTTATATTTCCTTGCAGCATCGCCGAAGATTTCTTCGTAGGCCACCGCGATAGGCTTATCCATAAGCGTTTCGTTGTTGCCATTAAGAGCAGGCTCAACATCACGCAGTTGTCTTGCGTCTGTATCGGGAGCACGGCGAAGTTCCTTGAAGTAGTCCTGCGTCTGGATACCCTTGTCACTTACATAGGCATACTCTTGCGTGATATATTCGTTCGTTTCCTTACTATTGCTCATAAAATTTTCCCTCCAAAAAAAGGCTTCCAAAGTGGTTGCTCTGGAAGCCATGTAATAACTTACTTCTTACTTACCAAACAAACTTGCAAGAAAACTCACACCAGTCGGCTTCACATCGGTCTTGATGACAACCTTCGGCGCGGTGCTGCTTGCATCTGCCGGTGCTGGAGTCTTTTCTTCAGTCTTGGTCTCTGTCTTGCTCTCCACCTTAGTCTGCTCAGGCTCACTCGGCTTTGCTGTCGGCTTGGGAGCCTCGGTCGGGGCCGGAGTAGGTGCAATTTCTTCTTTCATCGTATACACGATTTCGATGGTGGTTTGCCCGTCCTCAACGGTTGCGTCTTTCACCGTGGCATCATAGCCGTCAACGCGGGATACCTTTGCGGTGTAGGCAGCATCCTTCTTCACACCCAACACCGTCATCGTCCACTCTTTATCCTTGGTGATGGGCTGAGGCTCGGAGTGGATTGACTTGCCGTCCTGCTGAATATCAATCTTGATGCTGTCAGGGCGCTTACCCGCAGCGTTATCTTTGTCATCCCATACGACCTTAGCAACGAGGTTCGTGCTTTCCGGTGCTGGTTTTAAATTATGCTCTGCTTTGATTGTCATCACACCGTCAGAGATATCGTCTGCGGTGATAGTCGTCAAATACCCTGTCGGACTTGTTACCTCTGCTGTATAAGTTCCCAGTTTCGGAAGCTTATCTGTTGTGTAACTCCAATTATTGCTTTCCCTTACCGTGACCGGCTCATCAAAGCAGTTGATGCCGTTACGCTTCAGCATGACTTTTAGATAAGCAGGCCGACGATGCGTAGCATCATCATTGTCGTTCCAGATATTGTCGAGTCTGATTTTGATGGTCTGCAGCGTACTGTCTTCGTTTAGTTCGTGGGTGGCCGTGACCTTGATATTACCGTTCTCGTCAATACTGTCGATTTTCACCTCTGTGGTATACCCTTCGGGGGTCGTTACTTCGATACTGTAATCGCCAACTACAGGAACATTTGCGAATTCAACGACCCAGCCCTTGTCAGCACAGGCTTCAACTTCTGCATACTTCTTATTGTTACGCATCAGGCGAGTACGCAGCCTATTTGGGCGCATATTATAGAGGTCAGATTCGTCGTTCCAGACATTGTTCAGTTTCACCGCGATGTTGCGGCGTTCAATTTTACTCTTGTCGAGCGTGTGGGTGATGGTGAATTTCATGTTTCCATCTGCATCCACGCTGGTTTTTGTAAGTTCAGAGACATAATTTTCTACACGGTCAATCTCCGAGACGGTGTATGTTTTATCGCTCTTCCCTGCCGTTACACTTGTCCAGTTATCATTGGTAGCTGTGACGGGTGTTGCACCATCTCCATCAAACACATTGACTTCAACGGTGTCGGGGCGCATCTGATAGTCGTTATCATCGTCATCCCAGATATGCTCAACCGTTACCGTGATGTTTTTGACAGGAATCGGAGTCGGTGCCGGAGGTACTGTGGGTTCCGGAGTCGGCTCTGGCGTAGGTGTCGGCGTTTCGGTTGGTTTGGGAGCTGTGCAGGTGCGTGTGACCGTTACATCCATGTTACCATCATCGTCGGCATCGCTCGTGACGATATCTGTATAGTTCTCGACCGCTACGGGTTTTACTGTATAGTCCTCATCGGGCAGGTCCGCAGCAACAGCTCGCCATGCATTTCCCTCATTCATTTCAAGGATGCGAACAGGGAACTCCTTGTCGTCATAGACCGTTGCGATAGATTTGTCGGGACGGTATTCGTTGTTGTAGCCATCATCATCCCAAACGGTCTGGACTGTAACATCCACCGCCTTGGGTTCAGGGGTTTCCGTAGGAGCCGGGGTCGGTGCAGGAGTTTCAGTTGGAACTGGCGTAGGTTCTTCCGTGGGTGCAGGAGTAGGCTTTTCAGTAGGAGCGGGAGTCTCAGTAGGCTTCGGCTCTTCTGTCGGCTTAGGTTCCTCAGTCGGTTTAGGAGTCGGTGCGGTTTTATCATCAGACTTAATAAAAGAACCGGAGTAGCCCCACTTGTGACCCTCTGCCTGAGAGGTCAGACTCTTTGCAACAATACAGCCATTATAGTTGCCGCTATCAAGTTGAACATCTGCATTGGGAGCAATCACATGTCCGAAGAGAGATGTACTGCCGATATGCAACTTGGTGGCATTCGGGAATACCCAGAGGATGTTCGTGCCGCTATCGGAGTTCTCAGAAGCATGGAGGTCATTGCAGGTGATGCCCGGAATATTGATG
>OJKW01001536.1_pt1 | contig 12953 bp, 9 predicted proteins | sample 1596591 | NCBI WGS metagenome assembly OJKW01 (sample SAMEA4350166, study PRJEB24818) | metagenome | biome: human; feature: gut; material: faeces | place: Denmark | collected 2013-09
GACAGGGCTTTTTTCCGATGCTCGTCATCGGAAAATGAATGGGGATTGAAAACAATGAAGAAGGAGAACCGCAAACCATTGCGGAAAACGCTTTATCAGCCGAGAACTGCGGGAACCTGATCGTTCATGTTCTGGATGCCCTCGTCCACGGTCTCGCTCATGGTCATAATGGCATCGTGCTCGGCGTTCAGAATGGTCTCGATATCAGATGCGTACTGGGTGTAGGGCATCTCCAGATAAACGTTGCTGGTGGTCAGTGCATCCACAGAGTTGCTGTCCTCGGGGAAGCCTTCGGTGGACTTGATGATCTCGGCGGTAGCAGCGGAGCCGCAGGCCGGGAAGGTGCCGGTCTTGGCAATGGCCTGTGCGCCCTCTTCAGAGACACACCAGTTGATGAAGTCGGCAGCGGCCTCTGCCTTGGGAGAATCGGCGTTGATGGCCAGGCTGGTCACAGTGCCCAGCGTAGAACCAGCCTCTGCACCAGCGGGGTGCGGATACTTGACGATGCCCCAGTTGAACTTGGTCTCAGCATCCTTCATGTAAGCTTCCAGCGTGGAAATGAACCAGCTGCCCATGTTGACCATTGCGCACTGCTGGTTCTCAAAGGCTGCGGAGTAGTGCAGAGAAGAGGTCTTGAGGTAGCCGTAGTCCATGCAGATGCCGTCCTTCTGCTGGGCAATGACCATATCGTAGGTGGGCTTCATGAAGTCGTATTTGCCGTCGATGATGGTGTTCTTGCCGTCCAGAATGGAGAACAGAGAAGCGGCGGAGCGCCAGGTGTGGTAGTGGCAGCCATAGACCTTGGTGTCGCCGGAGCCGCTGGTCATCTTGCGTGCCAGAGCATCGTAATCTTCCATCGTCAGGTCATTGGAGGGATACTCCACACCGGCCTTATCGAACAGATCCTTGTTGTAGTACAGCACCCAGAAGTCGCTGCGGAAGGGCACGGCGTAGAAGTTGCCGTCGTCGGTGGTCAGCTGCTCGATGGTGCCGTTGAAATCGCCAGTGTCGCGGGTCAGTACCTCGTTCAGGGGCTTGAGGTAGTCCAAATTGATCAGGTTTGCGTAGCCGGGGATATCCTTGATGGTCACGATATCCAGATCGGCGCTGCCAGCCAGCTGGGTGGCCAGAACGGTCATGTAATCGCTGGAGCCCAGATCCACCATCTCGATGGTCACGTCCTTGTGGCTTGCCATGTAGCCGTCGGCCATGGCCTGCCAGTAGGGGGTGGACTCCTTATCCCACACCGACCACTGCAGGGTAACAGGGCCTGCGGCTGCGGATGCAGCGGTGGAGCCGGCAGTGGAGGAAGCAGCGGTGGAGCTTGCGGAAGAGCCGCCGCAGGCGCTCAGGGCAACAGCAGCGCCGCAGGCTGCGGCAGCGGTAAGGAACGAACGACGAGAGATCTTTTTCATAAGTGTGTCCTCCTTCAGGGCAGTGTGTGTATTTCGTGCAGCGTTCTCCCCCGTGCCGGGGAGCCGCTCGCTTTTGTTGACACTAGGATACCGCACAAACGCAAAAACCGGAATGGAAAAATTCCGGGAAGAGTTGCAGTTTTTCTGTATCTTTTAAAAAAAGATGCACTTTCTTACACTGGAGTCTGCACTTTCTTGTTCTCTTGCACAGTTTACATCCATGGCACAAGAAAAAAGCGTATAAAGTACACAATTTCCATGAAAAAAGTCGTTGACAAACCGCGCCGGAATCAGTACTGTATAAAGGAAAGAATGCAAAATATTACCGGAAAGGAGGCTCCGCTATGAAGAGCAGCCATCGTTTCCCGCTGCGGCGGCAGATCGTGTGGGGGATGCGCTTTTTTACCATCCTTACCTCGCTGGCTGTGGGCGCGGCGCTGTTCACCCTCTCCAACCAATATGTGCGCGCCAACTCCCTGCAGGCGGCAGAGTTCAACCTGCGGCTGGTGGCTACCTCCATCGAGACCAGTCTGGACAGCGCCGATGCTCTTTTGAACTGGGCTTCCATCGACAGCACCGTGCGGCGGTACATCACGCAGGAAAATATCAACGGCACCCAGACCATTGCCGCCTACGAAGCCATGCAGGAAAAATACTATTCCAGCACCCTGTACAGCCATATCCTCCGCTTTTTTGTTACCAATGAGAACGACCGGCATTTGCAGTTCGGCCCGCTGAACGCCTCGGCGGCGCTCAACCGCACCAGCATAAAGCAGTTTCTCACCAAGGGTTACGGGATGCAGTTCACTACCGACCCGCTGCAGCCCGGCAGTCCGGGCTGCATCGCCCTCAGCCAGCCTGTCCGCTGCGGCAAGGGCACCTTGCACCGGGGCAGCACCTACCTTGCGCTGGACACCGCCATTATCACCGACCCGGCCGCGGGCTACAGCCTGACCGACGGCAGCGCGTTGTACTGGGAGATGGGCAGCCGCCTGTGGCAGATCGAAAACGGCAGCCTGACCGAGACTGAGAACCGCCTGCGGGAGGTGGACTACACCCTGCGCACCGGCAGCAATAACGGCGTGACAGAGCAGACCGCATGGCAGGGCAAGGTGCAGCTGGACGACCAGAAGTATTATGTAGTCAAGGTAACACTGAACGGCCGCAGCGCGGCGCTGGTGCAGCTTTTGCCCGCAAATACCTTTTTGCTGCACTACGGCGTGTACCTGTGGCTGGTCGCCCTTGGCACTGCCATCATCTGGGGACTGAGCTTTTTGATGCAGCACTGGCTGGAGCGGGTCATCACCCGCCCGGTGGAGGCGCTGCAAAAGCGCATCGAGACCGTGGGCAGCGGCAACTTTGCCCCGGACCGCACGGTGGAGTGGAACAACGAGCTGGGCGACATCGGCCGGGGCATCAACCAGCTGGCTGAAAACGTGGACAGCCTGATGACCCGCCGGGTGGAGGACGAGCGCCGCAAGCAGGAGCTGGAATATCGGATGCTGCAAAACGAGGTGAACCCGCACTTTATCTACAACACCCTCAACAGCATCCGCTGGATGGCTACCATCCAGCACGCACCCGGCATTGCCGAGATGGTCACCGCCTTTGCGCGGCTGACCAAGAGCATCTCCAAGGGCACCCAGAAGCTGGTACCTTTGCAGGAGGAGCTGGCACTGCTCAACGATTACTTTACCATCCAGCAGTACCGCTACGGCGGCGACTTGGAAATTGAGGTCTCCCGCATTGAAAGTGAGACCCTTTGCCGGGACTGCATGATCCCCCGGTTCACCTTGCAGCCGCTGGTGGAAAACGCCATCTTCCACGGGCTGGAGCCCAAGGGCGGCCACGGCAGCGTGCTGCTGGATATCTCCACCGACTCGGATACCGGAGACGTACTGCTGCGCATTACCGATGACGGCGTGGGCATGCCGCCGGAGCTGGTGGCTCACCTTCTGGACGAGCCCGCCGAGGGTGCCGAAAAGGCTGAAAAGTTCCGTCATGTCGGCCTGTGGAACGTGAACCGCCGCATCCGGTATTCCTTTGGCGAGGGCTACGGCCTGACCATTGAAAGCGAAGAGGACGTGGGCACCGAGGTCACCATCCGGCTGCCCTATCAACAGAAAGGAGACAGCCATGCTGCGGATATTACTGGTGGATGATGAGCCGCTGGTGCTCATCGGCCTGCAGGGGATGCTGGAATGGGAAAAGCTGGGCTATACCGTCTGCGGCACCGCCCGCAACGGAAAGCTGGCGCTGGAACTCATTGAGCGGGAGAAGCCGGATATCGTCATTGCCGACGTAAAAATGCCGGTGATGGACGGGCTTACCCTTGCCCGCACCTGCCGGGAGCGCAGCGCCCTGCCCGCCTTTATCATGCTGACCAGCTTTGAAGAATTTGATTACATCAAGCAGGCCATGGGTGCCGGGGTGGTGGATTATCTGGTCAAGCTGGACCTGACCCCCGAGAACCTGCAAACCGCCCTTGCCAAGGCCGCCGAAAAGGTAAAAAAGGAGCGTGCTTTGCTGGGCGAATTGTCGGCACAGGAAAATCTTGCCGAGAGTGTGCGCAGCTATCAGGAGCGTTTTTTCGTGCGGCTGTACGCCGGGCTGTTCCCGGACGAAGCCGCATTGGAGCAGCCTTTGCAGCACATGGAGCTGAACCTTGCAAGCGACGCCTATCTTGTAGCCAGCTGCGAGATCATCGCCAACACCGCCCTTACTCCCGCCCAGCAGCTGAAGCTGAGCTTTTCCTGCGGGCGGATGCTGGAGACCACCCTGCAGAACTATCTGCCCTGCTATGTGACCGGGGCGGATGCCATGCGCTGCAATGTGCTGTTCTGCCTGACCGATGTCCAGTGCCAGAACTACCGGACGGTGCTGCGCCCGTTGCTGGAACGCGCCAGCCAAATTCTATACAACTATTTCACGGTACGGCTGCTCTGGGCGGTAGGTCGCCCCACCGGCTCCCTGCTGGGGCTGGCGCGCCGCTGCCGGGAAAACGCCCACCTGCAGCCCCTGCTCACGGTGGAGCAGCCCATCCAGTTCGTGGAGGTCAACGAGGGCGACGCCACCGCCGGGAAGATGCAGGTGGTGGCACAGGTGCAGGAGTATATTAAGAATCACCTTTCGGAAAAACTGACGCTGGCCGATGTGGCGGCTGTATTCAATTTTTCGCCCAACTACCTCAGCCAGCTGTTCGGCAAATACGGCGACAGCGGCTTTGTGGAGTACATCACCGAGACCCGCATCGCTGCGGCAAAAGAGATGCTGGAACAGGGCGATTTGAAAGTATACGAGATCGCTGAGAAACTGGGGTACGAGAGCGCTTTCTATTTTTCCAAGGTATTCAAAAAGGTCACGGGGCTCAGCCCGCGGGAATACCAGCAAAGTATTTAAAATCGGAGGCTTTTATGATACAGGAACAGCTTGCTCATCTGCCGGAATTTCTTCCCGATTACCGGCCCTTTCCCCCTGTCAAAGAGCACACCGCATGGCAGGGGCTGCCCCTGCGGGCAAAGCAGCGCTTTTTGCAGGCGGGGGAAGCCGCGCTGCAAACGCCCATTGCGCCCCTGCCGCTCTCGCTCTGGCTGGATTTCACCCACACTGGGCGGCGCACCCCATGGGAGACGGCTTACTTTTCCCGCCGGGCGCGGCTGTGCGCGCTGGTAAGTGCCGAGTGTGTGGAGCACAAAGGGCGCTTTCTGGATGAAATTGCCGATACCGTATGGGCAATCTGCGAGGAAAGTGCATGGCAGCTGCCCGCCCACAACAGTTATGTGCGGGACACCCCGCAGCTGCCCCTGCCGGACACCACCCGCCCCATCGTGGATTTATTTGCCGCCGAGACCGGCGCGCTTCTGGCGCTGACCCGGTACTTACTGCCCGATGAGCTGGATACTGCCGCGCCGGGCATCACGGCGAGGATGGAGCGGGAGCTGGACGCCCGCATCCTGACGCCTTATTTTACAAGCCACTTCTGGTGGATGGGCAACGGCGAAGAGCCTATGTGTAACTGGACGAGCTGGTGCACTCAGAATGTGCTGCTCACCGTTTTTCTGCTGCCCACCACCCAGCAGCAGCGAAAAGCTGCCGTCAAGCAGGCAGCCTACAGCCTCGACTGCTTTTTGAAGGACTACGGCGCGGACGGCTGCTGCAACGAGGGTGCGCAGTATTATCGCCACGCCGGACTGACCCTGTGGGGCTGTCTTGAAATTTTATCCAACGTTGCGCCGGAGGCCTTCCGCCCGCTATTCAGAGAAACAAAGATCAAAAATATCGCGGAGTACATCTGCAATGTCCATGTGGAAGGACCTTACTATCTGAACTTTGGCGATTGCAGCCCCCTGGCCGGGCGCTGCGGTGCACGGGAATACCGCTTTGGACAGGCCGTAGGCAGCGATGCTTTGCAGGCCCTTGCGGCGGCAGATTTCCGCGCCGATGCCGACCCCGACCATTTGCAGAACCCGGACGGCAGCACCCACATCAACCTGTGGTACCGGCTGACCACCGCCTTTGCCGAGCAGGAACTGATGGAATACGCCGCAGTTCCCCAGCATCGTTCTGCAGTATGGTACCCCAGTGTAGGCATTTATGCCGCACGGCAGGGCAGCTGGGTGCTGGGTGCAAAGTTTGGCTCCAACGGCGACAGCCACAACCACAACGATACCGGCAGCATTACCGTGTACAAGGACGGAAGACCGTTTCTCATCGATATCGGAGTGGAGAGCTACACCAAAAAGACCTTCAGCCCTCAGCGGTATGAGATCTGGACGATGCAGAGCGCATGGCACAACCTGCCCACCTTTGACGGCGTGCAGCAGCTGCCCGGCGCGGAATACGCTGCCCGGGAGGTGTGCACCGAGGAAAATAGCATCACCGGCGAACTGGCGGGCGCGTACCCGCCCATCCCGGGGCTTACCACCTACCGCCGCAGCGTATCTGTCAGCGAACAGGGCATCACCCTGCGGGACGAAACAGACTATCCCGGCACAGTAGACCTGACCCTGCTCACCGAGCAGCAACCCGTCCCCACTGCGGACGGCTTTGCGGTGGGCACACTGGGCGGCATCCGCTTTGACCCGGACGCCGCAACGGCTGCTGTTACGGCGGTGCCTATCACCGACCCGCGCCTGCGCACCGCATGGCCGGAAACGATCTATAAGATCACCCTGCATTTCCAAAAAATGCTGAAGCTCGAACTGTACTAAGGAGAACTGCCATGGAAACCATCAAGCTGAAAATTCTGGACGAAGCCGGCCACACCCTGATGACCTGTGACGCTGACACCGCCGTATCCCTTGTTTACACCAACTGCTACAAGCCCGGCGACCGGGTGGCGCTGGAGATCGACCATCCCGGGCAGTACTGCGTCATCCAGTTCGAGGACACCATGCCCGAAGCCCTTGTGTATGTGGTCAAGCGGGAGATCAACTTCCACATTCCCTTCGGGGAGCAGGCCATCACCTACTCGCCCAAGAGCTTTGCGGGCAGCCGTCACGTTATCCGGGCACGGCTGGCACTGCCGGAAGAGATTGCCGCCCGGCGGAATCTGGCCTTCAACTGCTATGACGAGCATGGCGACACCGGTTTTTATCCCCACGCCAGCGCCAACGTAGAAACGCGCGGCGAGGCGGTGTTTGCCGCCCGCAACGCCATCGACGGCATTTTTGAGAACAGCGCCCACGGCGAGTATCCCTACCAGAGCTGGGGCATCAACCGCGACCCGAACGCAGCCCTGACGCTGGATTTTGGCCGGGAAGTACTGCTGGATGAGCTGCGCATCACCGAGCGGGCAGATTTCCCCCACGACAACTACTGGGTAAAGGCCACGGTGGAATTTTCTGATGGCAGCCAGCTGGACATCCCGCTGGTGAAAAGCGCCAAACCCCAGAGCGTGGCCTTTGAGCCCAAGCGGGTGCGCAGCCTTGTGCTGAAGGATCTGATTCAGGCCGAGGGGACTTCCCCCTTCCCGGCGCTGACCCAAATCGAAGCCTTTGGCACCGAGGTGAAGTAAAATGAGCATCTACAATGCCCTTTATGGGCGGGACGGCCACGGCGTAGGCCCAAACGAGCCGGAGAAAAAAGGCTTTGCACGCTTTTGCCAGATGGTCGGCCGCGACCTCGGCCAGCTGCTGGGCACGAACCTGATGGTCTGCGTGCTCTGCCTGCCTGCCGCACTGGGGGTCTCGCTGGGCGTGACCCTGCTCTCCCTGCCGCTGACGGTGGTGTGCAGTGCGGTCACCGGTCTGCTGACCGGCCCTGCCATGGTGCTGCTGGCAGACTGCGCTCTGCGCAGCTTGCAGAACGACCCCTCCCAGTGGCTGCCCCGGGCAAAGCAGACCCTAGCCGCCCATTGGAAAGCCGCCTGCGGCTTTGGCTGCATTGGCACGCTGGTGCTGGGGCTGCTGTGCTTTGTATCGGCCTTTGTGTTTGAAGCCGCCGCGCAGCAGGGGTATTACCCCGGGCTTGCCATTCTCGTTTTTCTGGCGCTGGATTTTCTGGTGCTGGCGGTTCTGGCTACGCTTTGCGCTGCCGTTCTGCCGCTGCAACTGCCCGCCCCGGACAGCTTGCTGCGCCGGGCGGGCAGGCTGCTGGCTGTCGCCCCGGCGCGCTGCGTCCTGGCAGGCGTTCTCATGCTGGCGGGCATCGGCGGCATGATCTTGCTGTTCCCGGTCAGCGTGTTCTGGGCGGTGCTGTTCGGCTTCTGGCTGCCGGGGCTGGCAGCGATGCAGACCCTGTTCCCGGTTTTGCGGCAGGAATACGGCGTAGAGGTGCGCAGCATCCCGCGCCCGGCAGCGCCGGATAAGCCCCTGACCGCACAGGAGCAGAAAAAGCGCTCCCGCGCCAACTGGTGGTATTACAACTGGGGCATCGTGGCGGTGGCGGCAATGGTCATTGTGGGCGTAGCGTATGTGGCGCACGGCCTGCTGACTACCGTAGACCCGGACTACACCGTGGCGGTAGTCACGGCGGAGGCCCTGCCGGACGAGGCCGTGCAGCGCCTGCAGACTGCGCTGGCAGACTATGCGGAGGACGCCAACGGCGACGGGACTGTGGTGGTGCAGGTGAACAACTACACATGGAGCGCCGATGCCGCCCTGACCGACATGAACGGTCAGATGGCCGGTGCCACCCAGATGAACACCGACCTTGCCAACGGCGAGAGCAAAATCTGGATCTTGGATGACCCGGAGGGCTTCGAACAGGCCTATGGGGCACTGAGCGAAAAGCTGGGCGCGGAATGGCAGACAAAGCTTATCCCGTGGCGCAGCCAGCCCGCCCTTTCCGGGCTGGAACTGGGCAGCTACAACACTGCCGCCGATGGCAGCCAGACTGTTGATATCCAGAGCCGCTTTGCCGGGTACAGCGTGGCAGTGTTTGATGCTTCAGATGCGTTGTGGCAGGCGCTCAATTCGTAAACAGAAACGACCGTCCGTTCTCTTTTTGTTTATGTGGTATTCTATACACAGAAAAATAGACGGAGGCATACCGCCATGAATCCCCATACCACGCTGAATCTTGCCAAGATTGCTCTGTGCGCGGTGGAAACCGTACTGAGGAATACTTCGCCCGATGCAGAGGACTATCCCCCAGCCAGTTGAATAAAATAACAACGCTGCAAGTGCTTATCGTCAGGCTGTTACAGATGCAGCAGCATAAAACGGACATCTCTTCAATAAAAAAGTCAAGTAGACTTCAATTTGAGCCAAATAGTAAGACTTCTTATGCTTTACCGTCATAAATTTTTCAAAATCATCTTGACGCACCTTGCGAAACATGATATTCTCTGTCACAAATCTCACTGATTTTGTGGATTGGTTTGAAACCATCCACAAGATGTGGTCGTGTTCATTTTGAACACAGCCACAGAAAGTGGTTGGTTATCACCGTGAGACCCACCACTTCCGTGAGGAAAAGTCCACGAAGAATTTACCGCCCCGCAACACACCCGATTCATTTTGCCGCCGATTCCCCCGACAAAATCCATCGCTGCGCTGCGTGGGCGGTATTTTTCTTTTTCACAAATAAAATCTTATGTAGTTGTACAAGTCTCTGAAATTTGTTTTTGGTTGTTGACTGTACAACATCAAAGTGTTATTCTTGTGCTTGAAAGAAGCAGAACGTAGTGTCTGCACTGCGCCCGGCTTTCTTCATACTGTACCTTGAATCTTACATAAGCCGTCTGAACGAGATACCGTGCCACGACCTCACACTTTCTGTGAGCGAGCCGGACAACGCCGCTGCACAAACAGGGGCAGGAACTTCGTTCGGAGCAAACGGTGACCCTTTACATGAGCAGCACAACTTCTACTTGTTTTTGCGCCTTAAAAATTCGGAAACATTTGTAGAACTTGTCGGGGCGAGGCCCCTCCATCTGCTATCGCAGACCGTTCTGCCGCTTAAAAGCCCCACTGGGGCTTTCATTGCTGCGCTGCGCTTCGCAAACGCGGTCTATGCGTTTTGAGCGCAGCGGTAGAGGGCAAGAACCGTCCCGTGGCCACAAATTTTCAATTCTTGAAAATTTCCTGTCCATCCGGGACTTCACTTCTCAAACTCTTGCGAGTTTTCCAAGTGATCTTGTTGGGGCGTGCCTGCCCCAAACCCTGCTCATCATTCGTGCCTTGCGGCACGAATGGAACGGCGTGTCGTGCTTTACATAACTTCACCGAGGAGTTATCGAACAGACAGGAGGTACAATGACCAAAACGAATGTTCAACTGACCCCTAGCAATTCCCAGCACCACGACACGCCGAACAACAAAACGCACGTCATCAAGTTCCGTGTGACAGCGGAAGAAAAAACGTCACTGGAACTCACTTGCAAACTCCTGAATCTCTCCCTCTCCACTTTTATCCGCCGCGCCATCCACAACGTTAAAATCGAGAAAACGGTCATCGTTGCCGGTGGTGGCGAAGAAACCCTGACCGCCGTTTCCACCCTGCTTGCCCAGTGCAGCAAGGTGGGCGGCAACCTGAACCAGCTTGCAAGGCACTTCAATTCCGGCGGTGCGGACACCGAGCAGATCCGGGCGAAACTCCTTGACGAACTTGCAGACCTGACCGCATTCCGGCTGCACACCGAGAAAGTTCTGGGTGAACTGTATGGCAACGCTCAAGCATATCAGCTCTAAGAACTCGGACTACACCGCCATCGAAGTGTATCTCATTTACCAGCACGATGAATTTTCCGGCAAGGTAATTCTGGACGAACAAGGCCGACCCATGCTGCGGGAATCCTACCTGCTCGACACCCTTGAGTGTGGCGATTTCTCGTTTGCAACGGCCTGTCTGCTGGCAAACCGCAAGTATGGTAAGAATACCCAGCATGGTGATATCAAAAGTCACCAGTATATCATCAGCTTTGACCCACGAGATGCAGCCGACAACGGCTTGACCATGGAAAAGGCACAGGCACTTGGCCTGAAATTCTGCGAAGAAAACTTCCCCGGTCATCCTGCCATCGTCTGCACTCACCCGGATGGGCACAACCATTCGGGAAACATCCATGTCCACATCGTGATTGGCAGCGTCCGAACACGAGAAGTGGAGCGTAAGCCCTATATGCAGAAGCCCCGCGATTGGCGCGAGGGCATGAAGCACTCCAGCACCGCCCAGACCATGCGGCACCTCCGTGTCGAGGTCATGGAGCTGTGCGAGGGTGCCGGATTGTACCAGATCGACCTGCTCAACGGCTCGAAGGAGCGTGTCAGCGAGGCCGAATATTGGGCAAGGCGGCGTGGGCAACAGAAACTTGATCTTGCAAACGCAGCCCTCACCGCAGCCGGACAGCCGCCCAAGCAGAAGAAGTTTGAAACCGTGAAAGACACTTTACGGAAACAGATTTCTTCAGTGCTGTACCGCACAACGAGTTTTGAAGAATTTTCTGACAGGCTCATGCAGCAGTACGGCATTGCCGTCAAGGAAAGCCGTGGGCGGCTCAGCTATCTGCCTGCTGGCAGAACCAAGTTTATCCGAGCGAAACATCTCGGTGACAAGTTCGATAAGGCGGCAGTGCTTGCCACGTTGCAGGCAAACGCAGAGCGCAAACCCAAGGTACAGTCCAAACCGACCAACCTTGCAAAGCTGATCGATATTCAGGCAAAGCTGACCGAAGGCAAGGGCATTGGCTACGAATGTTGGGCAAAGAAGTTCAACCTCAAAGCCATGTCGCAAACTCTGATCCTCTTGCAGGAGAAAGATTTGCTCAACGAGGATGATCTGAACCAGCGCATCACCGAACTGGAAACCAAGTATCACGACGCACTGGCGGTGGTGAAAGATATCGAAGGTCGCATGAAATTCAACAAAGAGCTGCGCTATCACGTCGCAGCCTACGCCAGCACCAAGAACATCGCCCAGCAGTTAAAGACCGCCAAGTGCCCCGCAGCCTTTGAGGAACAGCATCGTGCAGAGCTGACAGCGTACCGAGCGGCAGCAGCCTATTTCAAGGCAAACAACACCACAAAGCTGCCCAGCCCGAAAAAGCTGGAAGCCGAGTATGCACAGTTGGCATCCGAAAAGGCAAAGTTCTATGAGCAGTACAAAGAAGCCAAGGAAGAACTGCTCAAGCTGAAAACCGCAAAGCAGAACGTTGCGTCCTTTTTCCGGGAGGAAGAACAGGCGCAGCAGGAGAGATAAAGGAGTGTGCGTATGATCAACTTGAAAATTGACCCGGAGTTCCAGTCCCAGATCCCTCCACTGACCGATGATGAATTCAAGCAGCTTGAAGAAAATATCCTGAAAGAGGGCAAGCTGCTCTCTCCTTTGATTGTTTGGAATAACACCCTTGTTGATGGTCACAACCGTTATGAAATCGTTCAGGAACATCCCGAAATCTCCTTCTCCACGATGCCGCTCCCGTTTGAAAGCAGAGAAGAAGTCCTCGCATGGATCTGCAAAAACCAGTTGGGGCGGCGCAACCTTACACCGGAGCAGAAGAAGTTCCTCATTGGAAAGCAGTACAGTGTGGAACATCGAAAGCCCGGTGGAAACGGCAACAACCAGCACACGACGTCTTCCAAGAAAACCGCCCCGGAGGAATTGTGTCAAATTGACACAATTCCTCCCACTGCCACAGATACAAGCGTCCGCAAGCAGATTGCAGAGCGGAACAATGTCAGCGAATCCTATGTTGTCCGCTCGGAAAAGTTCATGCGGGGCGTTCAAATCATGGATCAGATGATACCCGGTATGCAGGAGAAAATTCTGTCCGGGCAGTTCAAAGTCCGTGATGCCGATATGCACCGTCTTGCCAGGGCAGATTTTCCGAACCGCAAGCAGATCGTGCACGAAATTCTGCACCCGGAGGAGCGCCCTGCTCCGCAGAAACGCATCTACGGAATCAACTATTCTGCGCTGGAAGCTGCCGTCCGGCGAATCCAGCAGGATGTTGATTTCCTGATGAAGTATCTCCCTAAGGTGCCTGATGATGCCTATGTGAAAGTGGAGACCACGAAGATCCTGAAGCAGCACAAGGCGTATATGGCACAGTTTGAAGAAATGCTGAACGATGAAAAAGTCGCATAACGACAGGCA
>OJKW01001537.1_pt1 | contig 12947 bp, 7 predicted proteins | sample 1596591 | NCBI WGS metagenome assembly OJKW01 (sample SAMEA4350166, study PRJEB24818) | metagenome | biome: human; feature: gut; material: faeces | place: Denmark | collected 2013-09
GCGTTATCATATGGCGGAGGATGAACCGCTTATTTTGGGCGCGCGCGGCACTGCGGAGGCTGGTATAGCGGCGGTGGAAAGGCTTATTTCGGGCGGCACACCCGAAAAAACGGAGAACGACGGCTCGCTTACCGTCTGCGCCGCGGACACTGCGGCGGAGGAAGCGGAGTTTGCCGTGAGGAATATCCGCAGACTTGTGCGGACGGAAAATTACCGCTACCGTGATTTTGTAATAATAGCGCGGGACGCGGAGCGGTATGACGACTTTATAAACGCCGCGTGCGAGACCTACGGCGTTCCCTGTTTTTCGGATAAGCGCCGCCCGCTTTCGGCATTTCCGCTCGCCGCCCTTGCCGACGCCGCGATACAGGCGACACTTAAAGGCGACAGCGAGAGCATACTGCGCTTCCACAAAACGGGGCTCGGGACGCTTAATACCGCCGAAATATCCGAGCTTGAAAATTATGTCACTCTTTGGAATATTGAGGGGGATATGTGGCGGCACGAGTGGATTATGGATGTGCGCGGCTTTGTATCGGACGATACAGAACCCGACGAAAAAGCGCTCGGTGAAATAAATAAGCTGCGAAAAAGGGCAATTTCACCGCTTGAAAAGCTGCGTGTGGAGTTCGGCGGCACCGCCGAGGATATGGCGGCGGCGCTGGTGCGGCTTTTTGAAGAGTGCGGGGCAGCGGAGAAATTATCTGCTATGTCGCAGGAATTTTTAAATGATTCCGAAGAATTTTCATCTGACGTTTTAAGGCAAAGCTATGACAGATATATGAAGCTGCTTGACGGCATTGCAGCATGCTTTGGTACACGGGAAGTCGGAAAGCAGGAATTTCGCGAGGTTTTAAGCCTTGCGGTATCATTTGAAACGGCGGGGTCTGTTCCGCGGTATCTTGATGAGGTCACCTTCGGCGCAGCGGACAGAATACGCCCTTCGCGCCCGAAAGTTGCCTTTATTTTGGGCGCTAACCAGGGCGTTTTCCCGAAAGAAATATCCGCCTCGGGCATTTTCGGAATATCCGACCGCAAAAGCCTTATAGCGCTCGGCGTTGATATTCCCGATAAATCGGTATCTGCGGCGACCGATGAAAATTATCTGGTTTACTGCAACCTCTGCTGTCCGTCGGATAAGCTTTTTATTTCCTACGCGCGGCGGTCGCTTACGGGCGAGAATATAGAGCCTTCGGCGTTTGTGCAGGAAATAACCGAGAATATAGCTCACGGATTTGTTGCCGAGCCGGAGGAAAAAATAACCGATGAAAATCTGCCCGAAACAGCGGCTTCGGCGTATTCGGAGCTCTGCCGCAGAAGAAACGCCGAAAACGGCGGCGCGGCGGAAATACGCGCGGCGCTTGCGGGCACAGATGAATATAAAAAAGCAGAATACACCGAAAAAAGGCTTTCGGGCGCACCCGCCGCTATCGGCAAGGAAACGGCGCGGCAGCTTTTCGGGGAAGAAATTAAAATGTCCGCATCCAGGCTTGATACCTTTAACCGCTGCCACTTCGGCTTTTTCTGCCGATACGGACTTTCGGTCAAAAAGCTGCAGCCTGCCGAATTTGACGTTTTGCAGCGCGGCACGGTGGTACACTACTGCCTTGAAAGATTTGTTAAGGAATACGGCAAGGGCGTATCGGTATTATCGCCCGAGAAAATCGAGGAGCTTACAGACGTCTACATAAACGATTATCTTGACGGAGTTACCGGCTACCGCGCCGTTGAGACCGCGCGGGGCAGGTTTTTGGTTTCCCGAATTTCGCGATCGGTTAAAGAGGTGGCGAAAAGGCTCGCCGAGGAATTTGCCCAAAGCGGCTTTGAGCCGATTGCCTGTGAGCTTAAAATAGGCGGCGAGGGCGAAAAGCTTGAATTTCCGTATGACGGCGGCAAAATATCCGTTTCGGGCAGTATTGACCGCGTGGATAAATTCGGCGGCTATATACGCGTTGTGGACTACAAAACAGGCAGTAAAAAGTTTAAATTGCCCGATATTCTTTTCGGGCTTAATTTGCAAATGCTTTTGTACCTTTACGCCGCGGTGCGGGGAGCGGGGCTGCCCGATGAAGACGCGGCGGGAATACTGTATATGCCCTCAAAGCGGGATACTGCCGATAAGGGCATGGCTATGAACGGGCTTATTCGTAAGGATGAGGAAATAGTTGCCGCAATGGACAGGGAAAAGCAGGGCGATTTTGTCCCGAAATACGCCGTCACCAAAAGCGGCGAGCTTAAAAAGACCTGCACCTCGTTTATTTCGGCAGAGGAATTTTCCGAGATATTCGATTTTATTGAAAGAATTATGAAAAGAACGGGAAACACCGTAGCCTCTGGCGATATCGCCGTAAGCCCTGTTGACGGCAGAGAAACGCCCGCCTGCAAATACTGCGATTTCGCGTCGGTCTGCGGCAGGGAGGACGAGCCCTGCTTCCGTGTTCCCGACCTTAAAAACGAGGAAATATTTGAAAAGCTGAAAAAGGGGGATGAATATGGCGTTTGAACCTACCGCCGCGCAGCAGGCGGCAATAGACGCGCGCGGGAATATTTTGGTTTCCGCCGCTGCAGGCTCGGGCAAAACTGCGGTTTTGGTTGAAAGGGTCATAAAAATGCTGACCGATGAAAGCAATCCCATGAACGCCGACCGCCTTTTAATAGTCACCTTCACAAACGCCGCCGCCGCGGAAATGCGCACGCGAATCGAAAAGCGGCTGGACGCGGAGTGCCGCGCCAACCCCGATAACATAGGGCTTTTGCGGCAAAGGCAGCAGCTGAATAACGCGAAGATATGCACGATTGACTCTTTCTGCATAGACCTTGTGCGCGAAAATTTTGAAAGGGTGGGCATATCCCCCGATTTTAAAATGAGCGACGGCTATTCTCTGCGCCCGACGGACGAAGCGGTGCTGAAATCTGTACTTGAAGGGTATTACGAAGAAAACAACCCCATATTTTTAAAACTTCTTGATACCGTGGGCGCGGAGTATGACGATGGCAATTTTTCTGCCTTTGTGCTTAAAATTTACGATTACAGCCGCCAATTAGCTTTCCCGAAAGAGTGGTTTGCGTATCTTCCGAGGGTCTATGAAAACGGATTTGCGGCTGATAACGAATGGTATAAATATGCGGTGGAAACCGCCGCAAAAACCGCCGCGGATATGCAGGCGCTTATTGCAGAAGCGGCGGATATATGCTTAGAGGACGAAAAAACGGCGGAAAAATATCTGCCCGATATTACCGAATCAGCAAAGCGTACAGCAGCGCTGGCAAATGCCTGCAATAAAGGTGACTGGGATGAAATTTATAATTCCCTGAACGCCTTTTCGCTTTCGCCTCTGCCGCGCGCAAACGGGCTTGCGTGGGCACCGCAGGCGGCCGCCGCAAAGCTTGCCTATAAATATCTTGAGAAGGATATTGAGCGCCTGCAAAAGCTTTTTTATGCCGATTCCGCTTTTATATCCGCGCAGTTAAATTCCCTTTACCCGGTAGTACGGCTGCTTTCCGAAATACTTACAGAGTTTGACGAAAGGCTGTTTGCCGAGTATTCCGAGCGCGGCACATTCACTTTCCACAACACCGAGCATATGGCACTGCGGCTTTTGTGCGAGGCGGAGAAAGCTCCCGATGATGAGCTTTTAAAGCTTTACGATGAGGTTATGGTGGATGAATACCAGGATACAAACGATTTGCAGGATACGCTTTTCCACATTCTTTCCCACCACGGGGAACGGCTTTTTGCCGTGGGGGATGTTAAGCAAAGCATTTACGGCTTTCGCGGGGCAGACCCATCAAACTTTTTGCGCAAGAAAAACGCCGCCCTGCCGTATGATAAGGGGGGGGGAAGTGAACCCAAAAAAATTATTCTGGGCAGTAATTTCCGCTGCCGCGCAGAGGTCTGCCGATACATAAATTTCTTTTTTGAGCATATGATGACCGAAAACACAGGCAGCATAGCCTATAACGAAGAAGAAAGGCTGATACCTGCCGCGAAATATCCCGAGACGGCCGAGCCGCCGGCCGAGCTGGATATTATAAGCGCTAAAGGCTCTGCCGAGGAAAGGCTGACTGCCGAGGCGCGGCATATTGCGGAGTATATTAAATCGGCGGTAAACGGAGAGCCGATGATACGCGCGGACGAAAAAAATCTGCGCCCCGCGAAGTTTTCCGATTTCACAATACTTCTGCGCTCGCCGAAATACAAAGCGGGAATTATTGCAAAGGAGCTGCGAAAACACGGCGTCCCCGCAAATTTTTCCGCCGAAAGCTTTGCCGAGACTACCGAAATATCGGTATTTTTGGCGCTTTTGAAGGTGATTGATAACCCCGAATCGGATATTGAGCTGTTATGCGTGCTGTTGTCTCCCATATTCGGGTTTACGCCCGAAGAGACCGCGAACCTACGCATAAACAGGCGGCGCGGCAGCCTTTACTCGGCGCTTGTATTTGCTGCCGAAAACGGCGATGTTCACGCAAAAAATACCCTTGATACGCTGCAAAAATACCGCCTTTTAAGCGTTACGCTGCCGCTTTCAAAGCTTATAATGCGGCTGCTTGGCAGCACCGATTACTTAAACACCGTATCGGCAGGCAAGGAGGGCATACGCCGTCGAAACAACCTGCTGCTGCTTGCAAGCTACGCCGCGCAATACGAGGCCGATACAGGCAGCGGCATAGGCGGGTTTGTAAGGTTTATTTTAAAGCAATCCGAAAGCGGAATAAAATCAGCTGCAGCGGGCTCTGCGGGCGATACGGTAAATATCATGAGCATACATGCCTCAAAAGGGCTGCAATTTCCCGTTTGCATTGTGGCGGATACCACCGCTGCCTTTAACGACGGTGACGCACGCGAGGATACGCTCTTTTCGGCGGAGCACGGCATAGGCTTCAGGTATTTTGACGAGGCGGCAAAAGCCCGCTTTACCACCATATGCCGTGAGGTGATAATCGATAAGCAGCGCAAAACCGCGAAAGAGGAAGAACTGAGGCTTTTGTACGTTGCCATGACCCGCACACAGGATAAGCTTATGCTTATATCCTCTGTAAGTGACGCGGAAAAGGAAATTGCCGAAGAAATTTCCGCTTTGACCCTTTGCGGCGGTCAGCCCGATAAGCTTTTTCCCCGCTTTAAATCCTACGCAAAATGGCTGCTTGTATCTGCCTTGCTGCACCCCGACGGCAGGAAATTACGCGGGAACGGGACTAATATTATTCCCGACACTACCGACAGCCGCCTTTTCTTAAGGGTGATATACCCCGAGCCTGAAAACGCCGAGGAAAAGACGGACGAAAAAGAGAAATACGTGCCCGATAATGAGTTGACCGAAAAGATACGGGAAAGCATTTCTTTTGAGTACCCCTATGCGCCGCTTTTGCAGGTGGAGGCAAAAAGCTCGGTTTCGGCGCTTGCAAATAAGGCTGAAAGCGATAAATTCGCGTTTTCGGCGCGCCCCGCGTTTATGAGCAAGGGCGGAATCACCGCCGCAGAGCGCGGCACCGCGACCCACCGTGTAATGGAGTTTATAGACTTTAATAAAGCCGGCGAACCGGAAGCTGAGCTTGAAAGGCTTTATGAGTGGCAATATTTAAGCGAGCGGGAGTATAATGCCGTGCCGAGGGATAAAATCAAAGCGTTTTTTGAAAGCGATATTTTCGCGCGCATAAAAAAATCCCCCTTGGTTAAAAGGGAGATGAGGTTTTTAACCGAGCTGCCCGCAAATAAGCTGCTCGCAAGCCCCGATAAGGCGTTTGAAAATGAAAAAATAATCGTTCAGGGCGCGGTGGACCTCTGCTTTGAGGAGGATGGCGAAATCGTTGTGCTTGATTTTAAAACCGATCATGCCGAAGATGGGGAAGCCTTACGCGCCGCTTACGGCGGTCAGCTTGCAATCTATGCGCTTGCCTGCGAAAAGATTTTTGAAAAGCCCGTAAAGCAGACCGTTATTTATTCCTTTGCGTTGTCAAAGGAAATCAATGTGTAAATGATCGTGTTGAAAAAGACGACACGATCTTGGACGGGAATGCCGTTCGCTCGAAAATCACGGATTTTCGGACTGCACTCCCTACTCTTGCGGTGCCCAAAGAAAATAATCGCTTGGAGCGCGAATTTTCTTTGACCGCGGCGCCATAACGCCCTCCTTTTATCCGCCACAGGCGGCAGTCGGTTGTTATGCTCCGCCAATACCACCCCAGTGCCCTTGAAAAACCGCTGAATAAGCGGTTTTTCGCTTACAATGTGTTTTTCCGCCGCACATGTCAGCGGAAAAACGAAAAATGCGGTGATATCGCCGCATTTTATTGGTGAATTAATTTTCTTTTTTATCCTCTTCAAAGGCTTCCGTGCTTTTATCGGGAGTCAGCAAAACGAGCAGAGTTCTGAAGATCAGCTTTATATCAAGCCACACACTGTATTCGTTTATATAGGTCAGGTCGAATATGAGCTTGTCCTTCGGTGAGGTGTTGTATTTTCCGTAGATCTGCGCCATTCCGGTAAGACCTGCCTTCGCGCGCTGGCGGTATGAGAATTCAGGCAGCTCCTTTGTGTACTTCTCAACATTCTCAAGCATTTCGGGTCTCGGGCCGACAATGCTCATATCGCTCTTTATAACATTTATAAGCTGCGGCAGCTCGTCAATTCTGAATTTACGGATTATCCTGCCGGTGCGGGTTATTCTGTCATCATTTTTGGTTACGGACTTATGAACCGAGCCGTCCTCCGCACGCATAGAGCGGAATTTAATAACGCTGAACACTCTGCCGGCGTAGGTGGCGCGCTCCTGCTTGTAAAACACCGGGCCGCCGTCCTCAAGCTTAATGCAGATCGCGGTTATAAGGAATATGGGGGATGTGATTATAAGCCCGAGGCCCGCAATCAACAGATCCATAAGACGCTTTATCACGCGCTGCTCGAATGTGAGCCCCTTTACGGGCGCATAAACCATTGATTTATCGTCAAAAAAGACGCGATGGCTGCTAACCGACACAATATCCGAAAGCTCAACGCTGTAATAGATATCCTTTTTGCAGTGATAGCAGTATTCCACAAAGGAATTTCTTTCCGGAACCGACAGGTTGTAAAAGAAAACCGAATCTGCCCTGTCTATTTTTTTCAGTATATCCGGGTCGTCGGTAAATACTACGCCGGTAATATTATACTGCTTTTTATATCTCCCGATTTTTGAAACGATATTATCCGCCTGCTCGCCGCGCCTTGTAACTATCAGGGAATCGTGTGGCTTGAATATCGAAAAATACAGGTAGTTTCCGCCGTAGGTAAAGGTGATAATAACGGCTATCTGGAGCAAATACGCGAGAATCAGCAGCAGCGGATAATCGTAAACGAATCTGCCGTGATGAATTACCGTTATATTCATTATGCACATGAAAAAATGCGCAGTTATATCGGTGAACAGCAGCGAAAGGATGAAGGAATATATAATAGGTTTGCTTTTGCGCTTGCCTATGTCAAACCCGCCGTATATTATATTCATCATCATATAAACCAGTGTGAAAACGCCGAGCGTTACAAACGATGTGCGCGTGGGAATAAGCATAAAGGGATATTCGCTTCCGAAAATCAGGAAGAAAATCCCCGCGCAGGCGCAGAACAAAATAAGCTTCATTAAAAAAAGAAATGTGGATTCAAATTTTCTCAACATATAAAATAATCTCTTTTCAAATTATTCGTTGTTGCCGCAGTATACGCATTATACACTAATTTGACCGAAATTTCAAGTATAAGAGTGTTAACGGCGAATTTTGGGAAGAAATTTTTTCTTAGTGTAAAAAAATGTAGAAAAAAATAGTACAAGAGTATAACACAGATAACGGGAGATTTCATCAAAAAAATCGGAGAAATATTCAAAGAAAGTGAAAAACTTTACGAGACAGAAGAAAAAAATCAAATTGCAAACGCAAAATTCAGCAACAAACCTTACGGAGCTCTTTATTGAGCAGATAGATAATGAAATATTACGGGATAAGAAAAAGAGAAAAGCATAGGGCTATAGCGTTGAAAGACGCGGAGACAGAAGGGCTGCCGAGTCCCAATGCTATCGGCACATTACAAACGGGAAGGTCACATCTTTACAAAAAGTTCTCAATCTTTAGGCAAACGAGAATAATCCGAACCCGTTTTGCGTCGTCCGATTTACTTTTATAAAAAAATGTGGTATTATATTTACGGTGATTAATATGGAACATAAATATCAGGCGTATAACGCCGCAAAGGAAATAATTGAAATTGCGGGTCTAAAATCGGGTCAGATACTCATAGTAGGCTGCTCAACAAGTGAAATTTCGGGCGAAAAAATCGGAACCGATTCGTCCCCCGAAATTGCAAGGGAGGTTTTCGACGGAATTTATGCCGCGGCAAACGAGAAGGGCGTATTTGTAGCCGCACAATGCTGCGAGCACTTAAACCGCGCCGTGATTTGCGAGCGCGCCGCCGTGCCGAATGCCGAGCCGGTCAATGTTGTGCCCTTCCCAAAAGCGGGCGGCTCGTTTGCAACGGCGGCATATGCGGCATTTAAAAACCCTGCGGCGCTTGAGGAGATCAAAGCTGACGCAGGGCTTGACATAGGCTTTACGCTTATCGGAATGCATCTGAAAAAGGTCGCGGTGCCCGTAAGACTCAAAAACGATTTTATCGGCAGCGCAAAGGTGTTGGCTGCAAGGGTCAGACCGAAATTTATCGGTGGAGAAAGAGCGCATTACAACAGTGAATTGCTGTAATTCGCCGAAAATTTCCTCATCATTATTGCTCCTGCCGATTGCTTCCGCCGCTCGGATACACCGCATTCTGCAGTTCACCGAGGCTCATATTGCCGTTTTCATCCGTACGCTTCATTTTAAACAGCCAGTTGACGGGAAAATCCTCTGACAGCTGGCTGCCCTTTGCAATATAAACGTCACCGTTTTTCTGCTCAAGCAGATAATAAAAGCTGCCGTCTGTATTAAACGCCGTAAAAGCGTGTAAATTATCCCGACGGAGCTTCTGCGCCGATAAGCCGTCGACCCATACTCCGCCCGAAAACGATTTATCAAATTCTGATTTTTTAAGCCTTACTGATTGAAGTCCGTCAATTTTTTCCCATTCGGACGAGGCAGGCTCTTTTTTAAGCAATGAAAAACTGAAATTATCCACTTTGAATTGGGGGATATTATCATTCGTATAGTCGGACGAAGGCTCTGTATATGCTGCCTTTTCGGGCATATATTCAGCCAATGCCTCGCCCGCTTTGAAAACAATATAGGCTTTGTATTTTTTGTCATTCGCGCTTTTTAAATAAAAGGTTTTTTCAAGCCTGTATTGTACCCCGGGCTCAATATCGTAATGATCCGATAAATTATAAATTTCGGTTTTGCTGTCGCCGGGACTTATTATATTCGCCGCAGCGGCAAAGCCGGCAGCTTTTTTCTGCGTGCAGGCGGTGTCGCCGTCGGTTTTAAAAAGCTTGAATTCCTCGCCGAAATAAAGCTCCTCTTTTCGTTTATTAGTCCACTTAACGCGGATAGATATATTATTTTTTTCGTATGTGCTTGAAACAAGCTTATAGCCAATGCCCTCGCACCCGTCTTCTACAATGCAATCCCGCACCACAAGACTGTCTGATCTGCTCGAGCCGGTTTTGGGGCTTGTAAGCAGGCAAACGGACGCAGCTATGCCCGCAATAACCGCCGCGGCGGCTAACCAAAAGGCGGGCTTTTTGTAATTAAGCACGCTTTTTACCCGACTTTTAACGCCCACCTCGCCGAACGCCGGAGGATATGCGAAAAGCATATGCCTCCCCGCGCTGCAATTGAGCAGTGCCTCGGAATAATCCGCCCGTTTATCGGTGTTCAACAAGCCTATTGCCCTTTCATCGCAGGCGAACTCAATATCCCTGCAAAACAGTACATATGCCAGCCACATAAGCGGGTTAAACCAATGAACGCATAAAAGCAGAAACCCCAGCGGCTTCCATAAATAATCCCTGCGGGAAATATGCGCCTGCTCATGCAGAATTACACTTTCTGCGTTGCGCTCCGTTATGCCGAAAGGCAGATAAATTTTAGGCTTTATAATTCCGAAAACAAAAGGCGATGAAATTTTTTCGCTTTGAAAAATGTTATCGCGCAAAAGCACAGCCGTGCGCAACCCTTTTTTAAGCCTGAAAAAGCTTACTGCGGTGTATATAAGCAGCGCCGCTGTACCTATAAGCCAAGCTGCGGCGGCTATTGTTGTAATATCGGTAAAATGCCCGGCGGGTCTTGTAACGCCCTCAAAATAATGACCCTCCAAATAATTGTTTACCCCGTTATCAATCACGGTGATACCCGAGTTAAGGTTAGGTCTGGGAGAGTCCCACGCTTTGCTCACCGTCTCATTGCTCGGTATAAGGCTGAAAATACTCTCAACCGAAAAGGGCATTATAAGCCGCAGCCCCACAATGCACCAAAGCAGCACGGTTATGCGCTTCGGTGCTTTTTTAAAGATCAAACGGAGAATCAGCACCGCAAGCAATACCCACGCGGCGGATATGCTCATATTAAGAACGGATACAAATAAATCACCCATTGCTTTCACCCTCCCTGAAACGGTCTATCATCTGCTGAACCTCATCGATTTCCCGCTCTGAAAGCCTGCGGTGCTTTGTAAATGCCGCTATAAACGCCGGCAAAGAGCCGCCGAAGGTTTTTTCTACCATTTCGTCTATTTCCGCCGCCTGTGCCTCCTCGCGGCTTACGAGGGACGAAACCACCGTGTTTTCGTTTTTCACAATGCCACGCTCGGATAAGCGCTTTATAACGGTGTAGGTTGTGGTGGGCTTCCAGCCGAGCTTATCCCTGCAAAGCTTTACAAGCTCGCTGCTTTTAATCGGTTCGCATTCCCATAAAATAAGGCAAAAACGGTATTCGCTTTCAAAAATCTTGGGTGTGCTCATAATAAACGCTCCTTTCCGGCTCTAATGCATTAGAGCTCAATTTCAGTCTAACACATTAGAGCGAATTTGTCAAGACCTTTCCGCCGACGTCGTCCGACGGCTGTGTTTTTGCAAATGCAAGTGAATTTTGTCGAAACAAAAAAAATAAATAAAGTTTATTAACGGTGCCTGCTGGTAATAATTTTTAATGAGAATTTCGGAGGTGCCGTTTATGTATAAAAATAAGGTTATTATATGCGGAGTCGATACCTCAAGGCTTCCGGTAATGAAGGAGTCAGAAAAGGAGGCTCTGCTGAAAAAGAGCGCGGCGGGAGACAGATCTGCCCGCGAGGAGCTGATAAACGGGAATTTGAGGCTGGTTTTAAGTGTCATACGGCGCTTTGCCGGACGCGGGGAAAACCCCGACGATCTGTTTCAGGTCGGCTGCATCGGGCTTATAAAATCGATAGATAATTTCGATGTAACGCAGAAGGTTCGCTTTTCAACCTATGCCGTTCCTATGATAATCGGGGAGATCAGGCGGTATCTGCGCGACAATAATTCCATACGCGTGAGCCGCTCGATAAAGGATACCGCCTACAAGGCAATGCAGGTCAAGGAGCGCCTTGCAAGCAAAAATCAAACCGAGCCTACCGTCGGTGAAATAGCGGCGGAGCTTCAGCTGCCGCAGGAGGAGGTTGTTATGGCGCTTGAAAGCACAGTGAGTCCCATATCGCTCTATGACCCGGTTTATTCCGACGGCGGCGACACGATATATGTGCTCGATCAGGTCGGGGACAATAACGATGACCGAAACTGGCTTGACGAAATTGCGCTTAAGGAATCCATTAAAAATCTTAATGAACGGGAAAAGCATATTTTATCCCTGCGGTTTATGCAGGGAAAGACCCAAATGGAGGTATCCGAGGAAATCGGAATTTCACAGGCGCAGGTGTCACGGCTGGAAAAGGGCGCGCTGCGCCGAATTACCGAAAATTAAGTGAACCGCCCGTACCCCTTGCAATGCAGGGAGTGCGGGCGTATGGTTTGATTTGGAGCTTGTGGGCGGAGCGTTCAAGCAGGCGGCTTACCGTCTTCCCTTTTACCATTCGGTGGAGCTTGAGCGCGCCGTGCTTTACGGAAATTACTCCGAAATACTGCCCCACCTGCTTTGGGTTTTGGGATATTCTCTTGCAGCGGCGGTGCTTTTCGCAGCCGGTAAGAATGTGGTTTACGAAAACATTACATTCACCGATACCGTTAGGATTGACAGCAATCCCTCAAATCTGACCTTTAAAAACTGCAGGTTTGAGGCAGGCTTCAGAATGCCGCACTCTGCCGCTGACGGCAATGTAACGATTGAAAACTGCACATTTACCGGGAATGAATCCGGCGGCTATGCTGTTTTTGCACAGGGCAATATGGCGAGCTTTAAAATCGCCGGCAATGAGATTTCAAACTGTCGGCGCGGCATCAATATTCAAGCCGGCAATAATGCCGTTGTTACCATAAGCGGCAATACCATAAAGAATTTAACCGGTAAAACCGAAAACGGCTTCACCTACGGCGCTGCAATTCAAATGACAAGTGCCGAGAGCTTCACTGTTACCGACAATGTTATTTCGGATGTTGCCGTAAACGCACTGCATATTTATAACGGCTGCCCCGCCAAAAGCATTACAATAAAGAACAACATTATATCCGCAGCCTACCTCTGCTGGAATGAAGCGGACTATGATATGAATAAGGTCATATCCGCAGGAAATACGATCAGTATTGTAAATGTAGGCAAATGCGTGAACAAAACCGAAGTAATCGACAGCAGCTTCACATTAGAATAAAATAATCCAAACACCCCTTCGTCGTCTTTGCGAAGGGGTGTTTGGATTAAATTAATGTCTACTGAGTAATTGCATTATCAAATGCAATTATATAAAATCGAGTTAAAATCTCGATTTTATGGGTCAAAACCTTTATTTTGACCGTCAGTATCCATTGATTGTCGCCTGATTTTAAAAAGAATCAAAATGTGATTCTTTTTAAAGT
>OJKW01001541.1_pt1 | contig 12875 bp, 7 predicted proteins | sample 1596591 | NCBI WGS metagenome assembly OJKW01 (sample SAMEA4350166, study PRJEB24818) | metagenome | biome: human; feature: gut; material: faeces | place: Denmark | collected 2013-09
ACAGTGGACTGTACAGTCCATTGCCGCAGACTGTAATAATCTTCTGTTCAAAAGGCCTTGGCTGATCCTAAGAAACCGCTTATTCTTCCCTTTGTTTGTGATGTGATATTTAAATCCTTAAAAGAACAATGTGCCCCTCCCCAAAAAAGGCTGTAATGCTTGGTGCACTACAGCCTCTTTATTTAGTCTGAACCCGTTCTGAGGGTCGTCAGATGCGATTGTTATTAGTTATACTGATAGTCGATAGTGGATGTTGTTACTACGCCATTCTTATCAGTGAAGGTAACTACCAATGTACCCTTTTCACCGCTCTTCATACCGGTAATACTTACACCCTTTGCATCTTTGTCGGCTGCTGTTCCTGTCGGAGCAACAACAGTTCCTTTGGAAGCATCAGTGTTCTTGTATTCTACTTTTACTTCAGTAGCATCGCTTGGATCGCTTGTAGTCAGTTTGATACCATCAATCTTCATGTCAGTACCTGCTACAGCAATTTCTTTACCATTGAATACCAATGCCAAACCTGTTCTCTTATCAGCAGCGCCTGTCAACGGTGCGATATAGTTGTCAGCTCCTACTGTGGCAATGCTTTGAGCAGCACCTGCTTTGTAGTAAACGATTTTAGCATCTTCAAAGATACTCTTGACGGTTACGGTAAAGTCTTTAGATACTGTCAAGTCTTCAATATCTGCTACTAATTCGATGGAAGCGGTTGCAGCAAGCGTGTTATACTTAACCTTCTTTTCAACTATCAGTCCACCGGCATCTGCAATTTCACCATCTGTTACAGAAAATTTTGTTACAGCACCGTCATCAGTAGTGTATGTAGCAACATATTCGATGTCGTCAATAGCAAGACCTTTCACGCCATCTTTTACTGTGTATGCTTTAGACAAAGAAAGAGTTGCATTATTACTCTTCCATCCCATACGTGCAGTAAGAGTAGTACCTGCTTCATTCCACAAAGCATTGGTGTTAACTACTGCCAATTCATCGAATGAAGGCAATGTGATAGTGTAGTTTGCACTTACTTTCTTGATTTCATTACCGGCAGCGGCATCATCAGACAAAGTGATGGTCAACTTGGTTGCACCTGCCTTTGGAGCATCTGCAATTTCGCTATCTGCAATCTTGGCATACTTGATAGTCTTGATGGTTGCAGCAGAAGACAAGTCAGTTACTTGTTTCTTGCATGCAGCATCTGTGTAATATGTTACAGAGCTGATAGATGCTTTAAAGAAGTTACCGTCAGTAGCCCAAGTAATGTTACCCTGAACTTTGTCAGCCTGTTCGTCTGTCAATCCGGTAAATGTATTACCCAAGTCGATAACGAAGTTCTTTTCGGGCATCAACTTATAAGTCTGGTCTGCAATCGGTTCGTCTTCTACTGTAGCAGCCACGAAGGTAACCTTGATATATTGCTTGGTTTCAGTACCTGTTACGTCCAGGATATGCACAATGAAAGGTATTTCTTGCTTGGCAGCTTTGTCAGCAGCTGTAATCTTCATACCGTTTACTGTTACACCATATCTGCCGGCTTTGTCGATGTCACCGATTTCAAGATATGCATCATAAACTTTGTGGGCGTCTGCATTGCTTGCGTCTTTGTCTTCAATGATGATTTCGTTAGTACCTAATTTGAAGTTGCTGATAGTAAGAGGGTTGCTTGCAGTCGTTGCAGCATCTGTTCCTTCTACTCCTCCCACTTTAATCTTTGTTGCTGCAAGAGCAGTTGTTTCAGCTGTTTCATCGGTATCGATAACAAATTCATAGCCTGTTACCAAGTCGCCGTTTACAGACAATGCATATTTCACGTTCTTAGCCTGGCTTTCAACTTCTGTTGCAAAAGCAGTAGCGATATTGTCGGCTGTTACCGTTTCATCCATTGTGATGGCTACTGTCCAGTTACCATTGGCTGATGCAGCTCTATCACCATAGATAAGATCATTGTCTGCTGTTGCAGTGACAGTTACAGGAGCTACAGAACCGTCAGAAGCAACCAGTTTCAATGTCTGTGCACCCAAGTTGTAGCTTGAAGGAACTACCGTAACTTTTCCTTCTGTATAGCGTCCCAACAAAAGTTGTCCTTTGGCAATGTTTCCTTTAGCACCTTTCCAGGTGATTGCTCCGGGTGCTTTTCCCCAAGCAATACCATCGGGAGCAGTAGTGGCAATTGATTTTGCGGTAAATGTAGCTTCATTGGCAGTTACACTCATCATTCCCGAAGTTGCTTTCGGCAATTTGATAGTCTTCATTTCACCGTTGGCATCGGGCAATGTGATGGTGTACATACCGTCAGCATCATTTTCCAGGATGGCATATTTTCCAACCTTGATGCCTGTTGCCTTGCCGTTCACATACAGTTCGTTGTCTTTCACTTCTACAGTGTCACCCAACTGACCGATTACTTTTCCGTCTACTTTCAGGTCTTTACCGTCCACTGTCACCACTGTTTTTTCCACACTGGGAGCCGTTGTTTTGATGGTATAAGTATGAGAGCCTGTACCGTCTACCACAGTCAATACACCTGTCTTTTCATCGAAAGTCACACTGGATACACCCTTGTCGCCAATCTTTGACTCCAATTCAGACAGTGTGGTTTCAATCTTGTCAATCTTGCCGTTGATTTCGTCGATATCATCGTCGTAATCCTTACAAGACACAAATGTTCCTGTCGAGGTAACCATCAAGGCTCCGAACAGGATTGCACTTAAAAACTTTTTGTTCATAATAGAAAAACTTTAAATTTATAAATTTAAAAAACTAAAATTGGTTATACATATTCTGTTGGTTTCGAGAGCTTTTCTCTCTGTCCATATTTCATATAACGTTTGGGAGAGGCGCCCGTCACCTTTTTAAAAGCAGCATAAAACGCACTTCGCGACAGAAACCCGCAGCGTTGAGGCAGTTCCTCCGGCGGACACTTACCCGAACGGAGCAGTTCCTTGGCATATTCCACCCGATACGTGTTCACCAACTCTTTCAGATGGCAACCGAAGTAGCGGTTGACCACGTTCGACAGATAAGTCTGGTTCGTTTCAATCATATCGCTCAGCTTCTTCAGTGAGAGCTTCGGGTCAAGAAACACTTGGCGCACTTCCAAATAATACAATACATATTTATATAGCTCACAATCGACTTTCCTTTTCGGAACCACTTCGCTGTCCGCATACTTCTGCTCCCAATAAAGCCGGGCAGCCCGGAAGAGCAGATTCTTCTGCCTTTCGGAAGTAAAAGTGCGCTTGTCGCGGTGTAGAAACAGGTAGTCCATTGTACTCTCTTTTTATCGTCTCTATTTCAAATAAATACACATCTTTCAAACCCTTAAAAAAGAGTTGCGTTCGGTGCATCTCTTAGTAAGAGATACACCGAACGCACATAACCGCTTTATTATTAATTATTTAAGTCGATAAAAAAGTGTCCTATAACTTAAGACTAAAGATGTTTTTGCACTTGCCTTGTGATTTTTCTTCTCAAAAAGTTTTAATTATCAAAACTTTGTGTAAATTTGCAGCGAAAAGTGTATCTCTTACTAAGAGATGCACTTTTTTTCTTCTCTCTCCTGAAATCTTATTCACCACGTTCCCAACAGGTTAAGCATCATTAAGTGTTTGTTTTACTTCTGTTCCGTAAATCTTAACGGATGTCAACGTATCATAATGGATAGATTTTGAGGTATTTGGAAAAGACCAAAGAGTTTCCGAAAAAGAACTAAGGCTTTTTCAATAAGACCAAGACTTTTTAGCCAAAAGGGAGCAATCTTTGTTATTATTCTAAGAGCCGCTTGTCGGAGCTGCCGGATAGTGGAAGAAGACATTCGTAGGGGAGCTACAGAAGACGGGATGAAAAAGACCCGGACGGAAACGGTTTGCAAAATGAAGAGTGACGGAATTCCCTTTTCTACGATGGCCAAATATACAGAACTGTCGATAGAAGAGATCGAACAATTGTAAATCTCAGCTAAGGTTCGCCTAAAAGGTTCTACAACCGAGAATCTTTATTTAATCCGTGGCTGAGGGACATAAAAAACTCCTCACTATTTTCGCAAACAATGAGGAGTCGGCTATGTTAAAACAATATTATGTTAAAGTCGATATTATTCACTTCTGAGTGAATGATGTCCATCAATAGGAAACGGTTGTCCGCTCCATGCTTTCTGTGATGTCCATGGTTCGGCTGCATCTTTCCAGAACGGGTGATCGGCAGGCAATCCCAATGGCATGAATACCAAAGAAGTCATGTACAAACTGCCGTTGTTGGTATAATAATTGGAAAGGTCGGGCTGATGACCGGCAAATCCCAATTGGAGGAACCCTTTTTCGTTGAAATTTCCTTCCACTTTGAACATATTGTTCATTACGGCAGTTAATGCGCTGCGCACCTGGCCGTTGCTCATTCCTTCGGGCAGTCCGTATTTCCATGCTGCCATGGCAAGTGTCTGGAAAGCTCCCATGCGGTACACTACAGACCGGCCAAATGCAGGATATGTGCCTTCGGGAGAAATAAGACGTTCCATAAATACATTGAAACGCTGCATGCGTTTGATGGCAAGTTTGGTGCTGATAGGAGTCCAGAAGTGATGTTTGTTCAGTACTTCCAGCATCTCGATATACATAGGGTGAATAACGTAAGCATTGTAATAATCAAGTGCGAACTCAGAACCGTCTGAGTACCAGCCGTCACTCAAATACCATTCATTTATCTTATTGGAAGCAACTGTCAACACATATTGGTCGGCATCTTCGCCTACCGACATCAGGAATGCTTCAATCAAGCCGCGGAATAATAGCCAGTTATTATATGCCGGGCGTACGATTTTCAAACGTTGAAAACGTTCGATGTAACGTTTCTGAGTTGTTTCATCCAACAACTGCCAAGTGGCTTCGGGTGCACGCAGGAAACTTTCTGCTATATAGGCAGCATCTACCAATCGTTGTGTTGATTTGGTTTCCCACAATAAGAAGTCGGGGCTGTCGGGATCTACGGCATTTTTGTAAGCAAGCACAGCCCATTCGCGCATCTGTTTGCGCATCTTTCCTTCTTCGGTATCATCGTCAGGCAATGCCAGCCAAGGCGAGATGCCGGCCATCAGTCTGCCAAACGTTTCCATATAGGCCACACGTTTATCACGTCCGTCCCAAGTGGGGCTGAGTTCGAGTTGCATGTTTTTTTGAAGTTCGCCCTTGCTCATGTTTTCAAGCACCGGAGCTGCAATGCGGTAACACAATTCAACCCATTGTTGTCGGTCGTTGACCGGTGCGGTAGTTTTCTTTTTGGCAGAGGCTGCCGTTAAAAAGAAAACAGATATAAATGCTAAAGTAATTAATCGTAGTTTCATGTGGAGTTTTATTTAAATACTTGTTTCATGGCACGTCCTGTCCATACTTGTGGCTGTTCTAATCCGAAAATGTATGCCATGGTAGCAGCAACATCATATTGTACCATGCTTTCCTGAAATTCTCCGGCTTTTTTAATGTTCTTTCCTGCGATGATAAAAGGTGTCTGCATTTCGGCCATTGTCTTTCCGCCATGACCTTTCTTGATACCTCCGTGGTCGGAAGTAATGATAAAGATAGTGTCATCATACATACCGGCTTCTTTTACGGCTGCCACGATGCGGGCAATGTAGCCGTCCAGTTCTTCCAGTTTACTGTAATAAGCCGGAGTGTCATGTCCTTCCTTGTGGCCTACGTGGTCGGGATTGTCAAAGCAAATGGCTACCAATGACGGTTTGTTCTCTTTGATGTATTTCTCGGCCATTTCGCACAGTGCGGTCGGGAACTTGTTATAGTCCGGTGCTACGGCATGATAGTCGGTAGAAAGTGTGTCAACCAGGAATTGGATACCTGCCCACTCGCTCAATACTCCGATTTCGGCCTTTGGGTTAGCGTCACGGTAGATTTGGAAGATAGTGGGGAAGATGTTATTCTTCACGATTACGCGTGAAGGCAATTCCGGTGTGCGTGACCCCCATTCTGTATATCCGTGAACTTCGGGACCGGCCCCCATGAACATGGATGCCCAGTTTACTGCGCTTGATGAAGGGAGTACTGTTCTTTTCTGCATGGTATAGCAACCTGTTTCCATCAGTGATTTCACGGTAGGCATATTTGCTTTGGGCATACTGTATGAACCCCAACCGTCAAGACCGATGTAAACTACATGTTTTGCTTTGGGCTTGGCTGCATAACTTGCCATTGAGAAGCATCCCAACAGCAAGAAAGCGAGAATCAAAAGCTTTTTCATGATACTTATTTTTATGGTTCTTATTTTTCAAGGTCAATTTTACGTTTTAATGCTTCCAGATAATAATAGTCGGCATAGTTCAACGGTACATCGATTTCACTGTTGTGAGGAATACTGCCCACGCTGTGCATCAACAGGAAACGTCCGTTTTCACCCAAAGGTGCGGTATAGTCGGCTGTAGCAAGCGATTCCATGATCTTATCAGCGTATTCTTTATAAGATTGCGGATTCTCTACGGGATATGTACAGATTTCGTACAAAGCAGAAGCAATAACGGAAGCAGAAGAAGCATCACGCGGTTCGTTCGGAATGTTGGGAGCATCCAAGTCCCAATACGGAACAAGGTCGGCAGGCATATTCTTGTGATTCTTCATAAATTCGAAAGTTTTGAGTGCCTGATCAAGATATTTGCGGTCTTTGGTTTCACGGAAGCATACTGTGTAACCATAGATAGCCCATGCTTGTCCTCTTGCCCATGCCGATTCGTCGGCATAACCTTGTGCAGTTTGGCGGTGACGTACTGTTCCGTCTTCTATGCTGTAATCAATCACGTGATAACAGCTGCCGTCGGGACGGAAGTGTTCTTGCAGAGTGCGGTCGGCATGTGCCACGGCTACATTGTAGAAAGTAGAGTCGCCTGAAAGTTTGGTCGCTTCAAACAATAATTCAAGGTTCATCATATTGTCGATAATCACCGGACATTCCCATCCGCGTTGTGACTGCCAGCTGTTGCCTTTTACATCCCAGCTTTGGATAACCTGCGGTTTTTCACGGAAACGGGTGCAAAGTGATTTGGCTGCCTGTATCATCACATCTTTATATTCGGGCTTTTGGTTAATACGCAGACCGTTACCGAAGCTGCAATTGATAATGAAACCTATATCGTGGTGCCAAGTGAGGTATTGTGCTTCGCTGATGGCTTCAGTATATTTCTGTGCCAAAGGAAGTAAAGTTTGGTCACCGGTCAGTTCGTACAGATACCATACACTGCCGGGAAAGAATCCGCTGCGCCAGTCTGCCGGACCGCAATAATATACTCCTCCTTTACTGTTAAGGGTAACGGGGTTGAGGCATTTGCCGCTGGCTTCGATTGTATCTATCTCCAGACCAATCTGCGCCCGTGCGTTTTCGATAACTTGTTCCGACCAGGATTTCTTGGCGGGTGTTGTAGTACATGAGGTTGCAGTGAACAGAGCTGCACATCCTAGAAGAATTGAGGTTCTTAATTTCATATTATAGTTTTTTTATAGTAAATGAATAGTTCCCTTTGTTGGTTTGTTGTTTGGCTTTGAAGGACAGACGGTAGATTGTACTTCCCCATACTTTGGATAATCTGATATCATCCAGCTCTTTGGGTTCCACAGTCAGCTCAAACAAGGCAGCGTCATAGAGCAGTGCTGCTTTTACATTATTGACATGAATGATAACTTTTCCTTTTTCCGACCGGTCTATTTCGCCCCAAGTCATAAAGTTGACAATATTGGGGGCTGTTGCTTCTTCCAGTTCGAAGGAGTCGCTGATGCGGGCCTGTTTACCTTTCACATGGTATGAGCGTATCCATTTTTTCACTTTGGCTTCTTCGGGATAAGCAGTGGCTATATTGGCTTCGAAACTGTTCTTCCCGGCTTTTACTTCAGTAGCTTTATATTTTTTTCCATATTTTTCGGGCACGCCGTTTATCATCGGAAGGTTGTGATAGTTACTTTGCATGGTCCAGATGCTATAACGTTCATTACTGAATGTCTGGCGGGTGTATGTGCCGACACCGGCATCTATTAAAATCGGTGTTTGATTCATCCATACCGAGCAGGTTCCGGCATCGTTGTGATTATGGCTTTCGTCATTATACCCTCCTTTTGCTGCCAGGAATAATCCTTCTTTGGTAGAGAGATAGCAGAACTCGGTTTCGGGATACCAGGTAAAAGGGCGGTTTTCATGGCGGGGTTCTGTCTGTCGCAGTTCTTTGTCGACAGCGATGGAAGCAAGGGTGCGGAAAATATCGCGTCCGTTGTTGGGCGAAGATTTAGGTTGATGCATCAGGGCTGCGAAACCTTTCAGTTCTTCACTGTTTACAGCCTTACCGAAACGATAGATAAGGTATGAGTTGCCTTCTCCGCGTGCCGAAGCGTCGGCAAAGTTCACTACCCATCCATTACCTATGTAAGAGCGTGAGATATATTCACCCATGTTCTTAATCATCGGTTCATTGAAGATATTTACTTTGTCGCCGGTAATATCCGAAAGCAGTTCAAGGTAATCCAATGTTTTTCCGGCTGCATGTCCCCAGTAGGAGGGACCTTCTTCACAAGCTCCATCGGCTTTGATATAGTTTAGGAATTTGTCTACCGATTCCATTGTCAGATGGACAGCTTTGGCAAGTGTGTCGCGGTTGTCTTCAAGCAGCATGAAACACATCAGGGCGTTACTGTTGCACCACGGATTCCAATTGTTGAGCATACGTCCGTTGTAGTTGCGTCCCATCCACCAGAATGAATCATTATTCATATATGGGTCGAGAATGCGGGTTTGGAGTTCATGGCGCAGACGGCGTGATATTTCAGGGTCTACCTTGTCAAATGATGGGCGCATGAAGTGATAAGTCCATGCGAGTAGTCCTCCCAAGTCACCGGAAGTAAGGTCGATGACAGGATAATCGTATGCGGGTAATGCTCTGTGGGAAGGTTGCACGATGATATGTGCGGCCAGTGCCCATGATGTCATTTCGCAAGCATTGAACACTCCGTTGATAAGTTGGTCGACAAATCGTCCTTTCCCTTCTGCCAACTCTGCCATCAGAAGGTCGGCAATGGCACCGTTGTTGGCACCAAAAGGTTTTTCCATGATTTGCCGGTTGCCTGTGCGTTCGAAAGCCAGGTAATCGGTGGCTTTTACTACTTGCCACTGATAATTTAGCCGTTTTTCTCCACGGCGGATATATTCGTCTTTGAATGTTCCTAGAAAACGGTCCCAACCGGCACGGTCATTATAATCGGGGTAAGTCACCCATTGGCGGTCTAATACCAGTATTTCTTTTAACCGGTTGATGTCGGCTTGCTTTTGGAGCAGGTCGCGTTCCGTGTATGCGTATGTGAGTGTAACATACAATAATGCAAGTAGTAATAGAGTTAGTTTCTTCATCGGTATATAGATTAAGATATTTATTACACTGCAAAAGTGCGAAAAAAGAATAGTGGCAATACTCTATTTTTGTCCTTAAAACATGTATATATTTTCCATAAGGACTGAAAAACAGCCTATTTTCGGATATGCATAAAAAAAGCCGCCTCAAATGTGACTTTGAGACGGCTTACTATCCAATAATACTTTTTACCTTGAAAAGACAGGGATATTACCAGCCCGGATTCTGTGTCAGGCTTGTATTCATATCTGTTTCATGTTTAGGTATCGGCCATACATAGTATTGGTCTCCACCCCATGTCCAGTTGTAAGTTATAACACCCCAAATGTCTTTCATGCCGGCAGTACCGTCAGCGTTGTTGAACTTGCTTTCTTTCCAGGTTTTCCAACGCATTTCTTCATAGAAGGAAACACCTTCACCGGCAGTTTCCCAACGATATTCGTTCTGGATACGAGTGCGCATATCGTCTTGTCCGCTAACCTGTGTTGCAGCATTGCTGTTCAAAAGAGCTACACCGGCACGTTCACGTACGAGGTTCACTTGTTCAATTGCCTCAGCAGTCTTACCTTGTTCGTTCAGTGCTTCTGCCAATCCTAATACAACTGTTGCATAGCGGATGATAGGCAGGTCAATCGGAGATTTTTCACGGTTGGTCATTTCGCTTGAACCTTCGGCTACAAATTTGCGGAACAAGTAGTACAAATGGCTCTGTGTATCGGTACGGAGGTCGAATGGAGCATCAGTGTCTGCACCATAATATGGCCAGCGTGAAGTAAAGGTGTGGTCTACACTGTTACCCGAGCCATTATAGGTGGCATACGGAGTAATGATGGTCTGTGTCAGACGCGGGTCACGATTTTCATAAACAGCTTTGATACGTGCTTCATTGCCTGCCGGTAAATATAATGCCTGTGCAGCAGTGCTCAACTTGCTTAAACGGTTTTCTACCTTTTCCCGGATACCTTTAATGGCTGCGTCAATGTCGCCTTCATAACCCAATGAAAGAAGTTCGGCCTTTAAAACATCTGCATCTGTATTGCGCAAGAAGAATACTTCACGATCTTTTGGTTCCATGCTTGAATAGCCGGGAAGATAATCATCCCAATTGAACTTGCTACCGTCTATGTTTTCATAAGTGTCAACGAAGTCGGTGCTGGCCAAAATGGTATTCCAGCAAGAGCCGAATGTTGTACGACCACCGTAACGGAAGCTCATTGAGTTACCGTCGGCAGTTTCGTTGTTGTCTATACATTGTAAAGAGAAAATAGCTTCATCACTTTGTTCGTTAGCTTCTTTGAAGAGTTGTTTGTAACCTCCATCGAATAACTTGTGTCCCATATTTCCCACCTGTCGGAAGTCGGCTTCGGCTTTTGCCCAGTCCTGCATCCACAGGTACACTTTACCACGCAATGCATAGGCTACGGATTTGGTTACGCGTCCCCATTGTGCATTGCCGGCTGCAATACGGTCGGGCAACGTCGGCTCGTTGATGGCATCCGTGAGGTCTTTCACACAAGCTTCCCATATTTCGATTTCGCTGCTTCGGGGTTTGTTAGCTTCTGTAATCAATACAGGTACGTCATAGTAGGGTACTCCTCTGAACACGGCATTCAGCTTGTAATAGAAGAATGCGCGCAAAATCTTGACTTCGGCAATCAGCTTGTTCTTGAAAGCGTCGGGAACCGGAGCCTCTGCAAGGTGTGAGATGGCATCGTTTGCACGTTGGATTCCTTCATAGTGCTGTTTCCAATAGTCGGAAAAAAGACCGGAACCGGTGGATGCCGTTCCTGCCAGAATGGAATAGTCGTTGTCACGGCAGCTGCCGCTGACGCAGTATGCCTCCAGTTCGTATGCTTTTTTTGCAATGTAGTCTTCGCGCAATTCATGGTATACACCGGTTACTCCCAATTCGCAAAAGTTTTCGTTTGTCCACATAGAATTGGATGCCGCCTTATCATAGGGAACGGTGTCCAATAAGTCGCTTCGGCAACCGCTTAGAGCTGTTACTGCAGCTGATAATATAAATAATTTTGTAAATAGTTTCATAAGTTCGTATCTTAAGGTTATTAGAATGTTATGTTGGCACCGATGGCAATGCTTCTAAATGGAGCATATCCCATACCGGTTGCAGATTCCGGGTCCTGACCTTCAAAAGAAGTGATTGTCAGTAAGTTTTCTGCAGAAACGTAAATACGTGCATTTTGCATTGCTACTTTAGTTACCCATTTCTGTGGCAAAGTATAGCCTAAAGACAAGTTCTTCAACTTGATATAGTCACCATTGTACAACCAGCGGTTAGACGATGCATTATTCTGAACGTTACCGTCAAGATAAGTCATACGCGGATATTTACCGTTGATGTTTGTACGTGGATCATCGGGATTGCTCGGATCATAGAAATAGTGGTCGTCTGCAATGCGCTGTGCGATATTGTTACCCCATTCTGTCTTGGCAGCGTTGTAACCGGCTGTCGGACCCCAATAGATGTCGAAACCGGCAGCACCTGCCCATACCATTGAGATGTCAAATCCGTTCCATGCAGCAGAAGCCTGGAAACCGAAGTTGTATTTCGGAGTCTTGGAACGTCCCTGGAATTCTTCGTCGTCAGAGTCACCATATACGCCGTCACCGTTAACATCGGCATAAATATAGTCACCATAGTAGATATTGGCTTTACCGATTGAGTTACCCGGTTTGAATTTGTAACCTGCATCCATCATGGCTTTTACCCAGTTCATATCTTCTTCTGTACGAATCATACCACCCTTGGGACCACCTGCCGGATTCACAGAGCCGTCTGCATTAAAGTACTTGCCATTTCCTTTATATACACTGCGATAACGGTATTCGTTCAGCATGTGACCTTCTACTACCGGAGTATTGCCGCCGGATGAAACATCACCGATATTGTCTGTCCATTTACCGCCGGTTAATGTATTGTTCGGATCTTCTACCCAGGTTTTGGTATATTCACCATTATATTTGTCCACCTTATTCTTATTATAAGAGAAGTTACCGCTTACAGAGTATTCTACTTTTCCGATTCTGTCGCGCCATCCCAATGAGAACTCGATACCGTCATTGCTAACTTCGGCAATATTCTGTCTGGGGGCTGTATGATTACCCAAAACATATTCCATGGTAGGACGGTAGAGGATACCGGTTGTCATTTTGTGGTATATATCGATACTGGCTGTTAGACGGTTGTTCAACAAAGAAGCATCAATACCGAAATTGGTTGTGGTAGTAGCTTCCCACTGCAGCAACTCATTGGATGCTGCCGTAATAGCCAAACCGGAAGCTAATGCGTTTCCGAATACGTATCTAGAAGGACCGTAAACAGACTGGTATTCATAGTTACCGATTTCAGAGTTACCTAATTTACCCCAAGACAAACGAATCTTCAGGTTATCCAACCATGAACGGGTTGATTCCATGAATGATTCTTCAGAAATACGCCATGCACCGGACAATGATGGGAAGAAACCCC
>OJKW01001544.1_pt1 | contig 12865 bp, 13 predicted proteins | sample 1596591 | NCBI WGS metagenome assembly OJKW01 (sample SAMEA4350166, study PRJEB24818) | metagenome | biome: human; feature: gut; material: faeces | place: Denmark | collected 2013-09
TCTTTCCGCCGCTTTGACGTCCAATTTTCGGCTCTGTCTTACTCTTTTTGGACTTTTTCGTTTCTTTCCGCCGCTTTAACGTCCATTCCGCTGCTCTGGCTCGCTCTTTTTGGACTTCCTCGGGCCTTCCCGCCGCTTCAACTTCCAATCTCGGCTCCGTGCTCACCCCTTTTGGACTTTGGCTTGCCTTCCCACCGCTTTAACGTCCAATCTGCCGTTCTTACGAATCCCTTTTGGACTTTGGCCTGTCTTTCCGCCGCTTCAACGTCCATTCCGCCACGTCAGCTCATCCCTTTAGTGGTTTCTCAATACCCGTAATACGCATTGATGCCCACCATCAGACCATCCGCTATATTTTCGAGTGTCTCATCACTATGATCTGAGCTTGCATTTCCAAGCTCCATATCTACAGATGGAATTGTGCTATATGATGTCTGCGTAAGATCTATTGCCATACTTCCTGAACCATGTATCTTCATACCCACATCACCAAGCCCATTAACAAGCGATGCTCCAAGTGCATTGTGCTGCTGCCAGTGTGTGGCAACCGGCTCCATATCTTTAATCGCATCCGGAACCGCGATATAGAAACAGCCTTTGTCATAACTAAGTCCGTCTCCATCCCAATGCAGTGATATATGGCAGTCCGCAACATTGTTGCATATCACAGTCCTTGCTACATTATCAAGCTGTACATCTGCATTGTCCCTGACCATCAGCACATCATACCCCTGTGAAAGAAGCCTGTCTCTTAGAATCTGCGCCATTCTAAATGTAACTTCACTTTCTGGTGTTCCATCATAGAATGTCATGCCTCCTGATACAGCAGTCGCTGTTGTTGCCCCCGCCGCCGTACTTCCACCGGTACTCTTAGGTGAGCCGTCCGGATGGCACAATGTTCTCACTGATGAACCACCTGCCGTCCCATGCCCTGCATTGACTCCAACTATAATATTCTTTCTTTCACCTGCTGCTTTATATAGAACAGCATAACCATCGCTTATCGCCGAATGGTCCGCATATTCCCATGTTGTATTCATATAAATGTGTTCCATATCTTCATATACCGGAACTCCTGTATATGGCTCTCTTGCTGCTATATATGGATTGCTTGTTTCTTCCCGACTGTCCTCTTCACTGGCTGTTTGTCCAGAATCTTCTGCTTCTGTATCTGTTATCTCTGCATCTGTTGTCTCTGTATCAGTATTATCTTCACTTAGAGAATCCATCTGTGAACCTTTCTCTGATTCCGATGTCTGGCTTAAAGACTCTGTAATGTCCGATTTATTCAATCCTGTTTTATCAGAATGTCTGTTGCCACACCCCACCAGTATAATGGCTGATAATACAGTTAACATCATGCTTACTGATATGATTCTTGTCACTTTACTCATCTATATCCTCCGGCCATACAGAACCTTCATCAAGCCCGCTGTCTACAAGCCACTTATCTTCTACATATACATACTTCTTCTGTCCACTCTCATTAACAAGTGTAACAGAAACCTTAGGTGACTGACCTTCTGCCAGCTCTTCACACCCATAATCCCCATCAAATATCTGTTTTATCTTCCACATAATAATCTCCGTTTCTGATAATTATTTTTATTATAAAACATTTGGGTAAAATATGCTATACAGTTATAATCTAGATAAAAATAGTTTGGTATCTTCAATATATGACAGATACCAAACTATTTTAATCATATCTTCATCCCATACTTATCCAGATTAACCCTGCCATTAACAACCTCTATTCCATCCGCCATAAGCAGCTCTGCCTGCTTTCCGGCTCCGCCAAATGCGAATTCACCGGCAAGTTCCCCTTTGGAATTGACTACCCTGTAACATGGAATTCCTGACGGGTCTGGATTCTTGTGAAGAGCATTGCCAACTGCGCGCGCCATCTTCTTATCACCTGCAAGCTGCGCAATCTGTCCATAAGTTGCAACCTGTCCTCTCGGAATCTTCCTGACAGCTTCGTATATCCTCTTTGTCGGACTGTCAGATACAAGGTCATAACTTTCTGCAATCATGCGTCTGATATCTTCATCAGGAATAGTTCCATCAAGAATAATAGTATTCCAGTGTTCTTTATTCTGATGCCAGCCCGCAATCACCGATGAATATGTACTCCGCCATAGGTCGCGCCACTCAGGTGAAACCTTCACATTAAGATTAATATATCCATTACGCTCGTATGTCCATAAAAATACTTTCTTACATCCTTTAACTCTTACAAGCTGCCAGTTCTCATCATGAAAAGGTGCTTCCTGATAAGTATCTGGAAAAGAAAGTCCATATGCAAGTGCTTCTTCCCTAGTCGTCATGTTATTACCAGTCCTTCATAACATTTGTTAATATAAGCTTAATTATATTTGTAGAAACCTTCTCCTGTAGACATTCCAAGCTTTCCCTCATCAATATACTTCTTGAGAATAGCCTCCATCTTCTTGAAATTATATGGCATCATCATCTTCTTAAGAAGTGGTGAGAATATTCCAGGAACACTCTGATACTGGTGAACAATATTGTATGCAGTATTAAGTCCTACTGTATCAAATATCTGGAAAGGTCCCTTAGGAGCTCCTGTTCCTCTTGTCCATGCAATGTCAATGCTTTCAGGATCAGACACACCTGCTGCATACAGGTCAAGACCACTAAGAAGGAATGGAACCAGCATAGAATTAAGCAGATATCCGCTCTTTTCCTTTCTTACAGGAAGTCCAATCATTCGTATATCGTTAGCAAACTGCATAACTTCGTTAAAATACTTCTCATCAGTCTGAGCCTGTGTCATAACCTCAGCAGTGTTATTCTTCCATATAGAATTAGCAAAATGTAATGACAGATATTTGTCTGGTCTTCCAGTATATTTTGCAAACATCGATGGAAGAAGTGTCGATGAATTAGTTACAATCACAGTCTTTTCTGGAAGAAGTGGTGAAAGCTTTTCATAGAAAGCAATCTTATCCTTTTCATTCTCAGCCATAGACTCAATCACAAGGTCTGCATCAGCAACAGCCTCAGCCATATCAAGTTCAAGCTTGAGATTAGCATATGCATTCTCAACCTTCTTAAGGCACTTTTCCTTGTCAAATGTATCTTCATCTGCAAGTCCTGCACACCATGCATTCTTATCCTCTGCCATCTTCTCAATAGCATCAATATAAGTCTGCTTAAGATGGTCAATCTTAGGCTGGGTTCTTCCGATAGAACCCTCACTTCTTAACCATATAGTTACATTAAACCCACAATATGCTGCCTGAAAAGCAATCTGACTCCCCAGCACTCCGCCTCCGGCAACAACAACATTAGAATACTTCATAAGTTCCCCTTTCTCTTATTCAACATCCTTACTAACCCTCGCGAACATCTTCACCTTAGTAACAACATTCTTCGGCTTAGTAAATATCGCATAAAACCACCTTGCAATCCAGCAGAATGGCAGCAGCCACGGTACTTTCTTCAGAAATGGAAATGTATACAGCATCTTATTAAGCGGTGGAAATGCGTTGTACATGAACATTCTGAATCTGCCCTTTTTCTCAAGCTGATTCGTATATGCATTATACAGATTGCCATAAGTTCCACTTGAAAGAATATAATCCGCCATATCCTTAACATCAGCGGTAAGTTCTCCATTTCCGAACCAGTAGTCAACCAGCTTCGATGCCTTAGTATAGAACTCAGTAAGTCCAAGCTTTGAAAATTCCGCATTAACGTAACCCATATCCATACCAGTCAGCGACTTCTTCATAATATACATATCCATAACCGAACGGATTCCTGAGCCGCCGAGCTGAAAATGCTTTGCAAAATGTGCAACATTATACACATAGAAATCTTCATCCGTCATCAGGCGTGCGTACTCATTATCCACAGTAACCGTCCTATCCAGAATATTATCATATTCACGGTAGAAAGTCACCCCGTCGCCATCATCAAACAGACTTGTATGAATCTCAATATTATATATAGGGTCTTTGAAATACACATCCTGATGGCTTATATCATACATATCGCATGTATACCCCATCCCGATAAGAATATCATGCACCTTCTTCGCGTCCTCACGCTTAATAAGAATATCCATATCCGACATGCTTCTCATATCAGTCGATGGATACATATTCTTAATTATGCTGCCCTTAAGCGGCATATGCACAAGCTTCTCCTTAGTGAATACATCACACACATTATTCAGCTCTGCCTTAAAACGTATGCTTACAGACAACCCGTGCAGGTGCGCTTCTTCCCATTTACTTAAAATCTCAGAAGGAATCGCGCATTGCAGCTTCTTAATACCATAATAAGCTGTTGTCTGCACACTGTGTTTTTCAGCAATCTCATACACCTTTAACAGGTCAATATTATCGTCAGGCTCAGGCAACGGCTTGTCAGCCACAACATTTGCAAGAAGCCCGATAAGATACTCTCCATTATTCAAAATGTTTATCCTCCAATACCACGCAGCGGTCACATACCTCAAGCACAGCTTTTCTGTGCGATACAATAATAACCGTCTTATCCGTAAGTTCCCTTATATTCTTAAGCACATTCTTCTCAATCTGCTCATCAAGAGCCGAAGTTGCCTCGTCAAGCAGCAACACAGGAGCGTCCGTATACAAAGCCCTCGCAATAGCAAGACGCTGTGCCTGTCCCTCAGAGATACCCATTCCACGCTCACCGATAAGCGTGTCATATCCATGCTCTAATTTTTCTACAAATGTGTCTGCACATGCAATATGCGCAACTGCCTTCACCTTGTCCATATCAACATCAGCACTGGTATCATCAAGAGAAGCTATAGCACTCGTAACATTGCCGGACATAAGGAAATTGCCCTGCGGCACATATGCGAACATCTTGCGGTATTTTTCGGTCAGTGCATAACTTTCCTTTTCAGTCTTAATCTCAAGTGTCCCCTTTTCAGGCTCATATATAGCAAGAAGCAGCTTAAGAAGCGTACTCTTGCCCGCGCCGGAGTTACCCATAATCGTTATGAGCTCACCCTTGCCAATAGATATATCAGCATTTTCAAGAATAATGTCGTCCTCATATCTGAAAGTAATATTCTTACATTCAATCGCTGTCATGTCTTTATAAAGCTCTCTGCAATAATCCCTGCTAAACTGGCTCTCAACGTGCTCTTCCTCAAGAGTCTCAAGCTCCATGCAGCGTTCCGCACTTGAGAGCATACCATAGAACTTTGGCAGATAACCGGTCATATTAGCAAGCGGCGCCCACAGCTGGTCAACAAGCTGAAGCACTGCCGACAGCGTTCCGTAAGTAATACTTCCATGCAGAATTCCAAAGCTGCACCAGCACAGACCGAATATATAGCCGCCATTCATAACAAGTCCGAAACCAACATTACATATATTAGAGAATCGGTTTCTCTTCATACGCATGAATCTGTGCTTATCCATGTACTGTTTAGAAGTATCTATGCTTTTTCTTTCTGCGCCAAATGTCTTAAGAACCATAAGGCTTCCAAGATTCTCGGACAGATAAGAACGAAGCACACCATCAGCCGCCTGCACATCCTTGTGAAGCTTCTTCATAACACGGCGGAACAGTGTTGTGAATATAAGCACAAGTCCACCTCCGGCAAAGAATATCACAGAAAATCTGTAATCCAGCACGAAAAGCACCGCCGCCGCGCCGGCCAGCTTAACAAGCATTGCAATAATTCCTGGAATAATCTGCACGAACCCATCTGCCACAACAACCGCATCATTAGTAATTCTGTTCAGCAGTTCTCCTGTGTGATACGCTGTAATAGCACTGTATTTTCTTGACAGAATAGTTTCATAGAGTCGTGTTTTAATAACATTTTCCATGCCTGAACGTACATACTCATCTAAGAATCTTATTACACCTCTCGCAGCAATCTGCCCAACCATAATAAGTCCAAGTATGATAACGAACTTGAGGAATACCATCTTATTGCCAGAAACTGCCCCGTCGATTGCTTCCCTCAGCACAAGTGCAAATGCCACCGCACTTATTGATATTGCTGAATTAAGCAGCACAAGAAGCAGCACCCCCAGCTTTAACTTCCCTGACACGCCAAAAATCCAGCTCATGGCTGGATTCTTAACTATCTTTTTTAATTGGAGCTTCTGTTCTTTGTCCATAATTTTCTAACTCTTCTTAATACTTTCTTAGCTTCATCTCTCAATCTCAGAATCGCACGACGCACCGGCAGCGCATCGCACCATATATGTGCATATATCTTAAGACGTATATCATCAGCATCAATCCATCGGCCTTTGCGGTAATACTTAGTAGCTATGCCGACAACCGTATCCTTAGGAATAATCTCCTTACGCCAGCAGTTATCTCCATAAAAAATGTAGTAATCATCCTCTACTTTAAGAATACGGTGAAGAACATACTGATCTGTGCTTTCTCTGTGATATAACGCAACATCATATCTTTTCAATTCCCTGTCAACTGGAACAATGTGAACCACGCAATCCGGTGTCTTAATCAACGGCCACATGCTCACGCCTCTTGGAACACTATAATAATGTCCGTCTTTGAACAGTGGTTTGAGCTTTTCCCTATCCATCAATAAGTCCAGCCTCTCTTATCTTAGCAATTAAAGCCTTAACATCTGTCTGTGCCTTTTCTCTGCTCACATCATATCGCTCAAGAAGTGCATCAACCAGTTCTTCCTCAGTCTTATCTTCCTTTAACTGTTCAAATACGAAATTAGCTGTCTTATTATTTCTTATAATTCCATTAAAAAACTTGGCTGCCTCTCCTGTAGCAACTACGATATATTCATCTCCAGTCTTTTCCATAACAATTCCTGATTTCAGTTTCATGGTCAATTCTCTCCTTCTTCTCCATATGCTGCCCTGTAAGCCACATGCGCAGCTTCTTCCTGCATGTTACATCCAAGCTCGAACAATCCGACATTCTCCGCCATTGTCCTTGATAATATAAGTGTCTTTCTCATAAGCTCCGCATTATCCGGACGATACGTCTGATTGAACACATATGGAAATGCTTCATGTATAGTAAGCTTTCTTGCTACATTAGTCTCATTTCTCTTAAGCAGGAATAATGCCTTAACCGGCGCAGATATATTATTCTCAATTCCATGCTTGCCACACCACGGTGTTCCGTATACATTAACATGAACTCCACTGTCATCCGTTCTTACACTGACAAGCGGCTTGTCATCATTAATCATTGTCACCCTGTCTCCATACACCTGACGCCACAATCTTGTGTGAGTTGACTTTCCTGTTCCACTCGGAGCAAGGAACATAACAGCCTCACCATTAATCATAAGCACAGATGAATGTACAAGAATAATTCCTTTATCAACAAGACGTTCACATATCTTTCTATATACAGCAAGCGTCTCTAGATAATCCGGAGAACACACATACTCGTCACTCTGTTCAGCATTAATCTCTTCATCACTCACTTCAATAACCATCTCAGGTGTAACATCATCAACTATGTAATTCCTGCAATATTGCTTTATATATTGGTATCTTTCATTAATCTGAATAAATGTATCTGCAACCCGTATTGTAAACATAGCTTATCTTCTCTTTTTCTTAATAAATATAATTGCACCAGCCGCAAGACCAATAATTACAATTACGCATACTATGTATGCGATAATCTTAGGTGCTGAGGACTTCTTGGTGGCCTTATAACCAGTATCGTTCTTACTGTCAGCCGCCTGTGTTGATTTATTGTTGTCCTTCTTGTTGTCAGAGCTTGATATAGTTGCACTGCTATCGCCTACACTCTTATCAACATTTTCTTCAATTACAGTTCCGTTAGATGAATCTATTATAACGTTATTGTCAGAATCAATTATTGCTCCACCAGAACCTACTGAACTACTGCTACTGTCACCATTACCAGATGATGAACTATCATCATTATCATTGCCCTGTGTATTACCACCGTTGGTATTGTTAGAAGAATTGCTATTACTGTTATTATTATTGTTGTTATTGTCATCATTATTAATATCATTGCTATCTAACTGACTTCTGTCTGTAACAATCTTAACGTTATCTCTTACAACGATATTAATTCCCTGAGCCCTAGATATAACTGCCTGAAGATTATCCATTCCTATGAAAGACATATCACCAACTTTAACAATTGTATCCGGAAGGGTGAGAATTCTGACACTTGCACATCCATCAAACGCATGGTCATCTATCTGTGAAACAATGATTCCTCTTCCGACCATGAATGGAATCTCTAGGTCTGTTGCATCCCCTGAATATCCACATATAGAAGCCCACTTCTGTTCATTATTAACTCTATACTTAACACCATCATATACTTCTATTGTATCTTCTGCTTTAACATAATTGTTATTCAACAAAACCGTTGCAATTATAACCATGCAAACTAATAAACATTTTAATATCTTCTTCATCGTTTACTACTCTCTTTGCTATTTATTATGTAGTGTATATAAAGAAAGGCGGGATTGCTTCCCGCCTTAGCTTTTATAAATTATGGATTATTTGATAAATCAACTTCGTTTGAACCAGCTGAGAATGAAGTTGTAATAACATCTGCTTTTTCAAAAGTTATAACTTCAGATACAATCTCTTCATATCTTTCTTTCATTTTAACTATTCTCCTTTATTAATTTAATGTAATTGGATCACCATATATTGTATAAATTTTTCCATTATATGTATATTTAAGCATTGGTTTAATATTCCATGTCACTCCAGACTTTGACTTAACAGTATATCTATATGTTGTATATGATAAATCACTATCTCCAATAACATATGCTCCATTCTCAACAGTCAATGATTCACCTGATAATGTCTTAGATGCTAATACACCAGCAAAATCTATATGATAACCAGCTGGAATATTATATTCAAAGATAACTACTGGTGAACCATCTGATGCTTTTTCATTTTCACTAGATACTTTTGTTATAACTGCCTTAGCATCATCTTCTTTTCCTGCTGGCCCAGCAAAAGCTGTAACAGTTGTTGCTTTGTTGGCAAAGAATAAATATGTTGGGCTATAACTTACTATCTTACCTGTTTCATCCTTCCAATATGCAAAATTATCTGATGATGCTGTTGCTGTAACAACCTCGTTAACTCTATATGACTTAGTAACACTACTTCCATTTAATGCTTCTGTATTAATTGTTATTTCATAAGTATCTTGAGCTGAATCATAATTTGGTGTTATATCATAACTCTTACCAGCTTCAAGTGCAGCAATTACATCATTGTCGCTAATATTCTTACTCCAACCATTAAATGCATATCCATAACGTATTGGACCATCTGGTTCAGCTGTAAGTTTTTTATATTCAGTCTCTGTAAATGTATATAAAACCTGTCCATATGAAGTTAAATAGTTAACTACAGCTCCATTATCTTTATATACAGCTGTATATGTATCGCCATAGTAAACTGGAATCTTTACTTCTGGACTTCTTGAAACAATAATGCCTTCTGAATTTTTCCAATAACGGAAATTTTCTGAACTGTCAGCTGCTTTAAGTATTATCTCATCACCTGCATTATTAACACCTGTTTTTGTCTCAATCTGTGATGCTTTACTATCTACTATCGTTACTGGATAAGTATAAGAATCTTCAACAACTTCGATTCTATGGATATAATAATTTGCTGTTCCTCCAATATAATATGTAACAGCTTCATTTGTTGCTTCAATATCAAACTCAGAGCACTCCGCCTTAAAGGTTTCATTCTCTATTACATTCTCCGTTGTATTCTCTGCTGAACTTGTAACCACATCCACTGCTTTTTTGTTTTCAATTCGTGTAATTTTCATATTACCCGAATTATTTTTAATTGTCCAATAAATTTTTACTTTACATTTTTTATTTGTTGTAAAACTTATTGCATTAGTATACACACCATCATTAACAGTTGCTTTACCAGCTACTGTAAAACGAGTCGTCAAATCTGATATATTCCCTTCAGAATCTTTAAATGTCAAACTGTAATTTTCAGTTTTCATACCCTTTTTATACTCTATATGATAGTAACCCTTATTATCACTCTCGCTATACACGTTACCATCTTCAGTATAAGAGTTAGATACATTAATACTTGCTGTAGGCGGTATGAATACTCGTGCATTATCTGCCTTAGCTTCCATAGGCTTTTTCAATATGCTACTAACTGGCAGAAGTCCTATTATCATAAGAAGAGCTAGTGCTCCTGCAAATAATCTTTTTTTCATAATTTCCCCTCCTAAAAATTATTTTATCATTGTGTCGAACGTTGATAATTGTATTACATTTTGTGGTATCTCAATGTTCTTACTTATATTACTATTTTAAACATATACCGTCAATCGTCTTTTGTGCATTTTGTAACAAGTGCACACATTTTTTTTTTTTTTTGTGCACATTTCACATATGTACCCTTTTCTGAATCAGGTGTAGGCATTTTGCATGATTTTCTCTGGTATTGATGCATTTTATTGTGACTTTTCATTATTAATTGTGAAGCATTTTACTCTGCATTTTTATATGAATGGCTTAAGAATATCCATGTGGGCGATGCCAGCTTTCGTTACTGATATGCCCATCATCATATTATTTCATATACGTTTTCTTTCTAATCTCTTCTATTGTTCTATTCAATATGTGCAGACGGTCTGCGCCAGTTGCTTCTTCATATCTCTTGACGTATTCTCTGCATTTGAAGCTGATACTGATGGGTATGATGGAGAAGATATGATTGTGCTGGGGACTTCTGGAGGTGGGGATGATTTGGTGTGTAATGTGGTGATTTTTCTTGGGCGGGTTGACTTTTTCCGAACCTGCCGCGGCTTTGATGTCCAATTTGTCGGGATTTTACACCATTTCCACTTGTTTCGTGAAGATAAAAATGAGGTTTGGTGTAAAAACTACAGCATATGCTCTCTTTCTGATAGCCGCTGTTTGTCGCTTCCGGGTAACAAAAAAGCGCCGTATTGCTACGACGCTTTTGTCTTGCTCGGAAGCTGGAGCAAGGGAACGCTATTCAATTATTTGTTGTACTTTTTCTTTCTACTGACAACCGTTATACCAATAGCAGCACCGCCGCTGACAAACAGCATGGCAATCCACAAAGCAAGATTGCTTGTATCGCCCGTCTGCGGACTCTTATCGGATGTTCCCGGTTTGGTACTGGCAGGCTTTTTCTCAAGAGCAGCAATCGCATCTTCGATAGCCTTTGCCATCTTGTCTACTTCAGATTGCTCCGTAATATTTTTACCACGGACAACAGCTTTGACAGCGGTTTCCACACCGGAGAAATCCTTGTAGTCATCCTTCTTCAAAGCATTTGCTTTGGCAATGGCTGCATCTACCTTAGTGTAGTCGGCAGGTAAATAAGTCATTGCAATGGTCTGCGTATGAGTTGCTGTATCAGCCGTAATCGTAATATTGAGATTGAAAACCTCGCAATTATCTGCGCTGACTTCGACAGTATAAGTACCCGCTTCCAAATCAACAGGGTTTGTTACTTCCTGACCATTCACTTTAATGACTACATTCGCCAACTCAGCAGGTGTTACAACAAAAGAAACTGCATATTTCGGTGCTGGCAGAATAGGTGTGCCATTTGAGTTAAATCGATAATTGCCGCCGGCAGCAGTGATTTCATTAAAGAAATCTTCCGTTTTCATAAAGTCAAGGGTCTTTTCTGTTCCAGCATCCTGATACTTAAAGCAAGCCGGGATATTTTCAGTTTCCAGGAAATAATTATTTTCAAAAACAGGGGTATCAGAAGAAGCACCGCCTGCAATACCGCCTAAACGCTTATAAGGTGTAGTGGCAGTATATTGAGATAAATCCATTTCACCAGCGAAATAACAATGTCTGATTTCTGTACCTGCACCAACTGTCCCTGCAATGCCGCCGAAATCCGTAGTGCCTTTGCCAAGAGGAACGATTTTCCCGGTGGAATAACAATTGATAATCTTTGAGCTGTCAATCATCTGCCCAACAATTCCGCCGGTATGGGGTGTCCAAGAAGTCATATTGCCCGTATTGGCGCAATACTGTACGACACTGTTTTCAGCAAGACCTGCGATACCGCCCATCCAAAACAGGGAGGTGTCCTTCATTACTGAAAAATCCCCCTTGTTTTGGCAGTATTCAATCGTGCTATTTATCGCATATCCGCACATAGCCACAGTGCCATTGATGTCGGCTCTCTCAGTATCCGTGAACGATACATCTGAAACGCAATCAAAAATTTTACTGTCTGCTGCAACGCCCGCTACCGTTCCAAAATAGACATACCCTGAATTGGACACATCCAGCTTGCCTTGAATTGTCAAACCGGAAATTTCAGCGCCGTAAACCTCACTGAAAAATCCGAAAGACGGATACTCTGTCTTTCCATAGTTTTCGGAAAAATCTAAATTGGAAATCGTATGCCCGTTTCCGTAAAATTTGCCGCTGAAGTAATGCAGCAGAGTTCCATCAGCAGCAAATACGCTGCCAATTGGTGTCCACGCAACACCTGTTAAATCCAAATCTGCATCAAGAGATACAACCGCATCTGTTTTATCGTCATATTCGCCATTGTCCACAGCTTTTGCAAATTCCAAAAGCTCATCTACTGTTGTGATTGAGGTTTTGCTGCTTTGCTCGTTCTCTTCTGCAAACGCTGTCATCGGAACAAGTGCCATCACAAGGCACAACGCAAGCAGAAGGCTTAAAAGTTTCTTCTTCATTTTCATTCCTCCAAAATAATTCTATCCGCTATTTTCTTCCTCCGGCAAACGCAAAAAGCCGAAGCCAAGGCATAATGCACCCTGTCTCCAGCAACCGGTTCGTTATAAATTGTATGAAATAAGACTTGAC
>OJKW01001570.1_pt1 | contig 12683 bp, 17 predicted proteins | sample 1596591 | NCBI WGS metagenome assembly OJKW01 (sample SAMEA4350166, study PRJEB24818) | metagenome | biome: human; feature: gut; material: faeces | place: Denmark | collected 2013-09
ATTCCGCCGAGGTCAACGAGATGGTGCGGACCGCAAAGGTCACGCCGGAACAGCTTGCTGCCCTGCTGCGGCAGTCTGCCACCACTACCCCGACCCCGGCTGCGCTGTCCGCCGTGGGTGCAACTTTTGAGAAGGAGGTCGATGCAGATGAAGATTAAGAAACTGGGTGCGCTGCTGGTATCGGCGGCACTGTGCGCTGGCATGGCGGCTCCTGCCTTTGCCTTCGAGGGCGAAGCCGCCCCCGTGGAGCAGCCGGTTCTGCCGGAAGTGGTGGAGGAGGATGTTGTCACCATCACGGACGAAACCTCTGGTGCCCTGACCCCGGAGGGCAATCTGACGCTGGTAGACGACTACCACACCGACTATTCCGATGGCAGCGGACAGCAGTTTATCACGCTGGTGTCGAAGTCCGGCAACACCTTTTATCTGGTCATCGACCGCAATGCCAAAGGGCAGCAGACCGTCCACTTTATGAACCTTGTGGACGAAGCCGACCTGCTGGCACTGATGGAGGAAGAAGATGCGGATGCTTATACCGCTGAAAAGGAAGCAGCGGCACAGGCTGAACAGGACAGGCTGAAAGCCGAGGAAGAAGCCAAGAAAGCCGCGGAAGAAGCGGCAGCATCCGGTACGGAACAGCCCAAGGAAAACAAGGTCACAAAGATCGCATCCAGCTTTCTGGGCGTGGTCGTGCTGATTGCGCTGGCGGCAGGTGGCGGCTTCTACGTTTTTGCGAAGCAGAAGCAGAAAAAGCAGGCCGAAAAAGAAGCCCTCGACCCCGATGCAAACTACACCGAGGACAAGGGCGATTTTGAGATTCCCACCGAGGACGAGCCGGAGGAACCCGGTGAGGAAGATACCGAACCTATCTGATTTCAAGGCGGCATTTGCCGCCGTACATATCCAAATGAAAACAGATTGGAGGGAACGCTTATTTTAATTCTAGTTGTAGCAGAAAAGCCCTCGGTTGCCATGTCCTACGCCAAAGTCCTCGGTGCCACCAACCGCAAAGACGGTTATCTGGAGGGTAACGGCTATCTGGTAAGCTGGTGCGTTGGTCATCTGGTGGAACTGGCTCCGCCTAATGTCTACGATGCCAAGTATGTTAAGTGGAGCATTGCAGATTTGCCCATCCTGCCGGAAAAGTGGCAGTATCTGGTGTCTGCCAGCACCAAAAAGCAGTTTGGCATCCTGCAAAAACTGATGCACCGCCCGGACGTAGACAGCATTGTGAACAGTTGCGATGCAGGGTAGTGCGGTTAGGTGACTTAAGAGAAAGAAAAAAGAGACCTCATCTCGTTAAAAATTAAATTTTATGATCATTAAAGGAGTAATTCAAATGAAACGAAATCAGAATTCTGACCATAATTCCCCTCAAAAAGTGCTTTCCTGCCGCTACAACATGAACACCAACCGGCTGGAAGCCCAATTTAATGATGGAACTATTCTTTCCATCGACTGTATCGCCGTTGAGGACGAATACGGCAACACCCCTACGCAGCGAGCAGAGCTAGATTGGCTACTCTACAACAAGCCCTTGGAGTATGCCCAGCTTGTGCTGGGTAGTGAGATTGAGCATTATCTCTCGCTCGGCTGTGACCATGGCAGATTAGAAGATTGACCTTTAATTAAAATATTCCAAACAAACCATCAGCCCTCTACTTGCAGTTCTCGCAAATAGAGGGCTATAGCTATACTCCAGTATCCTTTATTATACGCCGCTATTCCCGCGAGAACTGACGCTCATTGGCGGTGTTGCACTATAAAAAGTTTTGCCGTTTACGGTGCCCTGCGTCATGCCAATTAAATCGATCAGCTGATCCTCAGAATATGCAACCGGACAGTTTTTCAGTTTCTTGGTGCTACACGAATAGGCTCCATCTGTTAAGGTGACTACACCCATCCGTTCCAGACTTGCCAGCATCTTTCCAAGTTCTTTTCGGTCACATTTTATTCCTTTTTCCGAAATAGCTGTTGCAATCTGGGATGCCGACAATGTTTTTTCAGTTAGCAACATGGCCAATGCAAACTTTGCTCCTTTTAAGTAGTAGGGGATGATTTTATTGCGTATCCAAATTCCCTTTTTCATGTTGCGGTTCTCCTTTTAGAATCTGTCCATCCTCGATCCGAATGACCTGCTGCGCCTTCTGCGCAATTTCCGGGTTATGCGTGACAACGATAAGCGTTTGCCCGAACTCCGCAGCGCATTCCATCAGCAGCCGCATCGTATCCTCGCCCGTCCGCGTATCCAGATTTCCGGTAGGCTCGTCTGCGAAAACGATGCGGGGTTTTGCGATGAGTGCACGGGCGATCGCCACACGCTGCTGCTGTCCACCGGAAAGCTGTGCGGGGCGGGAATGCAGCTTGCCCGCAATGCCCAAGATCTCAGTCAGCTTGTGAAGCATTTCCTCATCCGGTGCTCTATGGTCGAGGTAAAACGGGATCAGAATATTATCCCGCACCGTGTACTCCGGGAACAGACGGAAATCCTGAAAAATAAAGCCGATCTTTTGCCGCCGCACCTGTGCCAGCTGCTCCGCATTCATTGCATAAATGTCCTGACCGTCCAGCAGCACCTTACCGGTGGTGGGCGGCAAAAGTCCTCCCAGAATTTTCAGGAGCGTGGATTTTCCGCTGCCGCTGGAACCGATGATGGACGCAAATGTACCGTTTTCAAGGGTCAGGTCGCTATTTCTGAGGGCGTGAACCGCGCTTTCCCCTTCCCCGTAGGTTTTGGAGATCTGTACAGCTTCCAGAATTTTATCCTTCATAAGATGTCCCCCTTGGATGCTTTTTTACGAATAAAAGAGAAGATCGGCAGCAACGCTGCGGACAGCCAGAACACCATCAGCAGAATGCTGACCATGATCTGACTTCCCACGGGTTTATGGAATTCAAACACCCGTCCGCTTGTATGGATACGGATCAGGTCGAGAATGCTCTGGATCGGAACGATACGCGAGACCGCCGCATAGACAACGATATTCACAAGCAGCGTTGTCCCAACGATGACCGGGAGCAGCAGCTTTGCATAGGACAGCACCAGTTTTTTCGGGGAAACGCCCAGCGTCAGGAGAAGCGACAGCCGCTGCTGCTGGATTTCATAAGCCGAAAGGTTCAAAACCACCAGCAGCGCACACCCCAGAAGGACCCCGAATACCGCAAGGATGCCAACAAGGAAAGCGCTCTGTGTGCCCTCGGTGTAGCTCTGGCTGATCAGGTCGTAGTTATCTGCACTCAGGATACCATTCCTGCGCGTCGCAATGGAGGAAATAGACCGCCGCAAAGAGAAATTGCTGTCAGCGGACAGTTTCACGTTCAGGCTGCTGTATCCTTCTTTTTCCATATGGTAGCTGCCTGCGCTCTCAAACATTTTATGGTAAAGAGCTGTACTGACAAAAATCGTGCCGCTGAAAATGATCCGGTCTGTTGTCAGCAGTGTGTAATTGCTTGCAGACTTTACGACACCGGCAATGGGCAGCTGGGCGGTATACGTCCGGTAGACATCATTCCCGGCTTCATCCTGCCCGGTATAACGCTGGTATTGGATGCTCAACTTGTCTCCGGCCGCAAAAACCGGTTCAACCAACGTACTGCCATCCGGTTGGAAGCCCTGATAATATTCATCCGCAGCGGGGTCATAATAGCAATCTCTCCACAGGGTCAAAACAGAATCCCCTGCCAGCAGCGTCTCTATTTCCTCGTCCGAAACGCCGGCATCTGCGGCAATGCGGCGTAGTTCATCATCCGGCAAAGCACAGACTGTCGTATTTAGTGTTCCTTTTGAGGCATTGTGCATTAAATAACTCGGGATTTCGCCGTTGTCCTTGACCCAGATATCGGCAAGCATCTGGCTGGACTGGATCTTGTCTGATGTCACGGTATAGGTGTCGGTCAGGTCAATTGCAGCGGAAACCTCTTCCACACCGGGCAATGCAGCGAGATCCTCTTTCAGAGAAAACGGCATCCCGGAGGTCCCGTTCATCTTGATGGACAGACAGGCATACGGTGCATCCAGATCATACGGCAGCATGACACGCCAGCCGACATACAGACAACTGACGGCGATCAGCAATACCGCGCAGCCGACACCGATCTGCGGTGCAAGCGGCAGCTGTGCCAAGCGGAATTTTTTTGCAGGCTTCTCTTTGGGTTTTGTGGTCTGCGGGCGAACCAGCACCGCAGGCAAAAGTGCGCCCAGCAGTACGGAGAGCAGAAACAGCACCGCCAGCGGCGCAAGAGATGCAGCGGGGATCACCAAGAACGAAAGGTGCTTTTGCAGCCCCAGACCGATGGCAGCGGCGCCGCAGCCCAGTGCAAACCCAGCAGCAACTGCTGCAATCCCGGCAAAAAGCGCTTCCCACAGGCACATGAGCCGGAGATCCCGATTTTTAGCCCCCAGCGTCAGGAAGGTGTTGATGGTATGTACACGCTTGTGCAGAACGATCAGGAAATACTGCGCCACTGCAAAAAAGCTGACTAGGATCGCTGCGACCAGTAAAAAGCGCAAAGAAGATGAAACGGTATCCTCCTGCGGGTAGGCATACTCGTTTGCCACTAAAGCAGGGTCGGTCGAAGCGGTCACGGGTGCGGCTGCATTCAGGTAATAAAACGTCTGGAACTTTTGCCCGTCCAAGGCAAGCGGCTCTGTCACAATGCCGCTGACGGTCAGATTGCCGTTCAGATTCCAATAAACATCATAGGCAGGCAAAACACCGCACAGGGTATAGGCCTTTTCCATCACTGTGCCGGAGCCTGCCAGCGGGTCGTAATCATTGGCAGCGACCTTCAGCGTGACCGTCTGCCCTACGTCATAGGAGCAGCCCAGCGCATCCAGCAGAGTCGTCGTCATGGCGATCTCATCGGACTGCGTGGGGAAATCACCGCTGATCGGCACGATACGTCCCAGCTGTGCAAAGGTATCGTCTACCGTTCCGATCCCGCCCGCCACGCCATCGTCTGCGCCGAGAACGATTCCGTTTTGGATCACTGTGCTGACCTGTGCGGATGCGGGCAAGGTGTTTTGTGCCTGTGCAGCGTCCGCAGCAGTATCCGACAAACGCAGGTACTGCCACGCGCCATATAGTTCGCAGCGGGTGTCCTGCAATACCTGTGCAGAACTGACGGAGTAGATCACCGCCGCCGTCAGGAACGAGAAAACCAGTGTCAGCAAAAGCAGCAATAGGCTGGTCTGTTTCTTGCGGCCAAGCATCCCATGAAACGCCAGAATGATAGATGGACTTTCTTTGATTTTCATAAGCTGTCCTCCCCTATGTCTTACACGCACCTAGAAAAGGAATTTTTCTATTATAATAACGTTTTTAAAGGAAGTTTGTTACACTTGTTTTAAAACATCGTATGACTGCACATAAATTCATAGAAAATTTGTTGCATAATCACAGTTTTGTTTATTTGCATCACTATTGAGGACGAATACGGCAACACTCCGGCACAGCAGGCGAAGTTTGACTGGCTGCTCTACAACAAGCCCTTGGAGTATGCTCAGCTTGTGCTGGGTGGTGAGATTGAGCATTATCTCTCGCTCGGCTGTGACCATGGCAGGTTAGAAGATTGACCTTTAATTAAAATATTCCAAACAGACCAACAGCCCTCTACTTGCAGTCCTCGCAAATAGAGGGCTGTTGGTTTGTTGATGCTTCACTCCGAACCGTACCATCGACTGTCTTTTGATTTAGATGCTCAAATCATTAGAACACATAAGGCCGATTCTATATATTTCCGAGTTACTATCAATAAAGCTTTGTGACACTGAAAGGACACGTTTTTTCAATTTTACACCATTGAATTTTAGATTTATGTAATATCCTTCCTTTTTTAAAACACTTCTGCAGACCATTTTATATATTGTATTAGATTTGCACAAAAAACTTATTAAAAAGCTGTTTTTGTCTTCAAGCATTTTATTGTCAATAAAAATATCAGCCTGTATTAGCGTCCCTTCAAATTCGATTTCTCCTCGATAAGTATGAAATTGGGGAATATCAGTATTTTCCATATAGTGCCCCTTTATAACGATAATAAATAAAACAGCCCTACAACACAATGATATAAATTATTTAGTTCTCCATTTCCACCACTTTACCAGCATCACAATAACGGCAACCACGAAAACGGCTATAAACAGTACCAACGATATTTCATTCAGAACAATATTCTGCTTAAAAAAGAAAAGTACCACCAACCGTACTGCAAGAGCAACTAACAACAACACTCCTATAAATTTACTCATAATTTTTTTCTTTCGATGCTTTTTTCGCAACCTTGATTTTCCGGGTTGAGAACTGTACTTCGGGTCGGATTCTTTGGGTCCACTAGAATTTTTATTGGTGTTCCTTTCGGAATACATGGATTGAACCAAAACCACTGCGACTTGCCATTATAGGTCTCACCTTTAACTTTATACTGATAATGCACCACATATGGATAGATTACATCTTCATCGGCAAGGTGGTAGGTACTCAAATGAAATTTTATATGCACTCGTTTTGTTGCGGTAACCTTTCCGATGATTCTTGTTCCATTTTTCAAAAGTTCTGCCTTTTTATAGTCGGAAATAATCGCCAATCCGATAATTATACCTGCTACAATCCATGCTAATATCGCAGCCACCCAAATACCAGACTTACACGCTCCAACCGATATGATTGCCGCCGCAAACATTCCGACATACGCCAGTGTATGAATAAGATCTTTTGAAAAAAACATTTCATCTCGTGTGATTTTCATAAAGCGGCCTCTTCTTCAAATCACGCAGTCGATAATCAGTGACTCCGTAAAATCAATGTTTCCTAGATACTTAGCGAGTTTATTTCATTCGTCAGTCGAATAACGTCCAAAGGTCTACTCACTTTTTCCAAAGATACTTTGCAAATGCGAGAGTTCCTAAAATGTAAAAAGCGGCTGAATAATCATCATAAGAAAACAGTTCCATCATATAAAATCCTCCTAATACGGTAATCAATTTTCTGTTTTATGGTCATATTGTATATTTTACTGGTGTTTCTTTTTATAGTAAAGGTAAGAGAAAAAAGATGGTACTCCAAGATATAACAGTACGGACCAAATCATAAGTGTTTTTGATTTATTGGGAAACATCTTGAGAATAGCAATGCTAAAAAGGATAGCAGGAAAAGTCAGTTCATGTAAAAGTTTATGAGCATATCGCCATGTTTGGTAATCTGCTAAAGTCCACGGCAAACGCAATCCAACATGTTTATTAAAAGGAAGAGCATTAGCACAGCTACCAAAAAGAGCCATGAAAGAGAATACTAGAATTTCAGAAAAGAAATATTCTTGCGTATCCGACAACACAATAATTTGAAAATCTTTCAGTATTATGTATCCAACGATGATGAGTAAAAGTATAACGACACTAATGCACATTATAGAAATCGAATAATTATTCTCACAGTCGCTTTTTTCTATAACTATTTCATTTTTTAGCATCAGCAAGAAAATGACGCTCGTGATTGCAAGAATTAGGCCGAATAGTATGCCGGCTGTACTATTTGGAAATAGTACTTCTCCTATAGTGCCAACCAAACATATAATTCTTATAAAAATCAGCTTATCGTGTTTCATCTTTGCTCACCTCAAGCCTGAAGTCATTCAGTCAATCTAAAAAAGTGAATCATAATCATTATAACCCATCACAGAAGTACAAACCATTCAAGAATCACTATGCTTAACAAATTTTTCTTCATTATCAATACCGTTTTTCAAGTCAGTCTATTTGCGATTTTTGATGCTTTTAATTATAACAAAAGCTATCATAAGAACACAAACAATTCCACTTGATAAACAAAGCGCCTTATCTTCTGCCCTTAGAACACCCACAGCACTTCTCATGTTCCAATAATACAAATCATAAGACAAGCTCATGATTGCAAATGTAAGGAGGCCATAGTATGCTTTCTTCATTGGCAATCAGTGTCCTTTCAATTTTTGCGTAAAAACTTAATGGCATAGCGAATCAGATACTTTACAAGAACTGCCAGTACGATTCCTACGATTACCGTTATCGAAATAACCAGTAAAAGTTCCAATGGTGAAAACTTCATGCTTATCCCTCCCGGTTTTGATATTGTAGAAACACTGATACTAATTTCAATATCAATGTACCATAGATTTTTCCGAAAGCAAGACCTTTGGCAAAACTGGTCGTTATGGTGGCAAAAGTGGTATGTCAAACCACTTGTCAGGCGCAAATGCACAGTTTATAATAGTGTCAGAAACATTACTTTGTGGAGGACGACAAAATGACGAGGTATCGAATTGCAGTCTGCGATGATGAACCGTCAGAACTTGAAGATATTGTTCAAATCGTTCGGCGATATGATGTCCATGGCAACTTTGACATTGAGAATTACACAGACGGTGCAGTGCTTTTAAGTGATTTGCAGCTAAAAAAGAAATCCTTCGATCTTCTGCTGCTTGACATCGAAATGCCTTCAAACGGATTCCAGATGGCGCAAACCTTAACACAGATGGAAAAGCATCCGTTGGTGATCTTTGTTACAAAGCGGCATGAATACGCTGTGCAGGGGTATGGCATTGCATTTCGGTATTTAGTGAAACCACTTGATGAATCGCTTTTTGCTGCTGCAATGGATGCAGTCGTTCAAGAATTGGATTCCAAACACTTTACCGTTGAATATGAAGGAGCCACACTCTCATTGGAAACATCGGACATTTATTATCTGGAAAGCCATGGGCATAAAGTCTTGATTCATTGTAAAGGTCAAGACCTCACTCTGCGAATGACGATTCCAGAAGCCTTAGAACAGTTGCCGAAAAGGTGTTTTGCTTCACCGCATAAAGCTATCTTGTCAACATGGAGCATATTATCTATGCCACAGGAACGATGGTTGTTCTGTCGAGTGGAAATCAATTGCCGATCAGCCGGAGGAAGCGTCAGGAGTTCAATCAGAGCTTTAACGCTTATTTGGGAAGATGATATATTATTTTGTTGAATTTGCTGGGAGTTTTGCCAACATCGCATTGCTCGTACTTTTCGTTGACCGTTTATTCCAGAAAAAAGATTTATCTTCACGATGGTTCTATCTTTATATTGCGCTTCTAATCGTTGGGCAATGTTTCTTAAGTCTGTTTCCAACTTGGGTGATGCCACGAACGATTTACTTTCTGCTGGGAGGCTTTCTTCTGGCCATTTTGTTTTATGAAGCACAAATATGGCAAGCCATCTTTGCAAGTGCTGCGTTTTTCACGCTTGTAGCAGTAGTTGAAGTTCTTACGATGCTTCTTATTGGGCTACAAGTTTCTGATACTGATGCCTTAATGCAAGCAGGAGCAGCCAGACTGATTTATGTGGTGTTCTCAAATCTGATACAGATTCCATTGGTTGTTTTAATCTCGCATTTTTTCAGTCGAAAAGAAAAAGCTGTCCTACTCCATCGTGGACGGTGTTCACTACGGTGTGCCTGTGGATAACAGCACTGTTATCTTTGCATACCGCACCGATTTGCTGGAGCAGGTCGGTAAGACTATCGATGACATGACCGGTGCAACTTGGGCCGATGTTACCAAAGTCGGTGAAGATGTTTATGCCAAAACTGGCAAGTATCTGTTCTCCTGCAGCGGCGATAACGGCGACCTGATCTACATTATGATGCAGGCTGAGGGCGTTGCCGAGTTCAAGGATGGTGAGCCTTACATCACTGAGAATGAAACGATGCACCGTGTCTGCGAAACAATCGTTGACATGGCAAAGAAAAACGTCTGCTATCTGGCGAACAGCTGGAGCGACTACATCGACCAGAGCATTCAGGGTGACATGGTTGCCGGTGTTGTGCAGGGTAACTGGATCATCCCCACCATGGAGGCTGTGACCGAAAACTCCGGCAAGTGGCAGATCACCACCATTCCTACGCTGGACGGCGGCGAGGGCTATGCTTCCAACGGTGGTAGCGGTCTGTATATCACTGCCAACTGCGGCAATGTTGATCTGGCAAAGTCCTTCCTCGCATATACCTTCGGCGGCAGCACCCAGACCTATGATAACGCCCTGCGTGACGGCGGCGTTGTCACCACGGTTCTGAAGTGTGCAGACTCCGATGTTTACAACGAGGGCGTGGAGTTCTTCAACAACGAGCCGGTTTATAAGCAGATCGTTGAGATGAGTGAAAATGTGCCCATCATCGAGCAGAGCGATTATCACGTCCGTGCTGGTGTGTATCTGACCACTGCTGTGATCAACACCATCAACGGCTCCAATCTGGACGATGAACTGGCAAATGCTGAACAGCAGCTCCGCTTCGAGATGGGTCTTTAAGACCTTCTGATTCATCCGAAGGAGGGTTTGACATTGAAGAACGAAAAAAGCGGTTCTCTGATGGCAAAACAGCGTCGTGCGGGCTGGTATTACCTGATGCCCGGCACGGTCCTTATTACCATCATGAGTTTTATCCCCATCATCAACGGCTTTCTGACCTCTCTGAAAACGGGTTCCAGTGCAAGCATGAAGTGGGCCAGCCCGCTGACCTACAACTATACCCGAATGTTCAAGGATGCACTGTTCCTGCGCTCGATGGGAAACACCTTCCTGTATCTGGTCGTAGAAGTTCCGATCATGCTGATTCTGGCCATTCTGCTGGCACAGCTGCTGAACAATCACGATTTGAAGTTCAAGGGATTCTTCCGCACCTGCGTATTTCTGCCTTGTGCAACTTCTCTTGTTTCGTACTCCCTGATCTTCAAGTCCCTGTTTGCAACGGATGGTCTGGTAAACACGGTTTTGTGCAAGCTGGGCATCCTGCAAACGCACTACAACTTCCTCGGCAATCCCACCAGCGCAAAGATCATCATTATTCTGGCTCTGATCTGGCGCTGGACAGGTTACAATATGGTGTTCTTCTTGGCCGGTTTGCAGAACATCGACTATTCGGTGTACGAAGCAGCCAAAATTGACGGTGCCAACGGCTGGCAGACGTTCTGGAAGATCACTGTTCCGCTGCTGATGCCCACCATCGTGATGACCGCCATCATGTCCATCAACGGTACCTTGCAGCTGTTCGATGAGTCGGTCAACCTGACCAACGGCGGTCCGGCGAATGCAACGATCACCATGTCGCACTACATCTACAACAACTCCATGGGTCAGGGCGTTGCAAACTTCGGCTATGCTTCGGCATTGTCCTTCGTCATCTTCGTGATGGTTGCCATCCTGTCCTTTATCAGCATGAAAGCAGGTGACAAGCGTGACTAATACAGCAGAAACCCACGCACTTGTGCAGCGTGAAAAAGGCAAGAAGCACATGATCCAGCGCAGACTGATTCCTGCTTACATCTTCCTGATCATCATCTCGTTCATTTCGGTTTTCCCGCTGTTGTGGATGATCTCTGCGGCGACCAATACCTCACTGGATGTTGCCCGCGGCAAGATCATGTTCGGCACCTATGCGATGCAGAACTTCAAAAATCTGATCGCATCGCAGAATCTGGCAGGTGCCATGGGCAACTCCTTCCTGTATGCGATCGTGCAGACTGTGATTTCCATGTTCGTCTGCTCTCTTGCAGGATTTGGTTTTGAGTTGTATCATGATAAGAACAAGGACCGCTTGTTCAGCATCCTGCTGCTCGCCATGATGGTGCCGCAGGTTGCCACAATGGTTCCTTTGTTCAAGATGATGTCCAGAGCCGGTTTGCTGAATAGTGTCTGGGCGTTCATCCTGCCCAGCATTTCCACTCCGTTCCTGATCATGATGTTCCGACAGAACTCCCGCAACTTCCCCAACGACCTGATGCAGGCAGCGCGCATTGATGGCCTGAGTGAAACGGGCATCTTCTTCCGGATGTATGTTCCCATCATGAAATCCACCTATGCGGCGGCTGCGGTCATCACGTTCATGAACGCATGGAACGCTTACATGTGGCCGAAGGTCGTTATGACCGATAACCGTGCACAGACCATGCCGATGTTGATCGCCAATATTGCGTCCGGCTACTCCATCGACTACGGTATGTTGATGATGGGCGTTCTGTTCTGCTCCATCCCCACCATGATCGTGTTCTTCGTTCTGCAGAAGCAGTTCGCAGAGGGCATTACCGGTGCGGTGAAGTAATTCTCTATCTTTTCGCTACCCACTTTTTCTCCTTCATCTGCTGTTCCCCCAGAGGATCCCCATCTCCTCTGGGGGACGATGAAGGAATTTTTTTCAATCACATAATAAGGTAAATGAGGAACAATATGGCTGCATTTGATTTTGCAAAAGTAAAAGACCCCACCTTTTTCAAGGAAAACGTGCTGAATGCTCATGCAAGTTTCCGTACTTACGCTTCCCGCGAAGAATATCGGACAGGCTCCTCTTCTTTGGCGCTGAAGCTGGACGGCATCTGGAAATTCGCCTACGCAAAGAACTACACCAGTGCCATCCCCGGCTTTGAAAAGACGGATTACGATTGCAGCGGCTGGGACGACATTCATGTTCCGGCACACATCCAGATGGAGGGCTACGACATTCCCCAGTACGCGAATATTCAGTATCCGTGGGATGGCCGTGAAGAAGTACAGCCGGGTGAGATCCCGCAGCGGTTCAATCCGGTGGCAAGCTATGTAAAATACTTCGAGCTGCCGGAATCCATGCAGGGCAAGCCCGTCCACATCGAGTTCGAGGGTGTGGAAAGCGGCATGGCTCTTTGGCTGA
>OJKW01001577.1_pt1 | contig 12653 bp, 9 predicted proteins | sample 1596591 | NCBI WGS metagenome assembly OJKW01 (sample SAMEA4350166, study PRJEB24818) | metagenome | biome: human; feature: gut; material: faeces | place: Denmark | collected 2013-09
CTGCGCCAAAGCCCTTGTGCACACGGTCCATCTTGCCCGCGCCCATGTTCTGGGAGGTGTAGTTGGAGATGCCGTTGCCCAGCGTGGTAAAGGAAGTGATGACCATGTTGTTCAGCTTGACGGCTGCTGAGTAGCCCGCGATGACGCTGGCACCAAAGGTGTTGATGACGCTTTGCAGGATGATGTTGCCCACCGAGACGAAGCTCTGCTGCAGGATGCTGGGGATAGCCACCACAGCCACCTTGCCCAGCATGTTCCAGGAGAACAGCACGACCTTGTTCTTGGATTTGAAGGCGCTGATGCGGCGGAACACCACCACCATGGCCAGCACACAGCTGACGCCCTGGCACAGGAAGGTGGCCCAGGCCACACCGGCCACGCCCATCTTGAAACCGGCCACGAACAGAATGTCCACGCCGATGTTGGACAGGGACGAGACGGCCAGGAAGTAGAAGGGGGTCTTGCTGTCGCCCAGCGCGGAGAAGATGCCGGTGGCGATGTTGTAGAAGAACATGAAGGGCAGGCCCAGCACGTAGATGTCCAGATACAGCGAGGAATCTGCCAGAATTTCGTCCGGGGTGTTGATGAGCTCCAGCAGGCCGTGGCAGCCCACCAGACCAATGAGCATCAGCACGGCGCACAGTACGGCGGAACCGATCAGCGAGGTGTAGACCGAAGTCTTCATCTCGTCGTAGTCCTTCGCGCCGAAGTAGCGGGACACGATGACCGAGCAGCCGATGTTGCAGCCGAAGGCGAAGGCGATGAAGATCAGGGTGATCTCGTAGCTGTTGCCCACGGCGGCCAGCGCGTTCTCGCCGATGAACTTGCCTGCCACAAGGCTGTCGGCGATGTTATACAGCTGCTGGAAGATGATGCTGCCGAACATGGGCAGGCAGAACTGCCACAATACCTGTGACGGTTTGCCCACCGTCAGATCCTTATTCATATCAATATCCTCCTCTATGAAGTCTTATGAAGTCTGATCCAATCATGAAGAATTTGTTAACCAAAAGATAGTATAGGACGGACCTGCCAAAAAGTAAAGAAAAATTTTAGTATATCTGCCATATGAAATTTACATGGCAGGTAGGCCCGCATACCGGGCCGGAAAAACGGGCAGGCTGTAAGCAAATGCCTGCGCGCTGCCCGGCGGTGTGCACCGGCTGCGGGCGGTTTGCAATGAGACGAAAAAAGTTTATGCCGGCAAACATTGCGGGCGGCTCTTGCACTGGGAAGCAAAGCGTGGTAGGATAAACGTGGTTAGTTAGCAGTAACTATCCGCAAGAATGCCCGGACAAGCCCGCAAGGACGGTGCCGGGCCGGAAATGATTCAAGGAGGTTTTCGATATGAACTATCTGGAAATTGAATCCGTTGTGGGCCGCGAGATCTTGGACTCCCGCGGCAACCCCACCGTGGAGGCTGAGATCACCCTGGCCGACGGCACTGTTGCCCGCGGCTGCGCACCTTCCGGCGCATCCACCGGCGAGTTCGAGGCTCTGGAGCTGCGTGACGGCGACAAGGGCCGTTACCTGGGCAAGGGCGTGACTAAGGCTGTGGAGAACATCAACACCGTCATCGCAGACGCTGTTGTGGGCATGGATGCTTCCGACATCTACGCCATCGACGCCGCCATGATCAAGGCCGACGGCACCAAGGACAAGTCCAATCTGGGTGCAAACGCCATCCTGGCCGTGTCCATCGCAGCCTGCCGTGCAGCCGCTGCTTCGCTGGAGATGCCGCTGTACCGCTTCCTGGGTGGTGTGAACGGCAACCGCCTGCCCGTGCCCATGATGAACATCCTGAACGGCGGTGCTCATGCCACCAACACCGTGGATACCCAGGAGTTCATGATCATGCCCGTGGGTGCTCCCTCCTTCAAGGAAGCACTGCGCTGGTGCGCCGAGGTGTTCCACGCTCTGGCTTCCATCCTGAAGGCTAAGGGTCTGGCTACCTCCGTGGGCGATGAGGGCGGCTTTGCGCCCAACCTGTCCAGCGACGAGGAGACCATCGAGACCATTCTGGCCGCCATCGAGAAGGCTGGCTATGTGCCCGGCAAGGACTTCATGCTGGCCATGGATGCTGCTTCCTCTGAGTGGAAAAGCCCCAAGGGCAAGGGCTTCTACAAGCTGCCCAAGGCTGGCACCGAGTATACTTCCAGCGAGCTGATCGCCCACTGGAAGAACCTGGTGGAGAAGTACCCCATCATCTCCATCGAGGACGGCCTGGATGAGGAAGACTGGGAAGGCTGGCAGGAGATGACCCGCGAGCTGGGCGGCAAGGTCCAGCTGGTGGGCGACGATCTGTTCGTTACCAACACCGAGCGTCTGGCCAAGGGCATCCAGCTGGGTGCAGGCAACGCCATCCTGATCAAGCTGAACCAGATCGGTTCCGTGTCTGAGACCCTCGAAGCCATCAAGATGGCTCACAAGGCCGGTTACACTGCCATCAGCTCTCACCGCTCCGGCGAGACCGAGGACACCACCATCGCCGACCTGGCTGTGGCCCTGAACACCTGCCAGATCAAGACCGGTGCGCCCAGCCGTACTGAGCGTGTGGCAAAGTACAACCAGCTGCTGCGCATCGAGGAGCAGCTGGGCGACAGCGCCGTTTACCCCGGCATGGCAGCTTTCAACGTGAAGCGCTGAACTTGTTGAAAATTTGAATGGATTTGGGCACCCATACTGCTTTCCGGCGGTATGGGTGCCTTTTTGTTTTCAATGCTGTTGGCCGCCGCGGCCAAATTTGTGAAAATAAATTCCCAATATTTCCCTGCAATCGAAAAGGCTGTTCAATCGTATCCATAACAGAACGGCGCAAAGGCCGGAAAACTGGAAAAGGAGCAAACATCCATGTCTCTGTCTACTCTGATGGCACTGTACAAACTTCTCGGCGGGGGTGGCTTTGCAAAGCTGCTGCTGCTCATCCTGAAAGGCATTCTGGCATGAGCCGGTGGTCTGTTCTGCTGGCGGTGTGCACGCTGGCCGGGAGCCTGTTCATCCTGCTGGGCCTGCCTGCACTGCTGCGGCTGGCACTCTGACACAAAAGGGAGAAAAACATGATCTTATCCATGCTGTATCAGCTGTTCCGTCAGATCAACCTGCCGGGCATCTGGTGGATCCTTTCAGAACGGTTTTTCTGAAAATCAAAAATGCAAAAAGAGAGGGGCTTGCCGGTTCACGGAAAGCCCCTCTCTTTGGCTGTTTGTTCAGGAATGGAACGCCTGCAGGTAGGCGTACAGGGCACCCACCTGGTTGGCTTCGCTGCTGAAGGCGCAGGGCACGATCTGGCAGCGGGGCAGGCCCTTCATGTAGGGGGAATCTCGTCGGGACGCAAACAGCCCGTCGTACACCCGGCGCAGCGTTTCCAGCAGCAGCGGCTGCTTGCTGATGCCGCCGCCGATGGCCACCTTTTCCACATCCAGCAGGACGGTCAGATTATAAATTTGTACGGCCACCGCGTGGCAGAAGCGCTCCAGCACATCCAGCGCTTCCGGTTCCCCGGCATTGGCGGCTTCGAAGAACCGGCGGCCGTCCATGGGGGCATCGGCGGGCAGGCCCTTGCGGGCGCGGTACCACTTGAGCAGGTATTTGGTGCTGCACTGGCAGGCCATGGTTTTTTCGGTATTCTCCCACTCGTCGGCGTTGGTGTTCACAAAGCTGTACTCTCCGGCGGTAAAGTGCACGCCCCGCACCAGCTGGCCGTTGGCGATGATGCCGCCGCCCACGCCGGTGCCGATGAGGAACACCGCCGCATTGCTGCAGCCCTGCAGGGCCCCGGCCTGCAGCTCGGCCATGGCGGCGGCCTTGCCGTCGTTTTCCAGCAGCACGCGGCAGCCGCATTTCTCGGCCAGCAGCTGGCCCAGCGGCGTGTCCGTGTTGTAGAGCAAAGCGCCGCCGTTGGTCAGATAGCCGGTCCGGGTATTCACGAAGCCCGGCACGGCCATGGCGATGCCTTCCACCTCGTCCTTATGGGGCAGATACAGCTGGTATAAAGCATCCAGAAAATGCGCCTGCGTATCCTGCGGCGTGGGCACAGAGCCGGTGTGCATGCGCCGCATTGCTTCATCCATCACCGAATATTTGATCTCGGTGCCTCCTACGTCAAAAACCATGACCTTCATTGCTGTTCCCTCCGCAAAGCTGATCTTCTTCCTTATTATGGCAAATGCGCGCAAAAAAGTAAAGCCATCCGCAACATGCCGCGAATAGCTTTGCTTTAATTTAGAGCTTGCTCAGCTGCGGGCCCTGTGCGGTGTCCTTCACGGCCCAGCCCATCTCGGTCAGCTGAGCGCGGATGGCATCGGCGGTGGCCCAGTCTTTGGCCTTTTTGGCGGCGGCACGCTTCTCCACCAGTTCGGTGACCTCGGCGGGCACCTCGTCCTTCTTGCGGTTGTACAGCAGGCCCAGCACGCCGGTGATCTCGTCAAAGGCGGCGGCAGCGGTCTGCAGGGCATCCTTGGAAGAAGCAGCAGACAGGGTGTTGATGTCCTTGACCAGATCGAACACAGCGGCCAGAGCGTCCGGGGTGTTCAGGTCGTCGTCCATGGCGGTGCAGAACTTGCTGCGGGCCTCGGCGGCCTTTTCCTTCAGGCTCTCGTCGGTGCCGAAGGTGTCCTTGGTCAGGGCAAAGTCCAGATTCTCGCGGCAGGTGTACAGGCGCTCCAGACTGTTCTTGCAGCTCTCGATGAGGTCTACGGTGTAGTTCAGCGGCATGCGGTAGCCGGCCGTCAGCATGAAGTAGCGGATGGGTTCATAGCCGTAGATATTGGCCACGTCACGCACGGTGAAGAAGTTGTGCAGGCTCTTGGACATCTTCTGATTGTCCACATTGATGAAGCCGTTGTGCATCCAGTAGCGGGCAAAAGTGCAGCCGTTGGCGCACTCGCTCTGTGCGATCTCGTTCTCGTGGTGCGGGAAGATCAGGTCCTGACCGCCGCAGTGCAGGTCGATGGTCTTGCCCAGATGGGTGCGGCTCATGGCGCTGCACTCGATGTGCCAGCCCGGGCGGCCCATGCCGTAGGGGCTCTCCCATGCAGGCTCGCCGGGCTTTGCTGCCTTCCACACGGCAAAGTCGGCGGGGTCTTCCTTCAGGTCGTCGTCCATCTGGCTGCGCAGCTCACGGTTGCCGCTCTCGAGGTCGTCCAGCTTCAGGTGGCTCAGCTTGCCGTATTCAGGGTCGCTCTTGACGCGGAAGTACACATCGCCGTTCTTGGCAACGTAGGCGTGGCCGGAGTCGATCAGGTCCTTCACGATGTCGAGAATCTGCTGGATGTGCTCGGTGGCGCGGGGCTGCACGGTGGGCTTTTTGCAGTTCAGCCCGGCGGCATCCTTGAGGTACTCGGCCTCAAAGCGCTGGGCCACTTCCTTCATGGAGGTGCCCTCCTCCTGGCCCTTCTTGATGAGCTTATCGTCGATATCGGTGATGTTGGAAACATAGATCACCTTGTTGCCGCGGTACTCGAGGTAGCGGCGCAGGGTGTCGAACACGATCAGCGGGCGGGCGTTGCCGATGTGGATATAGTTATAAACGGTCGGGCCGCAGACGTAGATACGGTACTCGCCGGGCACCTGCGGTACAAATTCTTCCTTCTGTCGGGTCAGGGTGTTGAAGATCTGCATGGTCAATTCTCCTTTTTGTTCCAAACAGAAGCCGCAAAACAAAACGCCCCCGGAGCGGTGCACAAGGCACAACTCCGAAGGCGGTTTTAAAATCAAAATCGCGGTTCCACTTCTGTTTGTCGCTCAAAGCCGGTAACGGCGGCGCACCGCACGGCGATACTTCCCCGCAGGGGTTCCCGCCGCGTGCTGTCCGGGCGCACTTTGCGCAGCGGTCTGCAAACAGGCTTCCAGCCAGTGGCCTGTTCTCTCTGCGCAGACGGTGTGCGGCGCTACTCTGCCCGGATAAACGCATTTATCCTTTTACCCCTTTATTATAGCGGTGCCGCACAGGGAAGTCAAGGCAGAACAAACCTGTGAAAATGAAATTCAGCCAAGCCTACAGGCTTGGCTGAATTTCAAATCAAAAAGATACTTTCCTCTTTACCCGGGATACCGGCTCACTTCCAGCAGTTCTTCTGCCCGCTTTACCTGCTCTGCCGTGGGCGGCACTGCGTCCGGCAGGGGGTAGGGGATGCCCAGTTTCTGCCACTTGAACAGCCCCAAGGTGTGGTAGGGCAGAACCTCCACCCGCTGCACCGTCTTGAGCGACCGGATAAAGTCTGCGGTCCTGCGCAGACCTTCTTCGTCGTCGGTCAGGCCGGGCACCAGCACATGCCGGATCCATAGCGGCACGCCCAGGTCGGAGATATGCCGTGCCATGGCAAGGATGTTGGCGTTGTCTTTTCCGGTGAGCTGGCGGTGCTTCTCCGGGTCGATCTCCTTGAGGTCTAAAATCACCAGACTGGTGTTAGCCATCAGGCGGTCGAACGCCGCCAGATAGGCCGGGTCATCCGGGCGGAAGGGCTGCCCGGCAGTGTCCAAAGCCGTGTGCACGCCTTTGGAGCGTGCCAGCTCAAAGAACGCCGTCAGAAACTCCATTTGGCGCAGCGGCTCGCCGCCGCTGACCGTGATGCCGCCCTTTTTGCCCCAGTAGTTGCGGTAGCGGTAGACCCGCTGGAACAGCGCTTCCGCTGTCCACTCCTCGCCGCCCTCTGCCCATGTTTCAGGGTTGTGGCAGTACTTGCACCGCAGGGCACACCCCTGCAAAAACACCACAAAGCGCACGCCGGGGCCGTCCACCGAGCCGAAGGATTCCAGCGAGTGGACGTACCCGAGGGTCTTACAGGGTGCCATGGCAGGTGCGTGCCAGCACGTCCATCTGCTGCTCGCGGGTCAGGTCGATGAACTTGACGGCGTAGCCGGAAACGCGGATGGTGAAGTTGGCGTACTCCTCCTTCTCGGGGTGCTCCATAGCGTCCAGCAGCTTCTCCTTGCCAAAGACATTCACGTTCAGGTGGTGTGCGCCCTGATCGAAGTAGCCGTCCAGCACCTGTACCAGATTCTCCACCCGCTCGCCTTCGCTGTGGCCCAGAGCGTCGGGGTTGATGGTCTGGGTGTTGGAGATGCCGTCCAGTGCCCAGTGGTAGGGCAGCTTTGCCACCGAGTTCAGGGAAGCCAGCAGGCCGTTCTGCTCTGCGCCGTAGCTGGGGTTTGCACCCGGTGCGAACGGGGTGAATGCGGCACGGCCATCCGGCAGCGCGCCGGTGTACTTGCCGTACACCACGTTGGAGGTGATAGTCAGGATGGAGGTGGTAGCCTCGGAGTTGCGGTAGGTGTGGCGCTTCTTGATCATCTCGAGGAAGGTGCGCAGCAGCCATACGCCGATCTCGTCTGCACGGTCGTCGTCGTTGCCGTACTTCGGGAAGTCGCCCTCGACCTCGAAGCCGGTGGCAAGGCCGGTCTCGTCGCGCACGACCTTGACCTTGGCGTACTTGATGGCGCTCAGGGAGTCGATAACGTGGGAGAAGCCTGCAATGCCGGTGGCAAAGGTGCGGCGCACATCGGTGTCGATGAGGGCCATCTCGGCTTCTTCATAGTAGTATTTATCGTGCATGTACTGGATCAGGTTCAGCACGTTGACGTACAGGCCGGCCAGCCAGTCCAGCATCTGCACATACTTGGGCAGCACCTCGTCATAGTTCAGGTATTCACTGGTGATGGGCGCGTAGTTGGGGCCGCACTGCTCGTGGCTCTTTTCGTCCACGCCGCCGTTGATGGCGTACAGCAGGCACTTTGCCAGGTTTGCGCGGGCACCGAAGAACTGCATCTCCTTGCCGGTCTGGGTGGCAGACACGCAGCAGCAGATGGAGTAATCGTCGCCCCAGACGGGCTTCATCACGTCGTCGTTCTCGTACTGGACGCTGCTGGTGTTGACAGACACCTTGGCGGCGTACTTCTTAAAGGCCTCGGGCAGGGCAGAAGAGTACAGCACGGTCAGGTTGGGCTCCGGTGCGGGGCCCATGTTTTCCAGCGTGTGCAGGAAGCGGTAGCAGTTCTTGGTGACCATGCTGCGGCCGTCCATGCCGATGCCGCCCACCTCCAGCGTCGCCCACACGGGGTCGCCGGAGAACAGCTGGTTGTAGCTAGGGATGCGGGCGAACTTGACCATGCGGAACTTCATGACCATGTGGTCGATGAGCTCCTGTGCCTGACTTTCGGTCAGGATGCCCTTGTCCAGATCGCGCTGGATATAAATGTCAAGGAAGGTGGAGATGCGGCCCACGCTCATGGCGGCGCCGTTCTGGGTCTTGATGGCGGCCAGATAGCCGAAGTACAGCCACTGGCAGGCTTCCTTGGCGTCCTTGGCGGGCTGGGAGATGTCGTAGCCGTAGGCTTCGGCCATCTTCTTCATGCCCTTCAGGGCGCTGATCTGGCGGGCGATCTCCTCGCGCAGACGGATGACATCGTCGGTCATGGTGCCGTCGCCGCAGTTGGCAAGATCCTCCTGCTTGAACTGGATCAGGGCGTCAATGCCGTACAGGGCAACGCGGCGGTAGTCGCCCACGATGCGGCCGCGGCCATAGGTATCCGGCAGACCGGTGATGATGTGGGTGTGGCGTGCCTTCTTCATCTCCGGGGTGTAGGCATCGAACACGGCCTGATTGTGGGTGCGGGTGTAGTCGGTAAAGATCTTGTGCAGCTCGGCAGAGGGCTGGTAGCCGTAGGTGGTGCAGGCCTGCTCTGCCATCTTGATGCCGCCGTAGGGCATAAAGGCGCGCTTGAGGGGCTTGTCGGTCTGTAAGCCAACGATCTGCTCCAGATCCTTCAGGTTTTCGTCAATATAGCCGGGGCCGTAGGAGGTCAGGCTGCTGACCACCTCGGTCTCCATATCCAGCACGCCGCCCTTGGCGCGCTCGGCCTTCTGCAGCTGCTGCAAAGCACCCCAAAGCTTATCGGTAGCCTCGGTGGGGCCTGCCAGAAAGCTTTCGTCGCCGTCATAGGGGGTGTAGTTTTTCTGGATGAAGTCACGCACATTGACCTCTTCCTTCCAGATGCGGCCTTCAAAGCCTTCCCACTGTTCAAACTGGATCATTGGAACCTCCTTGCTCCATTACGCAGTTAGCGTTTTCTAACTAATGAGCCTTTGAAAAACCGCTCTGTCTGGGCGGTTTTCTGGGGGCGAAACGGTCTTGAACTGCCGGCTACGGCAGTCCTGAATACAAGGTGTAGACGAAAATAAAAATCTGCCCACAAAATCTTGCGTTATTATAATAGCAAGAACCGCCTTAAAAAGCAATAGAAAACAAGTGGGTTTTCTTCCAAAGCAAGGGGCTTTCTTTGGGCAGAATGTAGAAAAAACGCGGAAACCCTGTCAACGCACATCGTTTGCGGAAAAAAATGCAAATGAAGGGTTGACAAGACTAACTGACTGTGGTATCCTGTTCTCGCAACGAGGTTAGACGAACCTAACCCGTTCGCCGGACTACGTTGCACCAGAAAAGCAGATGCGCCTGCAAAAGCATCTGTGAAAAACCGGATTTACGCGGTACCTCCATACCGTGTAAGCCCCATTCCTCCATTCCATTCTCTTTTTTCAAGTGAGATGCAGCTTCGTTTGCTCTGCATCTCGATGCGCGGCATTCGGTGTGATTGGTACCGCACCGTGTGCGAAGAAAACAAAAACGGGACATGCAGCTTGACCACCTGCATGCCCCGATTTTTGTTTTTAGAAGGGTTAGTTTACGATCTCCATCAATTTCTGATACACGTCCTCGGCCCCGCCTTTGACCGAGACGAACTGGCTGTTCACGATGGCAACGCCGTCGGAGTAGACGGTGAACAGCAGCTGGTGATTCTCCGCATCATCATAGTAGCTCACGGTGACGGACCCCACCGGGAACTCATGGCTGTAGGAGGAATAGTTCTGGTTGAGCTTTTTGCTGCACTTCACGCCGGAGAGCAGTTCGGCCACCTGCTGATAGACTGCGTCGTCCGCCGAAAGCACCTGATACTCCATCTCGTTGGAGCTGACAAAGTTCTTCTGGTACTCCACCCGGACGCTGGCCTGGGTGCTGGCGTTGATCTTGGACGCAAGGTCGATCCTGGTGGAAGGGAAGATGAGCACCAGTGCCAGCAGCGCCAGCAGCACGATGCCGAACCGGTAGAGGATGCTTTTGTCTTTCATGCGCGCTCACGCCTCCTTTGGCGGCTCCGTTTCAGCCAGATGCCGCTGGGCGAAGAAGAAGCCCACGGCACTGGCGGCGAACACGACGTAATAGCTGGCGATGCGGTAGAGCATGAGCACGCTCATCACCTCGCCGCGCTCGAGAAAGCTGCCGAACACCAGCAGGAAGGCTGTTTCAATGGAGCCCATGCCGGCCACGTTGGGCAAAGCGTTCGAGAGGAACAGCATCAGGCTGGTGAGCAGCTGCACCTGTGCAAAGCTCAGCGGCGAAAGCCCCATGAACCGGATGCACAGGTACGGCAGGCAGAACAGCCCGAACAGCTTGACGGCCTGCAGGGCGAAAATTTTTGCGCAGCGGGGCTTATCCGCCAGCAGGCGGCGGCTCTCCTCGCCCAGAATGTCCAGCTGCTGCTGCCAGTCGGCCCGGCGCTGCTGCCATTTTTCGGTCTTGGGCAAAAAATGCATCAGCCAGCGGGCCAGATTCTGGATCAGCGGCGACACGCACACCAGCACCAGCACCACGAGAATGGCCGCTACCACAGCATATGCCATGGGCAGATAGTTCAGCACGCCGCTGGTGTTGGCGGCAAGCCACTTGTGCTGCAAAAGCAGCATCACGGTGGCGTAGAGCAGGACGGTGGTCTTGTGGAACACATATTCCAGCGTCATCAGGCCCACGCCCGGGCCCAGCGGCAGGCCGCAGCGGTGCAGATACCAGGTCTGCACCGGCACGGCACCGGCACCCAGGGTGACCACATTGCCAAAGGTGCCGCACCACGCGGTGTCGATGCCCTGCCAGAGCTTGAAACCCGGCACACGGCTGCGCACGATCACCCACGCCACGCATCCTTCCAGCAGCGGGTAGCTGATGCCGATGGCCAGCACCACCAGCACCTGCCATGCCGACAGCTGCGCCAGCGCCGCGGTGATCTCGGCCCAGTGGTCCTTGAACATGAAGACGATGATGCCGGTGAGCGCCAGCAGGACCAGCAGGGAGATGACAGTCTTTTTGCGGGAAGGCGTGGCAGAGGTGGGCTGGCTCATGGGGGGTACAGGCTCCTTTCGGGGAAAATGATTTGATAAAAGTATAACACAGGCCGGGCGCGTTTTTGTGAACGGAACGGGAACTTTCTTGTGCAATTTTTGCAGAATGATAAAAAAGCAAAGGCCGATGCACTGCATCGGCCTTTGCGTTTACTCTGTCATTTCGTTCACCAGACGGGTGAGGGTGGCAACGTAGGCTTCGTTGGAATAATAGGTCTCGTACATCTTCCGGCAGGCGGCCTTCATGGCGGCCAGCTTTTCCGGGTGGAGGATGGCATATTCCAGCGCCTGCGCCAGCAGGTCCGGGTCGTCATCCTTGTAAACGAAGCCGTCCACGCCCTCGGTGACGAGCCCGGCGGTGCCGGTGTGCTCCGACACGATGGACGGCTTGCCGAAGATCAGGCCCTCGGTGACGAAGGTGGGCATGGGGTCATCGCGGGAGGCGCACACCACGCAGGCGCACTGGTCCATCAGGGATTTGATCTCCGGGCGCTCCAGCCGCTTGCGGTAGAACACGGTGTCCGGGTAGTCCTCCACGAGGGTGTCCACGGTGTTCTTGATGTCTTTATCGGCGGCCTTGCCCACAAAGAGGAAGGCTGCTTTCTGGCGCACTTCAGGCTTCAGCAGGCGGATGGCGTTGCAGAAGATGTCCTGGCCCTTGCGGGGCTCGAAGGAGCCCACGGTGACGAACAGCGGCCGCCCGCCCGCATAGGAGATGTCATAGACGGGGAAGGACTCCTGCGCGTAGTCCGGCAGGCCGTAGATGAGCTGTTCGATGGCAAAATCCGGCCGGACAGAGTGCATGGCGGCGGTGGCGTGGGAGCCGACGGCGCAGACCTGCACATTGTGTTCCAGTGTTTTCGGGATCTGGTGCGCGATGAAGGGGTAGCCTGCAAAGGCGTCGTGCAGCCACCACAGCACCGGCACGAAGGAGCCGTTCAGGGTGCGCACGGCGGCGGCTTCCACCACCGTGTTGGCCAGCACGAAGTCGGCACTGGTGGCAAGGCCCCACAGCGCCGAGTGCATCACGCAGTCGCTTCGGGTGACGACGGCGGCCCCGGCGTCCAGGAACAGCGGCAGTGAGCCCTCGTCCGAAGGGCCCAGCACCACTACTTCAAAGCCCATGCTGCGCAGCACGGGCACGGCGCTCACCAGCACGATGGGCGCACCGGTCATGGTCAGCTCGTGGCTGAGGATGACGGCGCGCTTTCCGCCGGCCGAGAACACATCGTCGGCGCACAGCTCCCGACGGAAATGCAGCAGCGCCTGCGGGATGCGCTGGCAGTTCTCCGCCATGGCGGTGGCCAGGCGCAAAAGCTCCGTCACGCTGTCTTTGCCGCGGGCGGCGGCGCGGATGCGGTCCAGCAGCTGCCGCGACACCATGGCGCACCGGCTGCAGGGGATGTGCTGGGTGCTCAGATAAAGGGCGGTGGAGCCATCGAAGCCAAAGGCGGCATCACACACCACAAAATCGGCACCGGTGCGC
>OJKW01001581.1_pt1 | contig 12610 bp, 10 predicted proteins | sample 1596591 | NCBI WGS metagenome assembly OJKW01 (sample SAMEA4350166, study PRJEB24818) | metagenome | biome: human; feature: gut; material: faeces | place: Denmark | collected 2013-09
TTTTCTGATGTTTGCCTGTGTCGTGCGTTTGGATATGTGTCTATGATACCGATAATGTGTATTTCGTGTTCTTGCAAGCAAAAGACGGTCTACGCGATAGGGGTCCTTCTCGGGGGCTCGGAGATGTGTATAATATACAGTTCCGACATCGAGCGGGGCCTCGACACGATCTCGGCCACCAGCCACCGGCTGATGAGCTTCATCGAGGGATTCCGCCGCTTCACCCGCATTCCGGAGCCGCAGCGGGAGCCATTCGAGGTACGCGAGCTGATCCGGCAGGCCGTGGTGCTGACGGCAGCCGAAAAGGACGGGGTCCGCATCCGCACCGACATCGAGCCGGCCGACACGATGATCTATGCCGACAAGGCCCAGTTGGGCCAGGTAACGGTCAATCTGCTCAAAAACGCCCGCGAGGCGGTCGCCGGACGGAGCGACGGTGAGATCGAGATCCGCTCGCGCATCGATGCGGCGGAGCACGTCGTCATCGAGATCAGCAACAACGGCGGAGCGATTCCCGCCGAGGTGACCGAGAACATCTTCACCCCCTTCTTCTCGACCAAGCCCGACGGGTCAGGCATCGGACTGAGCCTCTCGCGCCGCATCATGCAGCTGCACGGCGGATCTCTCCGCCTGACGGCCAACACCGACCGGAAGGTGACCTTCACGCTACGGATCGGATAGCCGGCAGACGACATCCGGGATAGAGGCAAAGGCCGGCCGTGCCATTGCAGGAATGCCGGTTTTCACTATCTTTGCCCCGAACGAAACCAAACCGTCCGAATGAAACCCGTACGTCTGCTTCTCACCACTGTAGCCTTTCCCACGAAGGTCATCGTGGACCCCGAAGGGCGCATCGCCGAAATCTTCGTCGGCGAACGTCCGGGATTCACCGAAACGATGGACCGGCTGCTGAAATAAAAGCCACAAAAAAGAAGAGATGAACACGATCTGGATCGTACTCCCCGTCCTGCTGGTGCTGATGTTCCAGCTGGGCATCGAACTCGACGGGGCGGCATTCCGCCGCGTCGCCAAACACCCGAAGGCCCTCTTCGTGGGGCTGGCCGGGCAGTTGTTGCTGCTTCCGGCCGCGGCGTTCGCCGTGGGAACGCTCTTCCGCCTGCCGCCTGTCTACTTCATGGGGCTGATGCTCATCGCCTGCTGCCCGGGAGGCAGTTCGTCAAACGTCTTCTCGATGCTGGCCAAGGGCGACGTCGCCCTCTCGGTGACGCTCACGGCCCTGAGCAGCATCATCACGCTCTTCACCATCCCGCCCGTCATGGCATTTGCCGCCCGCATCGTCGAACGGCACACCGAGACCTCGATCGACCTCCCCGTCGCCAAACTCATCCTGCAGAATATCGTGCTGCTCTTCCTGCCCATGGCGGCCGGCGCCCTCTTCCGGCGGCTGCGGAGCGAGGCGGCCGGACGAGTCTCCGCCGTACTGAAGCGTGTGGCCTTCCCGGCCCTGATGCTCCTTGCGGCGCTCTTCTTCCTGCAATACACACGGGAGATCGTCGCCAACATCGCAAGCCTGGGTGCCGCAACCGCCGCCATGCTGCTGCTGAGCACGGGGGCCGGGGCGCTGCTGGCCCGCTCGTTCCGACTCGGGACGGCAGCCCGGCGGACCATCGTCATCGAGATCGGCATGCAGAACGCCGCACAGGCGATTGCCGTCGCCTCCTCGCCGCTCGTCTTCAACAACGGCGAAATGGCCATTCCGGCCATCGTATATGCGCTGGTGATGAACGTGGTCCTGCTCGCCTACCTCAAGATGCTGCGCTGAGGCCGCACGAAAAGCACCGCCCCGCCATCCACAGGGGACAGGGCGGGGCGGAAATCATTAAAGAAACGGAGCCGTAGAAGCCCCGTGAAGGTCCGTCGCAAGGATCAGTACTGCTCCTTCTCGTTGGGGAAGTCGCAGGCCTTCACATCCTGGACATACTGCGACACGGCATCGGTCATCACCGTATGCAGGTCGGCATAACGACGCAGGAAACGCGGCGAGAAGCCCTTGTTGATGCCGAGCATGTCGTGGATCACCAGCACCTGGCCGTCGCATGCGCCGCCGGCCCCGATGCCGATCGTCGGCGTGGGAATCTCACCCGTCACCCGGGCGGCCAGCGCTGCCGGAATCTTCTCCAGCACGATGGCGAAGCAGCCCGCCTCGCTCAGCAGGTGCGCGTCGTGCACGAGTTTCTCGGCCTCGGCCTCCTCCTTGGCACGGACCGTATAGGTGCCGAACTTGTGGATCGACTGCGGCGTAAGGCCGAGGTGTCCCATGACGGGAATGCCGGCCGAAAGGATGCGCTGGACCGACTCGAGAATCTCCTCGCCGCCCTCCATCTTCACGGCATCGGCCTCGGTCTCCTTCATGATCCGCACGGCCGAGTCGAGCGCCACCTTCGAGTTGCCCTGGTAGGTGCCGAACGGCAGATCGACAACGACCAGTGCACGGTTCACGGCACGGACAACCGAACGGGCGTGATAGATCATCATATCGAGCGTAATGGGCAGCGTCGTCTCGTAGCCGGCCATAACATTGGCCGCCGAGTCGCCCACGAGGATCACGTCGATGCCCGCGGCATCGACGATCCTGGCCATCGAATAGTCGTAAGAGGTGAGCATGGCGATCTTCTCGCCCCGCTGTTTCATCTCCGTCAGGCGGTAGGTCGTAACCGCACGGACGGTGCTTTCTACTGACATTTTTTCTCTGTTTAGGGGTTAAAACGCGGCAAAGATAGCGCATGCCGCGCGGAGTAGCAAATTTATTTTCATTCCGGCCGCCGGCCGTGCGCCGGAGCGTTTTTTACGCGGCACACCGAGGTCAGCGCTTCGGGCCCATCCGGTCGAAAAAGCGCCACAGCACCACCCCGCCCGACACCGAGACGTTGAGCGAGTGCTTGGTCCCCGCCTGCGGGATCTCGATCGCACCGTCGCAGCGGTCCACGGCCTCCTGGCCGACGCCCTCCACCTCGTTGCCGAAGACAAGGGCATAGCGCACGTCCTCCTCGGGCGCAAACCTGTCGAGCATCACGGCACCCTCGACCTGCTCAACGGCCAGCACTGTATACCCCGCGGCATGCAACTCGTCGATGCACGCCCCGGTCGATGCGGCATACTCCCAGGCAACGGTCTGCTCGGCGCCGAGAGCCGTCTTGTGGATCTCGCGCGAGGGCGGCGTCGCCGTGATGCCGCACAGGATGATCCGCTCCACGGCGAAGGCGTCGCCCGTGCGAAAGAAGGCTCCGACGTTCTGCGACGAACGGACATTGTCGAGCACGACGACGACGGGCATTTTCGGCATCGCGGCGAACTCGGCGGCAGTCGGGCGTCCGAGCTCTTCATTGAGGATCTTGCGCATGGCGGAACTTCTGTATGATTTCGGGGCCAAAAATACACAAATAAAAAATATTTTGCCTAATTTTGAGGCCTCAATCAAAAAGAAACCATGCAGTTCAGAAAAGTGACGGCGCTCGTTCTCGCCCTGTTCGTTACGGGGGGGGGCCTGCATGCCCAGAAGATACTCGTAGGCGCGGACTTTGCCACGCGCTTCGACAACCGCGAATACGCCAACAACGACTTCAACGAATCGCAGACGCTCTTCAGCGCCCGGCTCTCGCCGCGCGTGGGTGTCGAATGGATGGAGAAGAACCGGCTGGTTGTCGGTGTGGACATGCTCCAGAACTTCGGGCAGCACAACGGGGCGCGCGAACCGTTCCTGAGCGACGTGAAGCCCCTGATGTACTACCAGTTCACCACGAAGAACGTGCAGGCCAACGCCGGTATCTTCGACCGCAAGGAGCTCATGGGCGACTACTCCGCGGCACTCGTCAGCGACTCGGTGGCCTTCTACCACAACCGCCTGTCGGGATTCCTGGGCCGCTACGTCTCGACCCAACGGCCCGACACCTATGTCGAGTTGGCCCTCGACTGGGAGGGCATGTACTCCGAGGAGTCGCGAGAGATGTTCCGCATCCTCTCGGCCGGACGATACACCTTCGACCGCGGGTTCTACATCGGTTACGCCTTCTCGATGTTCCACTTCGCCGGATCGAAGCTCAACGAGAACGTGACGGACAACCTGATCGTGAACCCCTACGCCGGATGGAGCATCGAGGGAAGGTTTGCCTTCGACGTCAAGGCCGGGGCGCTCTTCGCTCCCCAACGCGGCCGGAGCGTGGACCACGAATGGCGGAAGCCTTACGGCGGACAGCTCGACCTGACGATCAGCCGCTGGGGCGTGAAGATCGAGAACAACCTCTACGTGGGCAAGAACCTCCAGCCGCTGCGCGGAGAGATCGCCAACCCCGCGACGGGCATCACCTACGGGGCCGACGGCCTCTACGCCGGCGAAGCCTTCTACGCCACGACCGAACACATCTACAACCGCACGTGGGTGGGCTACGACCGCCGCTTCTTCAAAGATACGATGCACGTCGAGGCCGGCATGGTCTTCCACTACGACGGCACGGGGCTCGGCACACAGCAGGTGGTCAAGCTCTCGGTCGATATCCAGAAACTGTTCGACGTGGGTCCCAAACAGAGAAATTAATCCGTACACATATATAATATGGCAAGCGAAACCAACGAAAGCCGGGAGAAGTCGCTGAACTTCCTCGAAGAGATCATCGAAGAGTCGATCGCCAAGGGCGAAAAGCGCGTACAGACCCGTTTCCCGCCCGAGCCGAACGGCTACCTGCATATCGGCCATGCCAAGAGTATCTGCATCAACTTCGGACTGGCCAAGAAATACGGCGGACGGTGCAACCTGCGCTTCGACGACACGAACCCCGTCAAGGAGGATGTCGAGTATGTCGATTCGATCAAGCGCGACATCCAGTGGCTCGGCTTCCAGTGGGCCGAGGAGCACTACGCCTCGGACTACTTCGACCAGCTCTACGAGTGGGCCCTGGAGCTGATCCGCAAGGGGCTGGCCTACGTCGATGACCAGACACAGGAGCAGATCCGCGAGAACCGCGGCACGGTATCCGTACCGGGCACCCCCTCGCCGTGGCGCGACCGCTCGGTCGAGGAGAACCTCGACCTGTTCGTGCGCATGAAGAACGGCGAGTTCCCCGACGGTTCGAAGGTCCTCCGCGCGAAGATCGACATGGCGCATCCGAACATGCTCTTCCGCGACCCGATCATGTACCGCATCATCCACGCCGAACACCACCGCACGGGCAACAAGTGGTGCATCTACCCGATGTACGACTACGCCCACGGCCAAAGCGACTCGATCGAGCGGATCACCCACTCGATCTGCACGCTGGAGTTCGACGTGCACCGCCCGCTCTACGACTGGTTCATCCAGGCGCTGGAGATCTATCCCTCGCACCAGTACGAATTTGCCCGACTGAACCTCACCTACACGCTCATGTCGAAGCGCCGCCTGTTGAAACTCGTGCAGGAGGGCGCCGTGATGGGCTGGGACGACCCCCGTATGCCGACGATCTGCGCCCTGCGCCGCAAGGGCTACACGCCCGCCTCGGTGCGCAACTTCGCCGAGATGGTCGGTGTGGCCAAGCGCGACAACGTCATCGACCTCGGTAAACTCGAATACTGCGTGCGTGAGGACCTGAACAAGGTGGCCGAGCGCCGCATGGCCGTGCTCAACCCCCTGAAGGTCGTCATCACGAACTACCCCGAAGAGAAGACCGAATACTTCACGGCGATCAACAACCCCGAGGACGAAGCGGCCGGAACGCGCCAGGTTCCCTTCTCGCGCGAGCTCTACATCGAGCGCGACGACTTCATGGAGAACCCGCCGAAGAAGTTCTTCCGTCTGCAGCCGGGCGGCGAGGTGCGCCTGCGCTATGCCTACCTGATCAAGTGCGAGGAGATCGTCAAGGATGCCGAGGGCAACATCACCGAACTGCGCTGCACCTATGACCCGATGTCCGGCAACGGCTCGTCGAGCGACGGCCGCCGCGTGAAGGGCGTCATCCACTGGGTGTCGGCACGGGATGCCGTGGAGGCCGAGGTTCGCCTCTTCAACCCGCTCTTCACGAAGGAGAACCCCGACGACGTGGAGGAGGGACAGACCTGGGAGGACAACCTCAACCCCGAGTCGATGGTCAAGATCACGGGCTATCTGGAGCCTTCGCTGCGCGAGACACCCGTAGGCCAGGCCGTGCAGTTCGAGCGCGTGGGCTACTTCTGCCCCGATACGGACTCGACGCCCGAACACCTGGTGTTCAACCGCACCGTGACGCTCAAAGACTCCTGGGCCAAGATCAACAAGTAAATCGGCCCCTGCAAAGCAAGCAAAAGCGGGCGGAGATTCGAGGAATCTCCGCCCGCTTTTTTTGTATCCCTGCGGCGGCTACACCTTACCTTATCCGCCACGCCTCACATCATCCGCCCGAAGGTTTGCCGGCCCAGGAAATAACGCACGAGGATCGACCCGGCGTAGATATGCCTCGACTCGCTCCGGATTGCGGCGCGGATCGCACGCCGCTTGCGGGCCAGAGCCCCGTGCCAGCGGAGGAAGTCCCGCCAGGCGCGGAAGACCGCCCGGAAGTTGTCGGCCCGCCCCTGCATGAGGTACGACAGGGCCGCCAGCAGGTCGAGCCCCGGGCGCACGACAGCGACCACGGCGCGCTGCCACGGCGTGGCGCACTTGAAGAGCATCGCCAGGTTGTTGCGGTGGTTATAGAAGACCTTCGACGGGGAGTCGGTCTGGAGCGTGCCGCCGCCGAGGTGGTAGACCCTGCTCTCGGGCACAACCCGCACGCGGTAACCTGCCAGCTGCATGCGCCAGCAGAGGTCGATCTCCTCCATGTGGGCAAAGAAGTCGGCATCGAAGCCCCCCAATGCATGGAAGAGATCGGCGCGGCAGCAGAAAGCCGCCCCGCTCACCCAGAAAACGTCGCGTTCGTCGTCATACTGCCCCGCATCCTCCTCGACCGTGCGCAGGATGCGGCCCCGGCAGAAGGGGTAACCCAGAAAGTCGATAAAGCCGCCCGAGGCTCCGGCGTATTCGAACTTCGTGCGTTCGAGGCAGGAGATCAGCTTGGGCGAGACGACCGCCACGTCGGGATTCCGGTCGAGGCACTCGAGAAGCGGTTCGAGCCAGCCGGCGGGGGTCTCGACATCGGAATTCAGAAGGATGTAGTAATCGGCCTCGATCCGTTCGAGCGCACGGTCGTATCCGCCGGCAAAACCGTAGTTGCGATCCATGCGCAACAGCGTGACCGTCGGGAACTCCCGGCCGAGCAGCGCCACCGAACCGTCCGTCGATCCGTTGTCGGCCACGATGACCTCCACCTCGTTCGGAGCGGCAGCGACGACGCTTGGCAGGAAACGGCGCAGGTGGTCCTCGCCGTTCCAGTTCAGTATGACGATCTTAGCGGTTGCCATCGGTCTTCCTGCGTTTGTGTTTCCAGCGGCGGTGCGACCACATCCAGAGTTCGGGCCGCTCGCGGATGACCGACTCCAGCTGGCGGACGTAGCGTCCGGTGATCTCGTTGGGCCCGACCTCCTCCACCCCGTCGTACAGGGGGACAAACGACATCCGGTAACGGCCCCGCCGCAGGCGGTCCATCCGCACGAAATAGACCGGAAGATGGCAGCGCAGGGCCAGTTTCTCGCCACCGTCGAAGAAGATCGTATCCTGATTGAGAAAACGGAACCAATGGCTGTCGGGGCGCCGCGGCGGATTCTGGTCGGCGATCAGCCCCATGACAAGGTTCTTGCCCGCAAAACCCGTATCGCGGTGGCGGAGGTAGAAACGCAGGCTCTCCTTCATCGGGACCGTCGTGGCGTAGTCACCGTTGCGCAGGCGCTGGTAGAGGCGCTCCGCCACGCGGCTCCGCAATGGATGGTAGACGGCCACGACAATCTGCGACAGTTCGTAGAGACCCCAGTAGGAGCAGTACTCCCAACAGCCGAAATGGGCCGTCATGGCGATCCAGTCGCGGCCGTGGACCCGGGCGCGGTGCTCCTCGAGCCCCTCCACAGTGAGGACCCGGCGCCCCTTGCGGGGAGTCATGTGGGCCATATTGACCGTATCGACGAACATCTCAGCAAGCGTGCGGTAGAAACGCCGGCAGATCCGCGCCAGCTCTTCCTCGCTCTTCTCGGGAAAGGAGTTGTGCAGATTCATCCACACCACCTTCCGGCGGTAACGGATGCAGTAGCACAACAGGAAATAGATCAGATCCTCGATGACATAGTACTTGAGCCAATAGGGCAGGATGGCGAACAGCCGTGCCCCCAGCCAGAGTACCTCCAGCCAGATTCGCTGTATGAGATTGAGTTCCGCGCGCTGCATGATGGGGATAGGCTTTGTCAGGATTCGGTCTCCGCCCCGCCGCTGTCGGCGTCCGCGGCATCGGGGCGGGCGTGTCGGGGTTTGGGTTTGCCCGCCACGACGATCACGAACTCTCCCTTGGGTTCGGTCGTCCGGAAATGGTCGAGCACCTCGGCGATCGTACCGCGCACGGTCTGCTCGAACTTCTTGGTCAGCTCGCGCGATACGGAGACGCCGCGCTCCGGGCCGAAGACCTCCGCGAACTGCTCCAGACACTTGACCACGCGGTAGGGCGACTCGTAGAAGATCATCGTGCGCTCCTCACCGGCCAGCGCCTGCAGCTGTTTGGCACGTCCCTTCTTCTGGGGCAGAAACCCCTCGAAGCAGAAACGGTCGCACGGAAAGCCGCTCTGTACCAGCGCCGGGATCAGCGCCGTGGCCCCGGGCAGCGTCTCGACTTCGATACCGGCCTCGACGCACGTGCGTACAAGCAGGAAACCCGGATCCGAAATACCCGGCGTCCCGGCATCCGAGACGAGCGCCGCACTGCGCCCGGCCGCGATCTCGTCGGCCACCATGCGCACTGTGGCGTGCTCGTTGAACTTATGGTGGGAGTAGAGTTTCTTCTCGATGCCCAGGTGGCGCAGCAGGAACGAGGTCGTGCGCGTATCCTCGGCCAGGATGAAATCGACCTCACGGAGCACGCGCACGGCGCGCAGCGTGATGTCATCGAGGTTGCCGATCGGCGTCGGCACGATATAGAGCCGGGCCATGCGTCAGTGGTATTTCCGTTCAAGCAGTTCCATCAGCAGCACCGCCCCGTCCGAATTGGGATTCCAAGCATAATGCTCGGCAATGTAGATCATGCAGTCGTCGAGGTTGTCGAACCCGTTGAGCGCATCGATCGCAGCTTCATAGGCCGCACCGTCGCCGCCGAACAGATCGCGGATAAGCAGGAAACGGTCGTTGATCCCGATGGCGCGGCGCAGATCGGTCACCGGCTCGTTGCGGAGCAGCTCCGAGGCTCGGTCACGCGGCGGGGCGATCGTATCGGCAAGGGTCTGGACGTCGTGATTGATCACCTCGCCCAGCACGGCCCCGGGAGCGGCTGCGGCCAACTCGTCGGCAAACGAGCCGTGCACGACGGGATCCGCCTCGGCGGACTCGCCGGCGTCGGTTCCGTCCGGGACCGCCTCGGTCGGAGCAACCGGAGCCTCCGACAGATCCCGCCCGAATGCGGCGGACGGGCCCGTCTCGACCCGGCGGCCGAATACCTCGGCGATGGAGGGTCTTCCTGCACGGCGCTCGTCTGAAGGACGCTCCGGAGCCGAAACGACCCGGTCGGCGGCCGGAGCAGGAGTCGGTTCGGGAACAGCCGGTGCCTGCGGCTTGACCGACGGGGCATCGTTGCCGTAAAGCGACATGATGACCCGCTGTTTGTGGCGGTGGCGGAGGTTGGCATTCTCCTCCGGGCCGAACAGCGTAGGAGCCACGGTGTGCGGCCGTTCGGAGGCAGTCTCAGAGGCAGTCTCGGGAGCTGGAGCCGGAACGGAAGGTTGCACGAACGAGGGTTCCGCATCGGGTGCGGGCCGGAGCTCGGGCTCGGGCTGCGTTTCGGGAATGGACTGCGTTTCGGGAACGGGAGCAACGGCCGGTTCAGCAGCCTGCCCGGATTCGGAGGCAGGTGCGGGGACATCGGCTGCGGCAGGTTCACGCCCGGCAATAGGCTCCGCTACAGCGGCAGGCACGGGTTCAGGTTCAGGTTCAGCCGCAGCCTCCGGTTCTGCAACAGCGGGCGCTTCGACACCCGCGGCAGGCGCAAGTCCGGCTACCGGTTCGTCGGTAATGGGTTCGTCGGCCGGCTCAGCCTCAGGCTCTACCCCCGCAGCAGCAAGAGGCGGTTCCTCGGAGACCTCGTCCAGCGGCACGGCCTGCTGAAGTTCGGGGTCCGCCACCGAATGCGGATCGAGCGACAACACCTCGCCCAGATCCAGTGCCTCGGGCATTTCGAACGCTTCGGAAACGGGTCCCGCCCCGACATCCCCCACCGGTTCCGCCGCTGCCGGAACTTCCGGCAGTGCATCGCCCGAAGGCGCGAAACGAAGGGCATCGTACACCCGGCGCAACTTCTCGAGCGCCAGGTCGCGCTCCAAAGCATCGACTCGGCCGGATGCACTCCAGCCATCAACCAGTTGCGTCAGTTCCTGCAAAGCCTGCTGCACACCTGTCAAATCCATAGCCGTATTCATTTTGCCTCCAAAGATAGGAAAAAATTCAGGAACACACGGCCTCCCGCAGCGGCGTTTTTTTCGGAAACATCCGATTTTCGGGCCGAAAAACGACGCCGTGACGTAGGGTACGGCTCCGATTGTCCGTGTAATAAAATGAACAGCAGCCCCAAAAGACCGCATCCGATGGGAATCTCGCTTTTTTTGCTTAATTTTGTTTGAATCACAGAACACTTATCCCGAAACCGACCATGAACCTCAAACCGCTTCTGCTGATGCTCGGCCTGGCCTGCATCCCCGCGACCCTCGCGGCACAGAAAACCTATTCGCTCTCCTCTCCGGACGGCAACCTCCGCACGACGGTCACCGTAGGCGACGAAATCCGCCTCAGGCTCGATGCCGGCTACACCCCGCTGCTCGCCCCGTCGCCCGTCGCCATGACCCTCGAAGGCGGCGAAGTACTCGGACAAAACGCCCGTGTCGTCCGGACGAAAAAGAGTTCCGTCGATCAGACGATCGCCTCGCCCCTCTACAAGAAAAACCGGGTCGTGGAGCGTTACAACCAGCTGACGCTCTCGTTCCGCGGAGACTTCGGCCTCGTCGTCCGCCTCTACGACGACGGACTGGCCTACCGCTTCACCACCGACCGCAAAGGCACGCTCCGCGTCGAGGACGAATGCGTCGCCTTCACCTTCCCCTCAGACTGCCGGGCCGTCGTACCCTACGTCGCACGCGGCAAGGAGTTCGACTTCGAGAGCCAGTTCTTCAACTCGTTCGAAAACACCTACACTACGGCCCCGATCACGGAACTCAACCCCGGAAGGCTGATCTTCCTTCCGGCGCTCGTCGAGTTGGACGGCGACTACAAACTGGTCATCACGGAAGCCGACCTCGAAGGCTATCCGGGCCTCTACCTGCACGGCAACGGCGAAACGCCCGAACTGCGCGGCATCTTCGCCCCCTACCCCAAGCGCGAGGAGCAGGGAGGACACAACCGGTTGCAAATGCTCGTGCGCGAGCGCGAAGGATACATTGCCTCGACCGTCGGCAGCAGAGCCTTCCCGTGGCGCACGGTGATCGTCGCCCGGGAGGACCGCGAGCTGCTCGACAACGACATGGTCTACCGCCTGGCACCCGAATCCAGGATCGGGGACACCTCGTGGATCAGGCCCGGAAAGGTGGCATGGGACTGGTGGAACGACTGGAACCTCTACGGCGTGGACTTCGAGGCCGGCATCAACAACGACACCTACAAATACTACATCGACTTCGCCTCGCGGAACGGCATCGAATACGTGATCCTCGACGAGGGCTGGGCCGTGAACAAGAAGGCCGACCTGATGCAGGTGGTACCCGAAATCGACCTCCGCGAACTGGTGTCGTACGCCCGTGAGCGGAATGTCGGGATCATCCTCTGGGCCGGCTACCACGCCTTCGACCGCGACATGGAGCGCGTCGTGAGCTACTTCGCCGAGATGGGCGTCAAGGGCTTCAAGGTCGATTTCATGGACCGCGACGACCAGAAGATCGTCGATTTCCTCCACCGTGCCGCACGCGTCTGCGCTGAGCACCGCATGCTGCTCGACTTCCACGGCATCTTCAAGCCGACGGGGCTCAACCGCACGTGGCCCAACGTCATCAACTACGAGGGGGTCTTCGGCCTTGAACAGATGAAGTGGTCGCCCGAGACGGTCGATCAGGTGACCTACGACGTCACCATGCCCTTCATCCGCATGGTCGCCGGGACAATGGACTACACGCAGGGCGCCATGCGCAACGCCACGCGGCGAAACTACCGTCCGGTCAATACGGAGCCGATGAGCCAGGGCACCCGCTGCCGTCAGCTGGCCGAGTACATCGTCTTCGAATCGCCGCTCAACATGCTCTGCGACTCGCCGTCGAACTACCTCAAGGAGCCCGAATGCTTCGGCTTCATCGCCTCCGTGCCGACCGTCTGGGACCGCACGGAAGCTCTCGACGGAAAACTCGGCGAACGGATCGCCAACGCCCCGCAGTCGGGCGACACCTGGTATGTCGGGGCGCCGACGAAGTGGGACGGCTGCGAAGTGGTTCTCGACCTTTTGTTCCTCGAGGGTGCCGGCTGGGCGGTCCAGGGCTTCAGTGGCGG